>Ga0222714_10004775_pt1 | contig 13135 bp, 17 predicted proteins | sample C33_3DmetaG_FD_165048 | JGI IMG/M metagenome (GOLD analysis project Ga0222714, IMG submission 165048) | Estuarine water microbial communities from San Francisco Bay, California, United States - C33_3D | ecosystem: Environmental > Aquatic > Marine > Unclassified | place: USA: California... | reverse complement strand
AATGGTGTGTTTTATGATGCAGATAAGTTTTTAGAGTTGGTAAATGATCAAAGTAATGATATAATTGTATGGACTTATCGCAATAACTATACAAGTCACCTGCAACCAAATGCATATTCTTGGGTGAACTGTGATAGTGAGGGTAATGTAAGTAGCGTTGACGTTAAACAGTTCAACGGAACTGATCCAGTAAAAGAGTTTGCCATTACTGGAACCATGTTCTTCCGTTCAAAAGAAGTGTTCAATGAGTCATTGCAATCACTTTATAAGAATGATGTTAGAACTAATGGGGAGTTTTATGTTGATAGTATGTTGAATGAAGCAATTGCTCTGGGGTATAAAGTAAAGAACTTTGAGATAGATAACTACATTTGTTGGGGGACACCTAACGATTTAAAGACATATCAATACTGGCAAAGATTTTTCAATAAAGTTGAATGGCATCCTTACGAATATAAAAATGACTACTTTACCAAGTGATAAAAACGTAAACGCTGTTTTAATGCTGCATTGGGGATGGACAGATCTTCTCCAACACGTTGGGATGGTAAGATATTACCAAACCTTATACAAATCTGTATCATTAATATGTCTTCCTCACCAAAGAGAATTTTTAGAAGCATTATATCCAGATGTTAATCTCTTTTTTGTTTCTTGCCCAGATCAGGGAGAAATAGAAGTTTTAGCACGAAGACTATTTGATGAGGACTATTTGTTTCTTGTTGATGGTCATCAATGTTCTCAGTGCTTCACAAGAGTGTGTTTATCACAACACTTTGTACCTAAAACTGAAATACAAAAAATAAACTGCGAATCTTTAAGTAAGACTGCTTGGACTTTTATTGATTCAATAAAACATATGGATGATAAGGATCCAGAATTTGATGAACGAATTGGATTCTATACATTGTCTGGAATGGATCACTCCATAGCGTTTGACTATTTCAAAGTATTCAGAGACCCTGTTGTAGAAGATAATAAGTATAATGAACTGGTTACCACTGATGAATATTCAGTTATTCATCACGTTGATGAGATGGACCTTTCAAAAGCAAAGTATCCCTTAGTCTATTTGAATGATAAGTCAACAAAAATTATTGATATGATTAAGGTCATTGAGAACGCAAAGGAAGTTCATTTATATGACAGTTTGTATGGAATACTCTCATACTTTTTGTACTTCTCGGGACAACTTAAGGGACCGAAGTTTCATCTCCACAAATATGCTAGAATGAAGATACCTAAATTCTTTAACTATGCAAAAATGAAAGAATCTGGAGATTGGATTGTTTATGAGTAAAATATATTATTGGAATTCTGGAAGAACTAGACTTATTAAAGAGAGGGATGAGAATGGTAGAGGTATAGAAGTTGCCTATTTCTTTTCTGTCCAGTTTACTGGACTTTCAAAGCATTATCCACAACCATTAATTTATTCTCATCAAACTGATAAACTACATCTTCCAACAAAAGAGATGTTTATGTCTCTTGGTCGTGGAACAGTTTATGAAGAGACGATGGAGTATGAAGTGGAGAAACCATTTAGGTTTAAAAACTTCTGTTCGGTTCCTGTATTCTACTTTGTGTATAATATGGCGAACTATTATCATTTCATTTATGATACACTACCTTATCTCTATTCATATTTTAATGAGAAAGAGATTCATCCAGACCTGAAACTTCTTGTAAGTCCTCCTGAGGGTAAGGAAGACTTATATCCCTTCGTATGGGAGTGCCTGGAACTCCTAGGAGTAGGTCGTAAGGACGTGGTGTTTCTTAACCCAGATACCTTATACAACACTGTTGTGGTTGGTTCTTCGTTGACTCACAATGGTCTTTCAAACACTCCACCACATTCAGGAGTATTTGATATCATCAATCGTATGAGGGGGGACTATCAAGGACCTGAAAAGATTTATATTTCACGCAGAACTTGGTTGCATAATAACTTTGAAAACATCGGCACCAACTATACTGAACGTCGTCGTTGTGTGAATGAGGATGAAGTAGCAGAACTCTTTAAGTCTCTGGGATATGAAGAAGTCTTTTGTGAAAATATGACGATGAAAGAAAAGATTGGACTCTTCAATTCTGCAAAGTATGTTGCTGGTCCTATCGGTGGTGGTATGTGTAATGTAATTTTTTCACCACCTGAAACAAAAGTCATTTCAATCAATAGTCCTCTGTTCTTTGATGTTAATACTCGCTTTGAGTATTCAATGATGCATACTCAACTCTATCATTTTAACGATACTGAGTTTGTTGAGAAGGTAGAAGAAAGTGTAGAAAGTGATGGTGCTCTTTCTATCTCTGGTGGACTGAACTCACCTTGGAAGGTGAATCTAAATAAATTATCAACATTCCTTAACGATGTCTGAAATACTAGATTTGGCACACGAAATTAGTGATTATACTATTTGTGGTGAAGGTAATGTTTCGGTAAGAGTTGATGAGAATACTTTCCTAATTAAGGCAAGTGGAACAAGTCTTCATACACTATCCAAAGAAGACTTGACTTTATGTAATACTAATGGAGCACAAATTGAATTATTGCATAAGAAACCAAGCATTGAAACTTCATTTCATGCTTGGATTATGAAGACTTTTCCAGAAGTAAACTTTATTGCTCATACTCATCCTCCACATACTACTAAAATTTTATGCTCAGAATCAATCTATGATTTTGCTGAACATCGGTGGTTTCCTGATCAGATTGTGAGAAATGGCACAAAGTCTTGTGTAGTTCCTTATGCACCTCCAGGAGAAGCAATATTAAAATTAGTTGAAAAACATGTAAAAAAATTTATAGATCATGAAGGATTTTTTCCAAAGTTGATTCTACTCCAAAATCATGGTATAATCACAGCATCTGCATCTAAAAAAGATTGTGCTGTCGCAACTTTAATGTGTGAAAAGTCCGCTGATATTTTCATCGGAGCAAAACTTCTAGGCGGAGTTAAGTTCCTCACCAAACAAGAAGTTGCTGATGTTGATTTATGCCCTAATGAAAATTACAGGAGAAATATGTATCAATGAAAGTAATTTATGTTGATATTGATGAAACCATTTGTCATAGAGAAACATCTGTTGACTTTGGGACAACACATGATTATACTAAAGCAAAACCGATTAAAGAGAACATAGATAAAATCAATAAACTTTATGATGAAGGTCATACAATCGTTTATTGGACTGCTCGTGGATCTAGAAAACAGATTGACTGGACTGAACTAACTAGACAGCAACTTGCGGAGTGGGGTGCAAAGTACCACGAGTTGCGAGCAGATAAACCATTTTACGATCTGTTCATTGAAGATAAAGCATTGAGGATTGAAGAACTATGATTATCATTTCTCATCGAGGAAACATTCGTGGTCCTGTACCTGATAAGGAGAACCGTCCCAGTTACATTGATTGTGCAATTGGTAATGGATATAATGTAGAAATTGATGTTCGTTCAATCGATGGTGAACTGTGGTTGGGACATGATGAACCACAATATAAAATTGACCACAACTGGTTGGATAAGCGTAGAGATTATCTGTGGTTACATTGCAAGAACGTTGAAGCAGCAGTTGAGTGTTGGGCATATCATTCTTTTTGCCATACTGGCGACCCTTTTACTTACACTACAACAGGAAAGATTTGGTTACATAATCTTTCAATGAAGATTGATAATAATGTGATTATACCTTTGATTGATAAAACTGATATTGTTGGTTTAACTGATACCACTTGTTTTGATGGTGCTTATGGAGTTTGTACTGATTATCCTTCGTACATATGAAAACTATATTTGTAAGGCATTATGATGCTTTTGGTGATTGGGTAAGCATCAATGGTCTAGTTAGATATTTGATTAAAGAATATCACTATAAAAAAGTTTACTTAGTTTTGGAGTACAATGAGACTCGTAAAAACTTTGTAAACTTGTTATATGGAGATGAACCAAAAATAGAAACAATTATGGATCATCAGTTTGAAAGTATTTGTAATAAAGATTATGACGTTATTGATACGAGAGTTAATGAGTGGCATCCTAAGGTATTGAGTCGTAGTTACTGGTCCACAGAAAATCTACTTGAAAACCACGTCCATTCTGGACCTACATCAAACTCAGATAACTTTTATTTGAAACTCGGTATTGATCCGGTTATTAAAAATAAATATTTTTTCTTTTCTAGAAAAGAAGATTTGGAAAATAATTTATTCAATAGTTTAGACTTGAAAGAACCTTATTCTGTTGTGTGTGACTATGGTGAAAACCTTATAGATAGAAAGCACGTAAAGCATTCAAAGGTTGTCAATCTACACAATATCTCTCCAAACCTGGTAGATATATTGAAAATACTTGAAAACTCTGATGATATTCACCTTATAGAAAATACAGTTTCTTTATTTGTATATCATTTGCAAGCAGCAAATCTGCTTGATCCTTTTAAAGTTCATCTTCATGCTTACGCTAGAAAAGAACCACACCGCAGATGTGATGGTCCAGATTGTAATAATCCATTTTTAAATATGTTGCTTTTGCCAAAGTTAGAAAACTGGGAGGTTATATGGAGTTAAAACCTTGGGGTTCGTATATGAATCTTCTAGATGAAGAATATACGAAAGTAAAAAAGATCGTTATTAAACCTGGTGAATCGCCTAGTTATCAATACCACTTCAAGAGAAGTGAAGTTTGGATCATTGTAAAGGGTAAAGCAGAAGTTAAAATCGATGATGTTGTGATGCAATATAAAGTTGGAGATATTATTAGAATACCAGTCAAAGCAGCACATCAAGTTACAAATATTGGTAATGATGAACTAGTTTTTATTGAAGTTCAGTTAGGATCTTACTTTGGTGAAGATGACATTGTGAGGTTGGAGGATAAGTATGGTAGAGTATAAGGTTCTTTTAACAACAAGTGGACTTGGTTCTAGACTTGGAAATCTAACAAAGTTTACAAACAAGAGTTTGGTGAGAGTTGGCGATAAGGCAGTCATCTCTCATATTATTGAGACATATCCAAAAGATGTTGAGTTTGTTGTAACATTGGGACACTATGGGTCTCACGTAAAGCAGTATCTGACTCTTGCACATTCAGATCGTAACATCACATTTGTCGAAGTAGACAACTATATGGGTGAGGGTAGTAGTTTGCTCTACTCTATTTCTTTGTGTGAAGAGCATCTGCAGTGTCCGTTTGTCTTTCATGCTTGTGATACCCTGCTTCCCAAAAACTACATTTCCGATATTGATTTCTCTACAAATTGGTCAATAGGTGGAGTCGGAGATAATAGTCAATCATATAGAACTCTTAACTGTTTGAATGGAAAGATATCGTCCATCAATGAAAAGGGTGAGCAGAACTTTGACTATGTGTACGTTGGTGTTTCTGGATTCAAAGACTATCAATCATTTTGGAGTGCTTGTAAAAGTATTATTAAGTCAGTAAATACTAGTGATCTGAGTGACTGTCACGTTATTCGTAAGATGGATAACTTTTCAGTTGTTGCTCTTGGCAAATGGTATGATATTGGAAATATTGATGCACTCAAGAGAACTCGCTCTAAGATAAAAGGAACTATACGAGTTTTGGATAAGGAAGATGAAAATATCTTTGTGTTCAAAGACTTTGTAATTAAGTTCTTTCACAATAAAAAGATTTGCTACGATAGAGTTCTTAGAAGTAAGAGTCTGAGTGGACTGACTCCTAAACTTCTAGACAGCACAGAAAACTTTTACAAGTATGAGTATGTTGTCGCAGACTTGTTATCTGATAGTGTAAACCGTATTAAGTTCTCTAAGTTACTGAACTGGGCAAAACAAAACCTGTGGATTTCTAAGGAACAAGAAAACTTCTATGATAATGCATTGTCTTTTTATAAAGATAAAACTCTACTGCGAATTGAAAAGTTTTTAGATAAACATAACTTATCTGATGAAGTCGATTATATTAATGGAATAGAAGTTCCCAAAATTATAGATCTTGTATCTCAAATTAACTTTGAAGATATTGTTGGAAAAGAACCAACTGGGTTTCATGGTGATTTTATTCTAGATAATATTCTAACCTCAGAGTCATTTACATTAATTGATTGGAGACAAGACTTTAATGGTATAATTGAGTCTGGTGATATGAACTATGATCTTGCTAAGTTAAATCATAATTTAGTGCTAAACCATGATATGTTATATCATAATTATTTTGAAATTGATTTTTCTAAGGGTATCACCTGCGATGTTCATGTGAAGAAGTCTTTAATTGAATGCAAAGATATTCTTAAAACATTCTGCAAAGAAAATGATATTAACTTCAATAGTATTGAAATATTGACCGCATTAATTTGGATTAATATGTCTCCTCTTCATGAGCATCCACTTGATATGTTCTTATATTATTTTGGAAAGTATAATTTATTCCTTGCACTATCTAAATGATATTCCCAAAGTATTATATTGGACCGATGAGTAAGAATGTAGTTGACTGTGTAATTAAACACAGTCAAAAGCATCCTATTGGTCTGATACCATCAAGACGCCAGGTTGATTACTGCGGTGGTTATGTAAACAAGTGGGACACGAAAAGTTTTTCAAATTACTTGAAGAAGAAAAAGGTATTGTTGTGTAGAGATCATGGTGGACCAAATCAAGGTCTAGAGATAGATGATGGTTTGCATTCTTTTTTAGATGATTGTGAACATCTTAATCTAATTCATATTGATCCATTCAAAGACTCAACTTCAATCTATGAAGCAGCAGAAAAAACTGTAACTTATATCAAACTTTGCTTTGAAAAAAACCAAAATGTTTTTTATGAAGTTGGAACAGAAGAAGCAATATTTAAATATGAACCAGAGCACTTAAGTTGGTTTCTTACTTGTTTGAAGGTTTTCCTATCAGAAGAGGAGTTTGCTCAGATCAAGTATGCTGTTGTTCAATCCGGAACAAGACTTGACCTATCAACAAGAACAAATACAGGTAACTTCAATAACGGAAGACTTCTTAACTTTATTGAAGTGGTAAAAAACTTTGGATTAATGAGTAAAGAGCATAATGGAGATTATCTAATTGATTCTTTTGACGTTGAGACTCGTTATGCTTCTGGACTTGACGCTATCAATATTGCTCCGGAGTTTGGTCAAATAGAGTCAGAGTTTTACCTGGAGCAGACCAAAGGCAGTTCTTTGTTTGATGTTTTTTACGATATATGTTATACTTCTGGGAAGTGGAAAAAATGGATTTCCGATGAAAGTAGGGTGTCCAAAGAACAAATTATTATTACCTGTGGACATTACATCTTATCAGAACAGCATTTTGAAGAAAAAGTAAAAGTGCATTTTCCAGATGCTGATAAACTTATACAAAAAAGAATCACTTCTAAATTAAAATTATTAAATGAACAAACAAAAAACTATTGCGTTTGACCTGGACGATGTTATTTGTTTTAGACCAACAGGATATGAACATCTTGGTCCAGAAAAATATGCATACTGCGAACCATACGAAGAAGCAATAGAACTTATTAATTCTCTTTACGATGATGGGTATAAGATCGTCATCTATACTGCAAGAGGAATGAGTCAATTTTCCGGAAACATTGTTGAAATTTATAGTAAGTTGTATAATCAAACAAACGAACAACTTAAGTCGTGGAGAGTGAAATATCATCAACTCATTATGGGTAAAATACATTATGATGTTTTGATTGATGATAAAGCTCTAAATTCCTACAACATTGACAAAGAAACTATTTTACAACTATTGAAATGAAGTCTGATTTAGTAATATCAATAAATGTTCATGAGAAACCTGAATATTTGTTGAACCAAATAGAAAATATTAATGAATATGTTTCTTTAAGTAAGAAGATATTGCTCAACTGTAATGAGTTTATGCTTGAGCAAATGAGTGACAATCCAGATGTTGATGTTTTTCCAGAACCCTTGAGTAAAAGACCATTTCATGGATCTTTAACACACGGCATAGCGTGTAATATGTCTTATGCTTTGGAGAACTATGACTTTGAATATTTTTTGGTTCTTTCTTCTAGAGAATTCTTCTATCGTAAGTTAGAAAGCACTTCTCAAATACTTGAGCACATTATTGATGAGAGAAGTATTAAAACTGAAAACGTAGACTTCAGGATGCCCAACTATTATCCAGCGGGAAACTATTGTAAGGTAAGAGGTGGTCACGCTGACTGGTTGGGATCTAAAGGTGATGTTGTAGACTTGTGGTGGTGGCCAAAGTTTAGTTCAACAATGCTTTATCATTATATTGAAAATAATAACCTTTGTTTTGCACACTCGATGCACGAAGGAATGTGCTTCAGTAGAGACACTTGTGAAAGTATTATAAATTTTTTTGGTGACCATCAAGACATTATGAATGAACTTTTTACTTTTGATGGATGTGTAGAAGAATTTGCTCTACAGTCTATTGCAAGTAACTATGGTGGTTTTTATTATATTGGAAATGGTTGTGATAATAAATCTTTAGAAGAAGTAGACCCAAACAAATTTACTTGCAAAAGACCTAGGTAGTGGAGTAACGTATGGACAAGTGTTTATTCATAATTACTGGAGACACGTTTCGTCTTGGTGGACAACGTTCTCCAAATAAAGGCGGTGAAGAATCATACAACAGGCAAAGGTTAGCAACTGATTCTCACAACCGTTTTTTCAAAAATATTGAAGAAAAGTTTAATCTAAAGTGTGATCTATTCTTGAACATCTACAAGTGTAGTGATGAATATGATAAAGACTTTCTTGAATGGTATGGTGATAGAGTTGTAGAGTCTCATCTTCATCCAGAAAGAATGGAGGGAGAGATGGAACTCGCATATGATACGATGAATAAACTCTCACAGAGAGGTATTGATGAATATCGTTTTGTGATGCTGATTCGACCAGACTGGTATTTGAAAAAGTATTTTGCAGACATCTTCGAAATTGATGATGAGAGAGTCTTGTATGCACACTTAGACGGTGGATATCCATTAAAGACTGACAATGGGAAAGTAGCATTTCTTGCTTACGGTAATGAATATGATTTCCCTTATGTTTGTCATTGCATTACTTATTGTCCAAGAAAATACTTTAAACTTCTTTTAGAAAATCAAGTCTGGCACTGGCATGATTCTCTGATGAAACTTATGAGGCATGTGCCCAGAAAAGATATTGGATTTTTTGTAGATACATTCCACTGGTGCTGCAGTAGTTTGGACTGGAATCCTTTGTATTCTTTGGTTGGAAGGAGTGAGCATTTGGAGTACAAGATGCCTAATATTACTTACGACTTTGAAACAAATACTGTTCAGTATGTTAATACTATTGAAAGATATAAGGATGTGTTGTATACTGATACTATCGAAGAGAACTTGAAGAACTATGAATGAGATAACTTTAGCGATACCGTTCTATAATACATCACATTATTTCACAGAAGCAGTTGAACTTGCTTTGGATAATGACTTTGTGAAAGAAATAGTTGTGAGTGACGATGGATCCACAGAAGATGAGTGGGCAAAACTTAATGAGATAGTTTCTACTCTGAATACTAATAAAATAAAAATATTCAGAAACCAACTAAATCTTGGTGGTTTTAGGAATAAGTATACTGCTGTAAAAAACTCTACGTGTGAGTGGGTTTATCTTTTGGATAGTGATAATCATCCAGCAGAAACAACTCTGGATGTTATTCAGTCAATTGAAGATCCAGACCCAGACATTTGTTATATTCCTCAGAAACTTCTTCTTTATAAGGACGATGGTTATCGTAATGAAGTGTTTTACAATTTCAAATATGAAAAGATAGGAGTTGACGAAGCACAGGATGCACTTCTCAAGAGAACAAAATGGTTTGACTGGTTTTTAAATACTGGCAACTTTGTGTTCAATCGTGAGAAATATCTAGAAAGACTGCAGTCTGGTTTTGAAGATAAAGAAGAACCAGTCTATGCTTGTAGTATTGCATTCTCATATCATTGGATGAGTAAAGGTGGATATTATAAAGTTACTCCGGGTATGGAGTATTATCACAGACTTCGGAATGATAGTTACTGGAATGCCTGTGGAGGAAACTCTGATCTTTCCGCTCAATATTATCACCAAAGAATTATTAACCTGATATGATTACTGTTGCTATACCTTATTATAATAGTGAAAAATATTTAGAAAAAACATTAGAACTTCCACTAAGTTCTGAGTTTGTTTCTGAAATCATCATTCACGATGACTGCTCTACAAATGAAATTGAGTCAAGTCATCCAAAGATTAAAGTTTATCGGAATGAGTATAATGTAGGTGCCTTTAAAAATAAGTATCTTGCAGTATCAAAAGCAACCAACGACTGGGTATATCTTTTAGATAGTGATAACTACTTTTTTGATAACTCTCTGGATGTTGTAAAAAATATCGCTCTTCAAAGAGGTACATATTATTCACCATCTCAACTACACTTAGATGATGATGGTCTCGATGCAACTTTGCACGGAAGAATTGTTAAGTATGACTTTGGTGTTGTTGATTCTAATAAGGCAAAGAGTTTGTTGGAGTCTGGTATTGGGGAGTTTGAATGGTTGATCAATACTGGCAACTTTTTTGTTCATCGTGACGACTACATTGAAGCAATGAAAGATGTATTTGAAGATTCTTCATATCCATACTTTGAAGCTGATGCAATCGTCTTTTGCTATAACTGGTTAAAGAAGGGAAACAAGATTGAAGTTGTTGAAGACTTATGGTATAATCATAGACTAAGGAGTAATAGTTATTCGCATTCGGTTGGAAATAAGAATACAAACTCACTAGAATATCACAGAAATTTAATGCGACAGTTATGATTCGAATCGCTGAAGTGCCTCAAGAGTTTCTTCCAAAAATGCCTGTACAGTATCCTCCTCATCAAGGATACAGTCCTATGATTGAGGAGAGGGCATATTCATTTTTTGCAACTCAAAAAGAACTAGAGTCGGACCACATTTACATCCCTATTCAGTGGACTTCGTGGCACGTAAATCCTGGTGGTGAATATGGTCAGAATACACAACCACTAATTGATTATTGTAATCAACTTATTGAAAAACATCCAAACGAAAAGTTTTTTACTATCGTTCAATATGACGGTGGTACGTTGATTCCTATTGATAACTGCACCATCTTTGCATCGTCTGGAGACTTTAGTTCTCCTGTCGGTAAAAATTCAAAGTATGAACCTATTCCACTTCTTTGTGATCCTCACGGCGGTGCTCCTAGAGGGGTGAGGGAATATAAAGTAGGATATGCTGGTAGAGACACGCACCCTCTAAGGGTAAGAATGAATCAACTTTTATCTCATCTACCTCAGTATAAGTTTGCTATTAACTTGGACCATAACCAAACTGAGGTTTTCCGTGATGTTCTATATAACTCAGTATTCGCACTTTCTCCTAGGGGATTTGGACCTGCTTCATTCAGAATGTATGAGGCAATTCAAATGCAGTGCATTCCCATTTATATCAGTGATGTTTTTTGGTTACCCTTTACAAATGATATTGAGTGGGATAAAATGTGCTTATTAATCAAAGAAGATGAGATTGAAACTATTCCAGAAAAAGTGGACACTTTATTGGAAAGTGGAGAGTATCAAAATATGATTGATTACGGACAAGAAATGTACGAAAAACATTTGACCTGGAATGGTTGCCTTAACACAATTGCTAAAATGGTATGCTGATCAGTTTTACTAACTTATTCCGAAAGTATAAGATGGACATCAAAGGTATTGTCCATATTGGAGCTCACTATGGTGAAGAAATTCAAGAATATGTGAACAATGGTATTCAAAATATTACTGTATTTGAACCATTGTCTGGTAACTTCAATACACTTGCTGAAAGACTTCAGAACGTCAACGCAGATATTCAAGGATATCAAACTGCTTTGGGTAGTGAGAAGGGAACAGCGGTTATGTATCTGAGTAGCAATGAAGCACAGAGTAGTTCAATCCTTAAACCAAAAGAACATCTTGAACATCATCCTGATGTGACCTTTGATGGCACTGAAGAAGTTGAAGTTGATCTTCTGGATAACTTTGACCTTCGTGGTGCTAACTTTATGAATATTGATGTTCAGGGATATGAACTAGAAGTTTTTAAAGGTGGTGAGAAGACACTTGAGCAAATTGACTATGTTTATTGTGAAGTCAATCGTGGGGAAATGTATGAAGGCAATCCTATGATTGAAGAACTTGATGAATATCTGGGTAGATATGGATTTGAAAGAGTGGAAACTCATTGGCCAGAAACCTGGTACAAGTGGGGAGATGCCCTTTACATTAAAAACAAAGGAGAATAAAAATGTCTAAAGAAAAAAGTATTCCAGATCCCACAAGAGGTAAAACAAGACTTATCTGGGAACCAACCTATGAATGGACAGTTAAGTTCTTTAAAGAACATCCTGAACTAAAAGTTGGTGCTGAGATTGGTGTTGCTGGCGGTCAACATATCAAAGCAATTATGGAGAACACTGACATCGAGAAAATGTATGGTGTCGATCCTTATTATGATGAAGGATGGGATATGCATAACTTCTTTAACGTTGAAGAAGACTATGGTGGTTTTGATGGACTCTATGGCGAAGTTCGTGATATGTTGAGTGTTTATGGTGATAGAGTTGAACTTATCCGTAAAACTTCTGTTGAAGCGGCACCAGACTTTGAAGATGGATGTTTAGATTTTGTATTCATTGATGCTTTCCATGATTATGAAAACTGCTTCAATGATATTAGTTTCTGGCATCATCGAGTTCGTGAAGGTGGATATGTAATGGGTCATGACTGGGAACATGGTTCACATCCTGGAGTTCAGAAAGCAGTTGTTGAACATTATGGTGATAAAGTCACAGGAGTTAGTGGACCAGTTCATGTTTGGTATGTTCAGGTATGAAGATTTGCATCTTGACCATTGCTACAAATAAGTACATTCAGTTTGTTGAGCGACTTCTTAATAACATTGAAGAAAACTTTTTGAATGGACACGAGATTCAATGTCTCTTGTTCACTGATCATGAGATCGAAGAGTCTTCTGATAATGTAAAGATTAGTCAGATTGATCATGAACCTTGGCCAATGCCTACCCTGAAACGTTATAATTATTTCGTGAAGG
>Ga0222714_10004773_pt1 | contig 13139 bp, 14 predicted proteins | sample C33_3DmetaG_FD_165048 | JGI IMG/M metagenome (GOLD analysis project Ga0222714, IMG submission 165048) | Estuarine water microbial communities from San Francisco Bay, California, United States - C33_3D | ecosystem: Environmental > Aquatic > Marine > Unclassified | place: USA: California... | reverse complement strand
ATAAGTTTGATAAAATATTATAATGATGATTTAAACTCATATTTAAAAAAAATAAAAAAAGATTATGGTATCAATATTGATTTAAAAGAATTAGAGAAAAAATGTCCGGATGAGTTAAAAGCAGCTACAAATGATAATGCTGTTAAGAATATTATGAAAGGTATAATGAGTAATGATGTTTCAAAAATAAGTATTTCATTATTATCTAATATGCCTAAATCATTAGAAAATTTACAAATTTGTGTCACAAAACATAATTTAATTTAGGTGTGTTATTAATATGTTAAAGTTATTATCTATTATTTAAAAGAACTAATTCGCAATCTTTTTTCAATTTATTTACAAATTCTTTATCATCTGAATTGAAATATTCTTTAAATTTTATAAAATTAGTTCGAGACTCAGATTCCAATGAATCATTTACTTGTTCATAATGGGCGTCAAGTATATAGTATTTACCATCTACTAAATCATTGATTGTTTCTTCCTTGTCTTTATAAACCCATTTATTATCACTAAATACTTTTATTTTATTATCCCGACTATTGGTTAAAGCAATATTTTTATTTTCAGGATGTTCGTCATTAAAATGAACTTGTTCAATAAGTTTTGGAATCATACCATAAGGAATTTTTACAAGTTGGGTTTTAAGTTTATCCGTAATATGACTTAAATTTTCATTACCATAGTTATTGAGTGTAATTGTGTTTTTAATATTAGATTGTATGTTAGTTGTATTACCTACTTTATCTAGCAATTTTTCAATTTGTTTATATAAATTTTTGCGTTCAGTTTCAAATTGTTGTTTTTGCTCTTCTAACATATCTTTAAAAAACGCACTTTCTTTTTTTGTTTTAGTTTCTGGACAATAACTCTTAATATGTCTTGTTAAATGTCCCTTTGTGCTTAATATTCTATCACACATTTCACATTTATAAATTTTCTTTTCATATTTATATTTATTTGATTTATAAAATTCGTCGTCTGTTTCATCATCATTTAGTAATATGTTAATATCATCCGATTTAATAAGAGATTTATCGTCTTCGTCTTTATGTTTTTTACATTCACTTTCATGTGACTGACTATTTAAATATTTTTTTTTATGTTTTTGTGTTCCAATATGTCTATTAAAATGTGGTTTTATCTTTGTTTCAAAATTACATAATTCGCAAGTATATACTGGCATCCTAATATATTAATATATATTTTTATATATTTTATATGGAAAATATACTTTTATATACTTTTTATAACACCATACATAATATAATGTAAAAATCTAGATAAATATATAAGAAACATCGTTTATATAATTAGTAAATTAAATTATTTAATAAGAGGCCACAAAATATACTTTTTTATACTTTTATACTTACTTTGTTGTGGTCAAAAATATACTTTTTATACTTTTAATTTATCTTTAAAAAAATCGATTATTATATTATAATATGACTAATTGTAATGGTAATAATACAAAATGTAAACAGATATATGATATATATAATAATGAACTACAGACAACACCAGTAGCTACAACACACACAATTAACACAAAGGAAATATTATCAGATTATAAAAAATATTCAATATTTTTTATTCTTCACGCATTTACATTAATAACGGCGTTCACTTGGCATCAACTTATGCAGAATTATTTAGAATCAATAAAATCAAGAACCAAGCATATATTCAAAATTGCTTTATTATATGCATTGTTTATTACATCAATAAGTGTATTTTTACATGTAACATTTGGTAAGTATTCAAAACGCCCATCTGATATTTAGATAATTTTATATTTTATTTATTTATTTTTCTATTATTCAAAATTTAAATATCGATAATTTTAAATTTTATTATCCAAAATTTATCGATCTAGGAAAAAAATTTATCGTCCGTGGAAAAAATTTTTCGTTCTGGGGAAAAATTTGGCCAAAAAATGGCAATTTTGTTTAAAATTCTCGATATTTTGTTTAAAATTCTCGATAAAAAAAAAAAGTTGTGGTCAAAAAATGGGTTATGGTGTCAGCCCTTATGTCGAGAATTTTAAATTTTTTGATTTTCACACCTTTTTTCTTATCACTAAAATATACTTTTTTTTAGACCACATTTGTGGTCACAAGTTGTATTTTTGTGGTCATTTGTGGTCTAATCGAATATACTTTTTTTTTTGAGACCATAATTATTTTATGATTTGTATTTTTTTACCCATTTGTGAGCATACGTTCTTATCAAAAACCCGAAAAAAAAGTATATTTCTTTCTCTTCGTATCGATAATATTAAACTTTTTTATGGTCTAAATTTCTTATATTAGTGTAACACACTAATTTATGGTCTCAAATTTAAAATTCTCGATATACTTTTTTTCTGAAAAATATACTTTTTTTTTTGGTGAATTTTCGGTATAAGAAATATGGTTTTATTATGTTAATTTTTCCTTTTTCCTCGGATAAGAAAATGACACCATACCTTACAGAATATACTTTTTTTCGTTTCTTTTCATTTATGATGCGGTTTCTCCACTTTTTAATTTTCTCGATATAAGAACTTGAGACCATAATTCCAAAAATATACTTTTTTTTTAGCTTACCACAAAAAATATACTTTTTTTTTGAGAGAGAGAGAGACACATATTTTTAAAACTTTTTTAAAAAAATTAAAAAAATATTTTAATTTTTATAAATTCTATAAATTTAGATCAATTTTTTAAGTTGAAAATATAATGACTAAATCAATACATTTTAAGGTGTATAAATTAAACATTAAAATTACATTTTTAAAAGAAAATAAAAAACTACAATTTTTTCATTTTTTTTCCCTGGGACGAAAAATCGGAGAAAAGTGGAATTATCGGGAATTTTAATCGGGAATTTTAATCGGGAATTTTAATCGGGAATTTTAATCGAAAATTTTAAACAAAAATGGTTGTTTCTGAATCATTAATAAATACATCCTCCTCAATCTGCGCTACATAAGATGACTCATCACATTCTATAATAGGAGGATATGACTCCATAATATCATTGCTTTGTAACATTTGACAAATACTCACTATTTTAGGATGTGACGGCTTCTTTTTATTTATCTTAAAGTTATATGAATTAATAATATTAGGACAAAAAGGTAACCCTTTAAGTTTATCATTTGTAAATTCTATCATTTTATTCAAACTATCTTCAAAAAAAAGTGCATTGTGTGTCTTTTTAAGTCTATAATGCGAATGGATTGATGGATTTTCGACCAATTTACCCTTTCCACATCCATTTGATACATATATCTCAATCGCATATTGTTCCCCTTCCGATACTTTATAGTCTTCATTATATTGTGAATAGTCTGGTCTTATAAATTTATCTCCATGAATCTTCCATTCTTCTACATTATGAGAATATATATTTTCAACTATTTTAAGAGGTTTATCATTAAATTCATATGACTCTACAATCTCCCTACCCATATCCGCCAATTCATTTAATCTTACATCTACACCTATAGCATGTTTTATTTTTGTTACAGCTTCACTACTTCCTTCTATTAATTTAGATATTAATACATTATTACATATATTAATACTAAATGCTTTATCAATTATATTACCCTCTATTTGTATTCCATAATCCACTTTTAATATTTTAAACTCAGATAACTTGGATTGTGGATTTAAATAATAAGGTAAATATTCATTATTTGATAGTTTAATAGGTGTATAATGCGCGACAATACAATCGGCACTTAACCCTATTGGAAATGCTAAACCTTTTGAGATTGATAGAATATCTGTCAATTTATCTAATTCTGTTAGTATTAAATTATGAATATGATTTCGAAACTCAATAAGTGTCATATTAGTATCTAAATTAGAAAGAATAATACTTTTAATGTTATTATGAATTTCGGATGCTTTTAATAAATTAGTTAACCTACTCATTTTATTATTTATTTAAAGATTTTTGTTTTTATATAATATAAAAAATGCTTTTAAAAAGCCTTATGTTAAAATCTTCTCCTCTAAGATTTTACTCTATCTTAAAGCTAGCATATGTGTCAGATTTACATTTAGAAAAAATAAGATGAGGTATAAAATATCCTATTATTACACCGACCGAAAAGAAAATGTTAGTAATGTTCATGGAAAAGCTATTTTAGGAAATTTAAGTTATCCTACGTATGACAATTTTAAAGGATTTTTATCACATGTAGGTAGCATATTTGATAATGTTTATTTTATAGCAGGTAATTGCGAATATCATTCAAAATATAATTTTTTAAAAGACTTTATAAATGAACAAAATGTTATAATAAATAAATCAATAAACTATGCTAAACATTTATCAAACAATCAAAATATTTTTTATTTAAATAATAAAACAGTATGTATAGATAGAAATAAATATATAATTGTGTCTACATTATGGTCAGACCATTCATTATATTTAAAAAGATATTCACCTATTTTTACAAATAATTTTTATCAATTTATAACAAAAAAACATTATGATGAATTATCTTTTATAGAAAATGAATTAGAATCTATATTTTTAAAGAAAAATATGTAAATTTATTGAAATTTAAATTTTTACTACTTATAGAATATTTTAAATAAATATTTATATATAATGGGAGCAGGATTAATACAAATTGCCGCTATCGGCCCACAAGATTTTCATCTTACAGCTAACCCACAAATTACATTTTTTAAGTCAGTGTTTAAACGACATACTAATTTCTCAAAAGAAGTAAAACGTATATTTTTTACAGGAGAACAAACTCCTGGATTAAATTCTAAAGATTTAAAAGCGATTATTAGAAATGAAGGAGACTTAATTGGAAAGGTATTTTTAGAAATTACTATAACTGCTACTTGTACAAGTGAAACATATACTGTATCTAATTTCTCAAACGCATTATTGGAAAAGGTTGTATGTAAAATAGGTGGTAACACTATAGATACACAATATGGTAGATTCTATCAGGTATTAGATGAGCTTGAAGGAAATTGTAATTATAATACACAAAATATCTCCGATTCTACATATGGTGGATTATATACAAGTATTGATAGAACTAATGCTGATAGTCAATCCTATGAAAATATAACACCTGTGAATAAAATGTTAGGAAACTATTCTCTTGTTTTTGGAGGTTCACATAATAGTGAAACCGTTAATACAGGAACATTTACAAAGAGATTTTATATTCCATTAAAATTCTGGTTTAATAAAGATGAAGGTATGTATTTACCATTAGTATCACTTTTTAGACACCAAACGGAATTATTTTTTGATTTTGCTAGTAGTGATGTCGTAATAGGTGATAATACGAATATAACATCATTTTCAATGACACCTAAATTATATGGTGAATTTTACTTTTTAGATAAGAATGAAAAAACTAGATTTGCACAATCTAATCATGAATATATTATAGAACAACATCAATTAAATAATAACTCCCGAGAAGCAGTAACAACTTCAAATGATTCATCTTATGAGTTATCACAAATGAATATTGAACTAAATTTTAGCCATCCTGTAAAATACATAGCTTGGGTTATAAATAATGAAGGAACCCAAGGAAGTAATAAGGGTATCGGGCCTTGTTATTTTACTTCTTTAACAGAATCATCTTTATATGGCAATGATGGTAAAAGTGGGAGTGTAGAATTAATGTTAGAGGGTGTTACAAGAGAAATAGAGATGCCAATGACATATTATACACGTGTTATGCCATATAATTTATTAAAAAGGGTGCCAATGTTAGATAGAATCGGATTTTATTCTTTTGCTATAAAACCATTAGACCAAGAGCCATCTGGAACTTGTAATTTTTCAAAATTATACGATAAATCATTAAAGGTAAAATTCGCTAATAATGACCAGTCATTAATAAGTGGGAAATATTTGTATGTGTTTGCGGTTAATTACAATGTATTAACAATAACAAATGGAATGGCACAGGTAAGATACGCATAATTCTTAATTTTATGGATAATAAAAAATTTAGAATATAATATTAATTATGAATAGTGGTATTACTAATTATCAAAATAGTTTAATTGAACAATTAATATTAAATTATTATAATGAAAATAAATGTAGTTTAGGAAATGTTGATTTATCTATATTTGATACCTATGCTGCGAATGATAGCGATAATAATAAAATTAATATACAAGTTGATGATTTAGTTAAAATAAATAATACAATAGAAAATGACTTAAACCTTAATAATTCTAGTAATACAAATTATATGAATAACACACAAAATGCACCAAATTTAAATAATATAGATGATATAGCATCTTTAGGTGTTAATTTAATGGGTACATTTATCGGTTCAGCCGATTCTATTGTTAAAGGATTTAATGAAGCGGTAAAGGAATTTCAAATTAAGGTAAATGAGGTTGAAACTAAGATAAATACTAATAAAAATTCAAATGCTAATCCTAAGCCATATTCAAATAATAATAACTCTGATGAAAAAATCTTTAGGCATGAAGATGATAATTGTTATTATTATGTAATAGAATTACCTCGTGTAAGAAAAGAAGATTGTAAAATTAGTTATAAAAACGAATCGCATATATTAAGTATAAATGCTAAAACAGAAGAATGTGAACAAGGCTTTAAATTTTTAGAAGATAAATTATATGAACTAAAAATTGAGATTCCTAAAGAAATATCAATTGAAGGAAATAATATAAGTGCTAAGTATAGAAATGGAGTTCTTTATATATTTATAAAAAAAATGTTAATTAATTTAGATAATAATATTAATATAAATATTTTAGACTAGATTACTTTAATATAATGACTATTGAGCCTAATATTAATTTTAATGAACTTATTTTAATTACAAATAACACTATATCAAAGAAGTTAACTTTAAATTTATTAAATATGTGGAAAAATAGTAATAGCAATAGTATTTTAAAAGTAGTTGATTTAAATGATTTTACTATATCAAATTGTATAAAAGATACACCTATAAAAATAGAAAAAAATAAGAAAAAAATAGATGATATGATTGAAGACTATGATATTACTACATATCCCAGTATACTTGTTTTTAGAAATAAATCTATAATAGAATATATTTATGGTAACTATCAGAATATTTTAGATATAGTTAATTTTTATTTATAATTTAACTTTTTTTTGTAATTATACTTAATTACATTTTTGTAATTATAGTTATATAAATATAAATTTATATCTGTTTATTTTGATTGATTAGTTGATGATTCATTTTCTAAACTATTTACAAATAAAATATGAGCGAAAAAGAGGCTGAGAAAGATAAGTAAAATAATTGTTAAAAGTAATTTCTCCATATAATATAATATGAACAAAATAATAATTTTAATAATAATTATGGTTTTTTTTGTATTAGTATATTTAAATCTAAATAAACTATTAAATTTAAGTGAATTATTTTCAGGTTCATGTAATAATAAATTAACTTTAATAAATAAAGATAAATCCGCTAAAGTAATTTATACAATAAATACCTTCAACAAATACAATAAATTTGACAAAATTTTAAGAAATATTGGTGATAAAGATAATATTACATATCATTATATTTCGAATTTAGATGATTGGACAAACTATGAATCAAAAATAATGAAGTGGTTAACAGATGGATTATTAGAAGCAATACTACCTAAATATATACCATTATTTTGTAATACATATATAGCAAAATATAAAGATGGTATAGAAGTAGATTTCCCACATACTAATATGAATACCATATTTGTAACAGGTCGTTTTATAAATTTAATAACAAAATACTATAATAACAATGATTTATATGGATGTATATCAGATGTAGGTTCTGTTATAACACACGAGTTAGTTCATATATGGCAAAGAAGGGACGTAGATTTTTTTAATAAATTATATGAAAACTGGGGTTTTAAATATTATCCAAAAATTTATAATACAACTAATTTAGAAGATACAAATAGATATAATCCTGATGGTGTTACATTAAATTGGGTATTTACATGTCCTAAATCAAAAGATTTAATTTTACCAATGGCAATATATAAGGATGATGCTTCAAATATTTCTAATGTTAATCTAGTAGGTATAAAATTAGAGATGATAGGTTCAACTCCTATTGTTCCTCCTATAATAGATATAAATAAATTATCAGATATAGATGAGTATAATAATTTTTTTGGTAATTTAAGTGGTAACAATTATCATCCAAATGAGTTATCGGCTGAGATTATATCTATTATATTGACTAATAAGATATTAGACAAACTTTCAGAAAAGGATATAACTAAATATAAAACTAAAACAAAAAGTGTTTCTCAATCTAAGGCTTATAAAATGGTTGAAAAAATGCTTTAAATATATTTTATAGTTTGAAGAGATATATCTATAGAAATAAATGAAAAAATTGATTATATTTTAATTATTTATTAATGGATAAATCTACACCAATCAATATGACACTATCAGATAAATTTAAGTGTGAGTCTAATTCATCATCAAAAGATGAAACTAGAACTCAAGAAAAACCAAAAAAATCAAACACACCAAGATGCGTAGTATGTATAAAAAAGGTAGGATTACTCGGATTTTCTTGTAGTTGTTCAGATAAAAATATATTTTGTGGAGTGCACAGACTCCCAGAAAACCACTCATGTAATTTTGACTATAAAACAAAGGGTAAAGATTCATTGTCATCAAAGCTTATTAAAGTAGAGAATGAGAAATTAATAAAAATTTAGAAATAATTTAATAAATATATAAATTAATCAGCATTAGTAGTTTTTGATTCATTTGTTGGAACACACATATAACCACAAAAATCTGTATAATTAATACCAGAGTCAGAACCCTTTGAGTAATTCATATCAGCTAAATGAGGAACATATATTGGATTTTTAGAAGCATCTTTGTCTTCTACTCTAAGAGTTCCTTGTTTGTGTGAGAATTTACCATTTTTATCCTGTCTATAGAAATGATATGTATTGCCAGGATGAACAACTAATACTCCTTTATAATAATTTTCAGGACATTTTTTAATAAATTGTTGATGATGTGTTAAATTATCCCAGTGAATAATATTAGATTTTTTTGTTCCACTGGCATAATTATCTTTTAATACCTTGTCTACCATTGCGGGACAAGAATAAATCCGACGATTACCTTTAAAGTTGCCTTTAAGATAGGCATAATCTCCAGGTTGAGGTTTTAAATTACTACAATCATCTTGTTTCTTATTTTTACAGTCAGTGTCACTATTACCATTATCTTTACATATTTTCATACATTTTTTCTTAAGAGTATCTTTTTGGTCATTAAGAAAATACATATAACAATTATGTGTTCCTTCAACTAATGGGTCTTCCCAATCTTCAGGCCTATATATTTCTTCATAACCACTAAGACTTTTCCCTAAGATTCTTCTACAACTATTATAAGCTTGACAGTCTCCTTTATTATTATTTTCATTAGCACACTGATTGTAATCTGCTATGGGATAACCATCGGGACCATAGCATTGACAATCTTTTTCTTTTTTTATTAAGATTTTATTACAGGTTTTAACAAGATCTTCAGTGAGTTTTTCTACTTTTCTTATATTTTTTACATTTTGTTTAGATGGTAATTTACCTTTTAATACATCAGAAATATGTTTACTATTTAACTGTGTTGTTGGTTTATTAGATATATATGTATCTTGACTCAACAATTTTTTTACTATATTAACGGGATTTCCTCCTTGTATTGACATATAAAATAATAATATTTTTTTTTTTTACATATTTAAAATAAAAGGTCAAACAGAGGAGTAAATATAAAATAAAATTAAATATAATTAAATATAATTAAATATAATTAAATATCATTAAATATAATTAAATATAATTAAATATAATTAAATATCATTTTCCATCATTTTTAAAGAGTTGTAAAAATCTATGTTTGGATAAAAACTTGTTTTATTTTTACTTCGTATCATTTTAATAGCAGTGTCAGCGTCAACACGTCCAAATTTAATTAAATAGGCAGCTATTACAGTAGATGCTTTTTGGTTTCCGCTTTCACAATAAACTAATACTGGTTTATCATTTAATATATTTTTATTAATAAAAGTAATTGATTCTAATAAATATTGATACATTTTTACAAGTTCATATTGTTCAATATTTTTTTTTATATCGTAAACATATTCTGTGTGTGAACCAATATTCATTAAATCACGTTGACAGTTAATCTGGGACTCAATACCGAGCTGTGATTTATGTTTTGCTCCCTCATAATCGGCTAAATATAGATTAGGTAGAATTTCTACAAGTATCATTAATAATAAAAATTAAAAATAATAAAAAAATTGAACTTAAAAATACTTCAATAAACATTATATATTGTTTAAAGACTTTAAATACCTTTAAGAAATGGAATTAGACATTGATAGCCTTATAGGAGATTTTGAGGAAATGATACCTAAAAAGGTATTAAAAAATGAATCAGAAAATCCTATAAACGAAATTCTTGATTTTAACGATAAATGTCATGACTGTGATAGTTTTGATATTGTAGTGTTAAATGGAGAAGTAATTTGTAGGTCGTGTGGCTCGATAAATGATACAGTTATTGACTCACATGCGGAGTGGAGATTTTATGGTTCGGAGGATAGTAAATATTCTGACCCAACCCGATGTGGATTACCAACAAATGAGTTGTTACCACAATCTTCACTTGGTTCTACAATAGGTTTTAAACCTGGAGAAAGTTTTGAAATGCGAAAAATTCGTAATTATCATTTATGGAATGCTATGCCTTATAGAGAACGTGCCCTATATAATGTTTTTGAATCGATTCAAATAAGGGCTATAAATAATGGTATTCCAGTATGTATAATTGATGAAGCTAAAAATTTGTATAAAAAAATATCAGAAATACAGATAAATAGAGGTTCAAATAGACATGGTATTATAGCTTCTTGTATTTATAAGGCATGTATTTTACAGGGATGTCCTAGAAGCGCGAAAGAAATAGCATATATATTTAAATTGAATATAAAGCATATGACAAAGGGGTGTAAAAAATTTGATGAAATAATGAATATGAATAATTCTAATACAACACTAGTTTGCACTCCATCCACAAATTCCTGTGATTATATACAACGCTTTTGTTCTAAACTAGGTTTATGTGAGAATATAATAAATATTTGTAGACACGTTTGTGAAAATGTAGATAAGTATGATAATTTTGTAGATAATTCTGGACCACCCGCAATAGCAGCGTGTTCTATGTATTTAGTATGTACATTATTGAATATCAATGTATCTAAACGTGATATATCAGAATCTTGTGGTATTACAGAGGTAACAATAAACAAACCATATAAACAATTGTTAAAATATCATGTTCATTTATTGCCTAAATATATATTGAAAAAGCTTTATGCTACTGACACACAACCACCTATAAAGATAGTTTAACTTGTTTAGTATGTTTCGCTTTTATCCGTTTAATATTCATAATTAATTTATTTTTTATTTTTAAATGAATAATAATTTAGTTATTATATCAGGAATTACTATTAGTCTTTTAATTGTTATATTACTTTTTAAACTTAATAAAACAAAAATAGAATACGACAATAAATTGCTTGCGATAAATAGAAAAGTTCGTGATTTAACAAACCTTGTTGATTTATCTAATACAAAAAAAAATTTAATTGAAAATTCGGCCAATTTACCACAGTCTCAGGAAAATGTTCAAATGGAAACAATTGACAAACATGATAATATTGAATCAAGCAACAAAAATAATTTAGAAAATCAGTATAAGGATTTTGTATCAACAAATGAAAATTTTTTTAATAATATAGAGAACTATGATATTCCTTTAGATAATGAGGTTAAAGAAAACATCGATAATCTAGTTAATAGTGAACAAGGATTAAATGATGATGTTAATGTTAATGGTGTTGATGTAGAAGATGTTAACGATGATACATATAAAAATTTAGATGAATTTAGTTTTGAACAAGCAGATATTTCTAATTTAGAGCAAAATGTTAATGAACCTAATGAAGATTTAGCTAACCAATTAAATGAATTTCAAGATGATTTAACAGTAGTAGGAAATAAAATGAATATTGAGGAGTATACACAATCTGATGAAATGCCACAAAGTTCATTAGATGAATTAAATATTGTTGATAATAACAATAATGAATTTAACTTAGATTTAAATGAGAATGAACCTGAAGATGAAACTGAAAATAGTGTAGATGTTGTAGCTGAGGTAGAAGCCAGTATTTTAAATAACAATAACTATGATGATGAAGATGAAAAAATGATTACATTAAATGAGTTAGAAAATATGGATATGAATAACTTATATATTGAATTAGAAATGGAAGAATCAAGCGAATTAACATTTGAAGAAGTAAAAGATGTTAGTGAATCACAAGAAGATAATGTTGAAGTTGAAAATGAAAATGATATGAATAATAATACATCAATTAATTTCGAAGACTTAGAAAATATGAGTGTAAAAGATTTACAAGAAATCTGCAGAGAAAATAAATTGAAGGTAAAAGGAAGAAAGGATGAAATAATATTAAGAATTAAGGAATTTTTTAGTATATCTAAATTATAATTTTTTATTGTAGTATTATATATTATGTCTAAAAACTGTAGTAATTCCAATGAAGTATTTCAATATTTTAATTTAATGCAAGATGGTAGAGCATTTACTGATTATAGGTCTCAGGCAGAGGTTTATAATTATATAAATAAAAGAGCAAATAAATTTTGTGAAGACAATGCTAATTCCTATGACACACGAATTTGTTTACAAAGAAATGCATCAGTAATTTTTAACCAGGATAATAATAAGCTTAATAACACATATAACTTACCAAAATGTGTAAAAAATAATAATAATATAGCCTCAACATCTAATGTTGTAAATAATAACGTAGTAAATAATAATTAAATAATATTAATTCATATTCATTATCTTTTTTTTTTTTATTTTCATATAATATATGAGTTGTTATCGTTCAAGTAATAATAGATTTTTTAATTCACCATCAAGAATGGCCGATGGTAGAACATTTACTGATTATAGATCAAACTTTGAAATGA
>Ga0222714_10004772_pt1 | contig 13139 bp, 14 predicted proteins | sample C33_3DmetaG_FD_165048 | JGI IMG/M metagenome (GOLD analysis project Ga0222714, IMG submission 165048) | Estuarine water microbial communities from San Francisco Bay, California, United States - C33_3D | ecosystem: Environmental > Aquatic > Marine > Unclassified | place: USA: California... | reverse complement strand
CTCGATCCGTTCATGCCGCGGGCACTCATCGTGATACCCACCCTCGTGGCGGGAACCACCATGCTCATGTGGATGGGCGAGCTCATCAGTCAGCGCGGTATCGGCAATGGTATGTCGATGATGATCTTCGTTTCCATCGTGAGCGACCTACCGTACGGCTACTACTCGTTGTTGCAGAGCAAGAAGACGGTCGTCTTCATCGTGTTGGTGGGTGTCACGCTGCTGATTCTCGCCGCAGTGGTGCGCGTGGAACTGGGTCAGCGCCGCATTCCGGTGCAGTTCGCCAAGCGCGTGGTGGGCCGCCGGCAATTCGGTGGACAAAGCACGTACATCCCGCTCAAGGTGAACCAATCGGGCGTGATTCCCATCATCTTTGCGTCCTCTGTCCTGCTCCTGCCGGTGTTGCTGTCCAACATGCTGGGCAGTGCCGAAGGTTGGCGTGGTGCCATCGCGCGATTCGTGGACCGGTATCTCATCAACAGTCAGAACTTGCTGTACATCAGCATCTTCTTCGTGATGATCATTGCGTTCGCCTACTTCTACAACTCCATCGCGTTCGATCCGATTCGCCAAGCCGACCAACTGCGCAAGCAGGGCGGCTTCATTCCGGGCATCCGTCCGGGTCCGCAAACCGAGTCGTATCTCGGCAAAGCCGTCAATCGCATCACGCTGCCCGGAGCGCTGTTCGTTGCGTTCATCGCAATCCTGCCGTACATCATCTTGTGGGTGGGTGACGTGCAGAGCTTCCCGTTCGCCGGCACCACGGTGCTGATTGCCGTGGGTGTGGCGCTCGAACTGATGCGACAAATCGATAGCCAGTTGATGCAACGCGACTATCAGGGCTTCCTGAAGTGACGATTCGGCTGGTCCTGCTTGGCCGGCAAGGTTCGGGGAAGGGAACGCAGGGCGCGCGACTGGCGGTGCACTATGGCATCGCGCACATCTCTACCGGCGACATGTTGCGAAGTGCGATCAAGAACGCCACGCCGGTCGGCAAGGCGGTGAAGGAAATCATCGACAACGGGGGACTGGTCAACGACGAACTGATGGGCAGTCTCGTGCAAGGGCGATTGGGCGAGCCCGATGCACGCACGCACGGGTACCTGCTCGATGGATTTCCGCGCACGTTGCCACAAGCCATCGCACTGGACGACATCGCCCGGGCTCGTCCGATCAACGTGGTGGTGGACCTGGAGGTGCCACGCGAACTCGTGATCGAACGATTGACCGCGCGTCGTGCAGCCGAGCAGCGTGCCGATGACGCGCCGGAGGCCGTCGAGCGTCGTCTTGCCCTCTACGAGGAGCAGACCGCACCACTCATTGCTCACTACCGAAAACAGGGAGTGTTGGCCGTGGTCGATGGGGTGGGGTCGCCCGAGGACGTGTTTGCCCGTATGGTGTCGGCCATCGTCAATGCCACGGGGATTACGGCCCCGGGTGGCGACGGGCGGACGTCCCGATAGCGTTCTGTGGCGCCCTGCGGGGCCCGAAGGAGTCAGTTCTGGCAAAAAACAAGGAAGATGCCATCGTGCTGGAAGGCACGATCACCGAATCGTTGCCCAACGCAATGTTTCGAGTGGAACTTTCCAACGGGCGTTCCGTCTTGGCGCACATCTCGGGGAAGATGCGGGTGAATTACATCCGAATCAACCCAGGGGATCGAGTACAAGTCGAGTTATCACCGTACGACCTCACCCGGGGTCGTATCACATTCAGGTTCAAATAAGAAAGAGTTCATCGTGAAGGTCCGACCAAGCGTCAAGAAGATGTGCGAGAAGTGCAAGGTCATTCGTCGCCATGGTCGCATCATGGTGATTTGCGAGAACCCACGACACAAGCAGCGTCAGGGCTAAGAGGTTTCAACACATGGCACGTATCTCCGGAGTCGACATCCCGCGCGAGAAGCGGGTGGAAATTGCACTCACCTACATCCACGGCATCGGCCGTCCGTCATCGGTCAAGATGTGCCAGGACTTGGGCATCAACCCGAGCGCACGCGTACGTGACCTCTCCGACTCCGACGTCAACAAGATTCGTGTGTACATCGAAAACAACCTGAAGGTGGAGGGCGATCGCCGCCGCGACGTTCAGCAGGACATCAAGCGCAAGATCGAGACCGGTTCGTACCAGGGGTCGCGTCATCGCAAGGGCTTGCCAGTGCGTGGTCAGCGAACCCACACCAACGCCCGTACCCGCAAGGGACCCAAGAAGACCGTCGCCAACAAGAAAGTCGCCGTGAGGAAGTAAATGTCGGACACGTCAACAACACCAGCAGCACCCCGCAAGTCGCGCAAGCGCGAGCGCAAGAACGTCAACTCCGGTGTGGTGCACATCAAGAGCACCTTCAACAACACCATCGTGTCCATCACGGACGCTTCGGGCAACGTCATTGCCTGGGCGTCGTCGGGTGGCGTGGGATTCTCGGGATCGCGCAAGAGCACTCCGTTCGCCGCACAGATGGCTGCCGAAAAGGCCGGTCGTGCAGCGATGGAAATGGGACTGCGTCGCGCCGAAGTACTGGTGAAGGGACCCGGCTCCGGACGTGACACGGCACTGCGCTCGATCCAGAACCTCGGTATCGAAGTCACCGGGGTGAAGGACGTGAGCCCGGTTCCGCACAACGGCTGTCGTCAACCAAAGAGGAAGCGTCCGTAGTCATGGCTCGTTACACAGGTCCGAAAGTTCGCATCTCCCGCCGTCTCGGTATCAACGTCTTCGAGAACGCCAAGGGCACCAAGGCGCTGGAGCGCCGTCCCTTCCCACCAGGCGCCCATGGCCGCACGCGACGTCGTTCGAGCGATGGGGAATACCTCAACCAGTTGCAGGAAAAGCAGAAGGCCAAGTACATCTACGGCGTCCTCGAGCGGCAATTCCACAAGATCTATCTCGAAGCCGTGCGACTTGCCGGACCCACGGGCGAAAACATTCTGCGCATGCTCGAGTTGCGACTCGACAACGTGGTGTACCGCGCCGGTTGGGCGGCATCGCGCCCGCAGGCCCGTCAGTTTGTCAGTCACGGCTTGATCAAGGTCGACGGCAAGCGGGTGAACATCCCCTCGTACACCCTGGCCAAGGGTCAAGTGGTCAGCCTGTCGGACAAGGCCCGCAACATGATCGTCATCCAGCACAACATCGACACCCTCGGTCGGGCAGCGTCGGCGTGGCTCGATGCCCAGGATGGCGGCAAGGCCGTTGCCGTGCGCGACGTGCCGACACGCGAACAGATCGATGTTCCCGTGAAGGAACAACTCATCGTTGAGCTCTACTCGAAGTAAACCCCACCAACAGCCAGGAGATACCACCATGCTCGTCATTCAGCGCCCCACCGTCTCGGCAGTCGGCGATTCGGTCAACAATCGCCAGAAGTTCTCCGTGTCACCACTGGAGCCGGGTCTCGGTCACACCATCGGCAACTCGCTGCGTCGAATGTTGCTCTCCACCATTCCCGGTGCTGCCGTCACGTCGGTGAAGTTCGACAAGGCCCTCCACGAGTTCACCACCATTGAAGGTGTCACCGAGGACGTCACCGAGATCATCCTCAACTTGAAGGACATCGTGGTGAAGAGCGAGGTCGACGACGTGGTGTCGGTTCGCATCGATGCCACCGGCCCCAAGGAACTCACCGCCGGCGACATCAGTCTTCCCGCCGGAGTGGAGTTCGTGAACGGCAAGCAGCACATCGCAACGTTGTCGGCCAAGGGCAGTTTGTCGATGGAAATCACCATCGAGCGCGGCAAGGGCTATCTCGGTAGCGACCGTGATGCCGGGCGCCGCACCATTGGCGTGATTCCCGTGGATGCGTTGTTCTCGCCGGTTCGCCGTGTGACCTTCGAGGTGGAGCCCACCCGTGTCGCCCAGTCCACCAACTACGACAACCTCATCCTCGATATCGAGACCGACGGTTCGATCACGCCGGCCGAAGCCCTGGCATCCGCTGGTGCGACGCTGCGTAATCTGCTGGATCTCGTGGCGTCCCTGAGCGAGGAGCCGATCGCCATCGAACTCGGCGAGTCCACGTTGAGTGGTTCGGGTTCACCGGAGCTCGACATGCCGATCGAAGACCTCATGCTCTCGCAGCGCCCGTACAACTGCCTGAAGCGTGCAAAAATCGACACCATCGGCGACCTCGTGCTTCGCACCGAGGAAGAACTGGTTGGTCTACCGAACTTCGGCGCACAAAGCATCGCAGAGGTGCGCGGCAAACTCGACGAGCGTGGGCTCGCACTGCGCGTCTGACGCGTAGCCAACACCAAGGAGACGATCACTCATGCCAGAACCACGCCGTAGCAAGAAGTTTGGCGGCTCTGCCGGACACCAGCGACTGATGCTCGCCAACTTGGCCGCATCCTTGTTTGCTGCCGAGGGGATCGAAACCACCGAAGCGAAAGCCAAGGCGTTGCGTCCGATCGCCGAACGACTCATCTCCAAGGCCAAGAAGGCACAGAACAACGACGCTGCCAGCCTCCACAAAATTCGTCAGATTCAGGCGTACCTGAACGACAAGGAGATGACGAACAAGCTCGTCAAGAACGTTGCCCCGCGATACATGGAGCGAAATGGCGGATACGTTCGCATTCTCAAACTCGGCGAGCGCAACGGCGATCGCGCACCAATGGCGCGGATCGAACTCGTCTAGTTCGTTGCGGCCGTGAGTTCCGCACGGCTTCGTACTGCTCGCCTGACGATTGCCTATAACGGCAGCCTGTTTCACGGCTTTGCCCCGAACCCGGAAGTACCAACGGTGGCGGGTGCGCTGACCGAGGCCCTGGAAAAAATCACCCAGACGGAAGTGGAGTTGGTGGCCGCGGGACGCACCGACGCGGGTGTGCATGCGCGAGGTCAGGTAGTGAGCGTGCAGCTACCCGGGAGTGTGAAGCTGGAAGCGTTGCCCAAGAAGTTGAATTCGCTCTGTGGTCCGCACATTGCGGTACGGGATGCGCGGTGGGCGGAGGCAACCTTCCACGCCCGATATACGGCAATTTGGCGTCACTATCGGTACACCATCCTGAATACCCCGACGCCCGATCCGTTCGTTGCCGCCACAGCATGGCATGTGAGAACTCCGCTGGACATTCGTCCGATGCAGCTGGCATGCGATGCGGTGATGGGTTCGCGAGATTTCTCGGCCTTCTGTCGCAAGCCGGATTCGAGCGAAAAGAAGCAGACCAAGCAGCAGTCGGAGGCCGTATCCATGAAGCCCGTTTCCATGAAGCGCTTCGTCATGCAAGCGACCTGGCGCCGTGAGGGTGACCTTGCGCTGTTCGAGATTCGGGCGAACGCGTTCTGCCATCAAATGGTGCGATCGCTGGTGGGCACCTTCGTAGACATTGGATTGGGGAAGCGGCCGCCGAGTGACATGATGTCGCTCATCCGATCGGGACGCCGCCAGGATGCTTCGCCCATCGCACCGCCACACGGCCTGTGCCTCTGGGAAGTTGGCTACCCGACTCCCGTCGAGTAGTCGCTGGCTGGTCGTTCGTGCGCATCGTCTTCGTGTCGACTTCGGTCGGACCACTCGGCTCTGGTATCGGCGGTGGGGTCGAGCTCACGTTGCGCACGTTGGCGGGCGGATTGTCGAAGATGGGGCATTCGGTCACCGTCGTTGCACCGCTCGGCTCGGTATTGACGCTGTCCGAGTCGAACTCCGCGTCGGAACGATCGGGGATCGGTGCGGTCCGACTGATGGAGGTTGCGGGGGCGTTGCACGTACCGAGCCAGACGCGCGATCGATCCGCGCCGCTCTCGGTGCCCGCGAATTCGGTCCTGCAGAACATGTGGCACCGCGTGATCGAACTCGCCGGTACCGAAAGATTCGACGTCGTTCTCAACTTCGCCTACGACGTACTGCCGTTTTCCGAGGCCGATGCAATCGGCGTTCCCGTGACGCACTTGGTGAGCATGGGATCGCTCAGTGATGAAATGGATCTCGCCGTACGTTCCGTAATGACCACCCACCCCGGGTGCGTGGCCATGCACAGTCGCGCTCAGGCCGAAACGTTCGGCACTGACGTAGCGAGTGGCGTCACCATCGTCGGGAGTGGAATCGACGTGGAGCGGTACGAGTTTTCGCCTCATGCAGGTGACGACCTTGCATACGTCGGCCGTATCTCACGCGAAAAGGGCATCGAGGACGTGTTCGCCGTATCGGCGGCGAGCAATCGGCGAGTTCGCGCATTCGGTGTGATGGAGGATCGTGCCGTGTGGGATGCCGCAGCACGGGCATTTCCCGGTGCACGAGTGGCCCACGAGGGGTTCCTCTCCACGCAGGACCTTCAACGGCAACTCGGGGAGTGTGCAGCACTCCTGATGGTGCATCGATGGGTGGAGGCATTCGGCAACGTGGCGATCGAAGCCATGGCGTGCGGCGTGCCCGTGATTACCTACGACCGAGGCGGGCCGGCAGAAATCGTGCAACACGGGGCGACCGGGTTCGTGGTTGCACCCGACAACGTGGACGCGGTGGTCGAGGCCGTTGGGCGCCTGGACACGATTCCTCGGGAACAGTGCCGGAGACGTGTGCTCGAGCACTACTCGGGTCGGGCGTTCGCGGGTCGTGTTGCGGCGTGGTTGGGCTCGCTGGCTCGGCGATAACACGACACGTGTGACGGGCCGAAAATCGCCGTATCCTTCATAAGTCGGGTGTGCGCCGCCACGGATGCGCAACCGTCAGATCGAAAGGCAAACGACATGCGGACCTACACGGCAAAGCCAGGCGATGTACAGCGCGCGTGGCACGTCATCGACGCAGAGGGCCTCGTACTCGGTCGTATGTGCACCACCGTTGCCACCCTGTTGCGCGGTAAGCACAAGCCGATGTTCACCCCGAGCATGGACACCGGCGATCACGTCATCATCATCAACGCCTCCAAGGTGGTGCTCACGAGTGGCAAGGCCGACGACAAGATCGTCGCACGTCACAGCGGTTTCCCGGGCGGTATCAGCGTGGAGAAGTATTCACAGTTCCTGGATCGCAAGCCCGAGGCGGCGATTCGTCGAACCGTGCACGGGATGTTGCCGAAGGGACGTCTTGGTCGCGCGATGATCAAGAAGTTGCAGGTGTACCCGGGTGCCGAGCACCCACACCTTGCCCAGCAGCCGCAACCCGTTGATATGACCGACGCCAAGGCTCGTTAACCAACTCCACGATCGCTACGAGAGGAACACAGATCATCATGGCAACCAAGCCACTCACCCAAACCACAGGTCGCCGTAAGAGCGCGGTATCACGGGTTCGTCTGCGCCCGGGCTCGGGCAACGTGACCGTCAACGGTCGGGCGTTCAACGAGTATTTTCCAACCGCGATCCATCGCAACAATGCCACCGAGGCACTGCGAATCACCAGCACCCTGCAGACATACGACATCGATGTCGACATCGTCGGTGGGGGTAGCGCGGGTCAGTCCGGTGCGATGCGTCTTGCCGTGGCGCGTTCATTGGTTGAACTCGATCCAACGCACCGCCCAACCTTGAAGCGTGCGGGATTGCTCGCGCGTGATGCCCGCAAGAAGGAAAGCAAGAAGTACGGATTGAAGAAGGCGCGCAAGGCGCCGCAGTACACCAAGCGCTAGATCGCTTGCCTGCTCATCGTCTTCGTTTCGGTACCGACGGGGTACGCGGTCACGTCGGTTCGGAACTCGGCGAGCACGATGTCGAACTGATCGGTGTCGCCGTGGCCAGCGAGTGGCCGGGCACTCGTGTGGTGATGGGACATGACGGCCGTGAAAGTGGTCCTGCTTTGCTGGCCGCCTTCGCACGAGGCGCCAAGTCACAGGGCAACGAGGTGGTGAACGCAGGGCTCCTACCAACGCCGGCACTGGCGCATGCTGCTCACTCTGGTGACTGCATTGCGGTCGCAATCACTGCATCGCACAACCCATGGCACGACAACGGTGTGAAGGTGTTCGCACCCGGCGGCAGAAAACTCACCGACGAGACCCAGCAACGAATCGAATCCCATTGGCACGGGCAGCGTGCATCCGGTGACCCAGCGCCATCCTCGTTGACGGGTACGGCCGACGTTCCGACGTTGGATGGGTCGGTAGGCGCCGCGTACATCGAGGCAATGACCACAACGTTGAACATCACATCGTTTACCGGCACCGAAGTGATCGTCGATTGTGCCAACGGCGCCACCAGTTCCGTGGCCGAGCAGGTCACTTCGGCACTCGGACTGCGTGCAACCATCCTGAACGATGCCCCCACCGGGCGCAACATCAATGACGCCTGTGGCGCCACGCACCCCGAGGGTTTGGCGGCACGGTGCGCAGAACGCGGCGTGCCGGGGATCGCCTTCGACGGTGATGGAGATCGACTCATCGCGGTGGACGAACGCGGCAACGTGGTCGACGGCGATCGACTGATTGCCCTGGCCGCGGTCGACCTGCATCGTCGCGGGGAACTGCGCAACGACACGGTCGTCGTGACCAGCATGACGAACCTGGGATTTCACCGGGCCATGCACCGGGAACACATCACGACGGTGACTACCGATGTTGGTGATCGTGCCGTACTGGCCGCCATGGAGGAAGGCGGCTTCGTACTCGGCGGCGAACAGAGCGGACATATCATCCATGCTCGATACGCAACGACCGGTGACGGAATGTTGTCGGCACTGTTGTTATTGGATCTCGTTCGTCGAAGTGGTGGCACGTTGTCAGCGCTCTCCGACGCAGTCATGACCCGCATGCCACAGGTCTTGCGTAACGTGCGAGTGACCAAGAATCCTAAGGATGTGGCAGCACACATCAAAGCGGATCTTGCACGTGAAGAAGCATCGCTCGGTGACAACGGTCGAATCGTCGTGCGCGCATCCGGAACCGAACCCGTGGTTCGCATCATGGTCGAAGCCGAGTCGCAGTCCATTGCCGACGGAGTTGCCGAGCGACTCGAGCAGGTCGTCGCTGCTCATTCGTAGGTAGAATTCCCGTCATGTGCGGCATCATCGCGGTGTTGTCGCGCCCCGAAACTCGTGAGGTGCCGGTCGGCACCACGTTGCTGGAGCAACTTGACGCGGTCCTGGCATTGTGGGCTGCATCTGGACGGGCCCTGCCGTCGGACGCGGACCTTCAACGAATCGCAGAGTCCGCCGCACGTGTGGATGCCGCCCTGCGTGGGGATGCCGGCATGTGGCTAATGGCGGGCAACAGGGAGTTCCTCACCGGACTGGTGAGTCGTCTCGACCGCCTGGATGCCCACATTCTGGATGCCGACCGGGAACTCGAAGCCGCTGATGCATCGGTTGGCGCGGCTGCGCTCGAACGCTCCGCCAATGCATTGACTTCCGTTCGCGACACGGCGTGGGCGCTGCGCAAGGACCGCATTCGCACCGCACAAGCGGTGGACGCAATGGCCGGTGCGGGCGCGAGCCGTTCGGCCATTTCCGCCTATTTGTCCGTTCAGCAGGCACTCTCGGCGATCGACCGGCTGGAGGTTCGTGGTCGTGACTCCGCGGGCATTCACGTGATGGTGTGGAATCACGGATTGCGTCAAGACGATGCCCGAGTTGCGGTGCTGTTGGGTGGTCGTCATGACGACAGCCTCTTTACCTCCGGCGCGGTTCGGGTTACACGCAATGCATGGTCGTTCGTCTACAAGGCAGCGGCCGAGATTGGTGAGTTGGGTGACAACACACGGGTCATGCGAGCAGCGGTGGTAAACGACGACCTCCTGCGTTTGTTGGTGAGTCAGCCCGACACTCGCGTTGCCGTGCTTGGCCATACGCGCTGGGCGAGCGTCGGCATCATCTCCGAGCCGAACGCACATCCGGTGAACAGCGAAGAACTGGAATCGAATGCCGATTCGGCCTACCTCGTTGCGGCGCTGAACGGCGATGTGGACAACCACGCCGACTTGCGAGCGCGCCACGACCTTCGACTGGCCCAACCCATCACCACCGATGCCAAGGTCATTCCGACCTTGGTGTCACGAGGCGTGGCCCGCGGATCGTCATTGGTCGACGCATTTCGTGAGACCGTCGCCTCGTTCGATGGATCGGTGGCAATTGCTGCCGCATCGGCCGACGAACCCGACACCCTGTTGCTCGCGCTGAAGGGCAGCGGTCAAGGGCTGTGCGTGGGAATGGCCGACAATCGGTACGTGGTGGCCAGCGAGCCGTACGGAGTGGTGGAAGAAACACAGCGCTACGTGCGAATGGACGGTGAGTCGTTGGCGCATCCCGATCGACCGTCGAGCCGCGGTCAGATCATGGCGCTCGATGGTTCACGAGCGGGCAGCCCCGACGGGGTGACGTTGCAGGCCTACGACGGAACGTTACTTGCGGTCGGTGAGGGCAACACGTTGACCGCCGAAGTGACCACCCGGGACATCGATCGAGGTGATCACCATCACTTCCTGGTGAAGGAGATCAACGAGGCTCCACGTAGCTTTTCCAAAACGCTGCGAGGGCGGATCGTGGAGCGCGATGCACGTCTGTCGGTGGTACTCGATGAGTCCCAGTTGCCCAAGCAGATCGTCGATGAACTTGCCGCAGGCACGTTGCGTCGCGTGCAGGTGATCGGACAGGGCACGGCCGCAATAGCGGGACGATCGTTGGCCAATCTGTTGAAACAATTGACCCACGACCAACTCCGTGTCGAAGCGCTGCCTGCGACGGAGCTCTCCGGATTCGGTTTGTCGCTCGACATGCGTGACACCCTGATCGTTGCCATCAGCCAGAGCGGCACCACCACCGACACCAACCGAACCGTGGATTTGGCGCGCTCGCGCGGCGCGCGTGTGTTGGCCATCGTCAATCGACGCGGCAGTGAGTTGTCGGCAAAAGCAGACGGAGTCATCTACACCTCCGACGGTCGCGACGTGGAGATGAGCGTGGCGAGCACCAAGGCGTTCTATGCCCAGGTGGCCGCTGGCGCGATCGTGTCGTGTGCGATTGCACAGGTCATCACGGTCGGTGGCGAGGACGATCGTCATCAATTGCTCGCCGCCCTTCGCTCGCTTCCCGCCGCATTGGTGGAGGTTCTGCAACTACAGCCCAGGATCGCAGATGCGGCGCGCAGTTTCGCCACTTCGCGTCGCTACTGGACCGTCGTGGGCAACGGCGCCAATGCAGTTGCGGCAGAGGAAGTGCGGATCAAACTCAGCGAACTGTGTTACAAATCGATCGCATGTGACATCACGGAGGACAAGAAGCACATCGACTTGTCGTGCGAGCCGCTCATCTTCGTATGTGCGGCGGGATTGAGCGGTGGGAACGCAACCGACGTTGCCAAGGAAATCGAGATCTATCGCGCCCACAAGGCCTTGCCGATCGTGGTTGCCACCCGAGGAGAGGAGCGCTTCGGTGCCGCCGCCGCGGTCATCGAGGTGCCGCCAGTGGACCACCGGGTGGCGTTCGTACTGTCGGTGATGGTCGGGCACCTCTTTGGCTACGAGGCGGCACTCGCCATCGATTCACTGGCTCGCACGCTGCGACAAACGCGTGAAGTGGTCGAACACGCGGTGGAGCGCGGCGGTCAAGGTGCCGCGCTGCTCGACAAGGTCCACGCCGAGATTGGCGTGGTTGCCAATCGCTTCTTCGATGCGTTGGCCACCGGTACCTACGACGGCAACCTCGAGGCATCCACTGCGGTTCGTGTGGTGGGAATGTTGCGCACGGCGATGTCGCCGAATCCGCTGCAAATGTACCAACGCGACTTCGGAAAGATTGCCACGCCCGAAGCCCTGCTTGACGACATCACCTCGGCACTTACGCGTGCCATTGACGAGTTGACCCGCCCCATCGATGCCATCAAACACCAAGCCAAGACCATCACCGTCGGAATCTCGCGCAGTGAGGAGGGCTTGCTGGATCGACCACTGGTTAAGGCGGTGTTGAATGCCGGAGCCGCCCGCGAGCGCTTGCCCTACGGCATATTGAAGGTGCTTGCCGACATCGATCCGGCCATTTCGTCGGTGGTGGGCTTCACTCGTTATCGAATCGAAGGCGATCCGGCCTCGCCGGAGTCGACGGTGATGATCGTGGATCGTGGTGGCATTGCCCGTGATTTGCAGTCGCGCGTGGATACCAGCAATGCATTGCGCGGTACCAAGCGCCGGGTGGCGATGTCACAAGAGGTGTTGGTGGCGCGTGGACGTCGCGATAGTCGCACCGTCATTCTGGTTCCTGAAACGAAGGGCAGCGAGACCACGGGCATCACGTTGCTGCACGTGTTGTTCCACGACCGATTGCCGGCGGGTGTAATGAAACAAGTGCTGAATGGCTACGACAACCGTTACGAACGTTTGGTGGATGCGGTGACCGAGACCGAGACGTCATTCCGCGAGGATCGCCTGGCCGAGGTGTCGGTGGCGGATGCACTTATCCTGCCCATTACGTCGACCGCCGACATGTGGCGCGCCGGCGACTAGGAGTTGGGCATGTTTTCCACGGATTGGACGCTCGCATGATCGGATTGGGGATCGATGCCGTCGACATCACCCGTTTCTCGCGAACGCTCGCCCGTTCCCCGCGAATGGCGGAGCGTGTCTTCACCGATGGCGAACGCGAGATGGCCGCACAGCGTGCCGATGCTCCGGCGGTGTTGGCCGCCCGTTTTGCGGTTCGCGAAGCCGTCATGAAGGCCCTGGGGGTGGGGCTCGGATCGTTCGATTTTCACGACGTATCGGTGGTGAGTGCGAGCAACGGACGACCGTCGCTCATGGTGCGGGGTCGAGCCGCCGAACTGGCGCAACAACGAGGAGTGTCGAACTGGCATGTCTCCATTTCGCACACGGATGACCTCGCCGTGGCAGTCGTTGCCGCCGAGTAGCAGCACGCACGCCATGGGTAACGGCATCGCCGCGAGAGCAACTCGCGCAGAGATCGATCTTGTGGCACTGCGCGGAAACGTGAGGCTGCTCGTGGAACGCTCGCAGCCGAGTGAACTCTGGGCGGTGGTGAAGGCGAATGCCTACGGGCATGGGGCCGTGCCCTGTGCAAGAGCAGCACTCGCGGCTGGCGCGGCTGGTTTGTGCGTGGCGCTCACCCAGGAGGCTCTGGAACTGCGCGCGGCCGGTGTCACCGCACCCATCATGGTGATGAGCGAACAACCAAGGTCGGATGCCGGAATGCTCGCGGAACACGATGTGGTATGCGTGGCTTACAACTCGCAATACATCGACGCACTCGCCGCAGCCGGTCG
>Ga0222714_10004771_pt1 | contig 13141 bp, 10 predicted proteins | sample C33_3DmetaG_FD_165048 | JGI IMG/M metagenome (GOLD analysis project Ga0222714, IMG submission 165048) | Estuarine water microbial communities from San Francisco Bay, California, United States - C33_3D | ecosystem: Environmental > Aquatic > Marine > Unclassified | place: USA: California... | reverse complement strand
CCATGCACCGTCGGCGTCCATCAGGACGGTGTGAACGTCGGAGGGGATACGGTCGAGTTTCTCCTGTGAGCGACTCGTGACCACCACGGTGCACCCTAAGGCTCGAGCAAACTGCAGTACCATGGTTGACACACCACCACCGATGCCCGTCACCACCACCACATCCTGTGGCGTGCAGCGTCCCTGACGCATCAGCGCTCTCCATGCAGTTACACCAGCGAGGGGCAGGGCTGCGGCCTGTTCGTCGGTGAGGTGGGAGGGGGCTGCATGCACGTTCACCGACGGCACAATCACCTGCTCGGCAAAGCCACCCTGCGATGGCATTCCAAGAATCGTCAAGTGCGATGCCTGCGCCTCCTCGGTGCTACCCCAGCCAAGGGAGGGATCTACCAGCACGAGCTGCGACCTCTCGGCATGGCCGTGTTCGTCGACCACCCATCCCGAAACGTCACTGCCGAGGACTGCCGGATACTGAATCTTAGCATACTTGCCCTCTCGGATGTACTGATCGCGGTGGTTCAGAGCAGCGCACGCCACCTGGATGGTGGTGTACGGACCCTCGACCATCGTTGGAGGGATCGGACCTGTAAGGTCTTCTATGCCAAAAGCGTCTTGGCGCAGCACGAGAGCATTCATCGTGCAAAGATAGTGCGGCAACCACGGTAGCTTTGTTGTTCATGACGATTCCTCTGTCGCTTCTTCTGTCGCTTCTTCTGTCGTTTCCAGTGGTGATGGTCGACCCACACCTGCATGGTGTGGTCCTGGATCACAGCACGCATCGCCCACTGCAAGGGGCCACTGTGCGCGTTCTTGGCACCCGCCTTGGTGCCATCACTGATGCAGGCGGAGAGTTCCATGTTCACGACCTGCGTGGTGATTCCGTTACGCTGGAAGTCTCGATGGTAGGATTCACAACCCAGCGCCTGCGCGTACCCACGCGCGGAGAGGCCGATGTTGTGGTAGACCTTCTGCCACAGTCCATGGAGCAGGGAGTCTACGTACCTACGGTCACGGTGATTGGACACTCGTCCTCGACGGCGGCCATGCCATCCCAGCCCACAACCGTGCTCTCGATGGAAGAGCTTGATGCCACGCGTGGCAGTACCTTCTCCGATGCTTTGGAAAACGTCACCGGTGTGGCCGTGATGCGCACCGGACCGAGTATTGCCAAGCCCATGATCCACGGGATGTCCGGAACACGACTCGTGCTCACCCAGGCCGGAGTAGCCCAGGAGGGACAACAATGGGGCGAGGAACATGGTCCGGAGATCGATCCCTTTCTGCCGGCGAGAGTCACCATCGTGAAGGGGGCTTCCGGCGTGCGCCTAGGTCCCAATGCGATGGGAGGTGCCATCAGCGTGGACCCTGAGCCCCTTACCACCCTCACCAGTGGCTGGCGTGGAGAGGCATCGTCGAACCTGTTCAGCAATGCACTACACGGAGCGGTGGGCGGCTGGTTGGAGCGAACGCGACTGTTTGATGAGGACGTGTCGGTGCGCGTGCACGCCTCGGCCCGTCGTGCCGGCGATGCCAGCACACCGGACGAGGTTCTGGGCAATACGGGCTTTTCGGCATGGAGCGGCGCCGCCCAGCTCACCGCTGGTGATCAGGACCTTGGACTGTCAGTGTACGGTTCGCATTTCGCCACCACGCTGGGTATCTACGCCGGCTCGCATCTCGGTAACGCCGCCGATCTGCAGCGCGCCATTGAGCGGGGACGTCCATCAACAACCTACGACTTCACGTATGCAATTGGCAATCCTCGACAGGAGATCGGTCACACGCTCTTGTCGCTGCAGGGCCATGCCACGCTTGCCCCACAGACGCGATTGAAAGTTTCGTATGGCTGGCAGCAGAACGACCGGTCGGAGTTCGACAAGCACAATGCTCGCATCATTGGAAGAGGCACCGATCCTGTAGAGCGTGCCCGCGATTCGATCGCTCGACTGCAGCGGTCGCTGGCCACACCGGCCATGAACCTGCTGCTGACCACCTACACGGCCGCGGCCGAGGTAGAGCATCAGTTGGGATCGTCGATTCAAGGGTCGGCAGGGGTGAGCGGTCTACGTCAGGTCAACGACCGGTCTGGTAGGGTGTTTCTGGTGCCCGACTTCCTAGCACTCGGAGCCGGAGCATGGTTGTATGAAAACTACGTGGCCGAGGATTGGTCGGTGAACGCGGGCCTGCGCTACGATCGACGGTGGCTGGAGGCCCTCCAGCAACAGAAGATCTACGAGGGTGTGTCGGGAAGTGTGGGAGCGATGGTCGACGTCACGTCCGATCTTCGGGTGCAGGGCAATCTCGGTCTCGCCTGGCGGCCCCCTGCCGTGAACGAGCTCTACAGCAACGATGTCCACCACGGCGTAGCCCGCTTCGAGATCGGCGACAGCCTCCTGCAGGCCGAACGCAGCACCGGTGCCGATCTCACGGTGCGATGGGCTGCGCCGAGCGTGGAGATCGAAGCCACCGCCTATGGCACATGGTTTTCCAACTACATCTTCTCCGTGCCCGATCCCGATCACCCGACCATCACGATCCGAGGCGTCTTTCCCACGTTTCGCTTCCGACAGACGCAGGCGATGATTTCAGGCGTTGATCTCTCAGCCACGGTGTCGGTAACGTCCGAGGTGTCGATCTATGGGAAAGGGGCTCTGGTCCGGGGCTGGGACCAGGTGCGTGCAGAGCCGCTGTTCATGATGCCCGCCGATCGTCTGCGCCTTGGAACACACGTACATCTCGATGACGTGTTAGGAATGCACGAGTCATACGTCGATGTGTCCGTTGTTGGTGTTCGCCATCAGGATCAGATTGTGCCTGGTCAGGATTATGTCGATCCACCACCGGGGTACACACTAGTAGACGTGGCCGCCGGAGGGATCATCCTGGTGCAGTCTACACAGATTCGGTGGGGAGTTACCGTACGCAACCTGCTCAATACGTCGTACCGCGACTACCTGAGCCGGTACCGCTACTTCGCCGACGACCCTGGCAGAGATATCATGATTCGTTTCACTGTCCCATTCGGAGATCCCCCGTGAAAAGCTCGAAAAGCTTGAAAAGCTGCCTTGCTGCAGGTGTTGTGTCCGTTGCTCTTCTGAGCACTTCGTGTTCAGAATCCTCCCACGATCATGATCACGGCGAACATGACGTGGTCACCACCATCACCATGGTTCTCGTAGCAGAGGGTTCCACCGATACGCTGCGCTATTCGTGGGATGATCCCGATGGAGCTGGTGGCCAGCCCCCTTCCATCGACACGATCATGCTGGCGGCAAACACGGTATACAGTGCGGAGATCCGGATCCTCAACGATACGGAGGTGCCAGCCGAGGACCTGACGTCCACGATCGTCAACGAGGGCGACCAGCACCAGTTCTTTTTCCGGACGTCGATCGCTGATCTGGCACTGGTGGCCGCCGACCAAGATGTGAACGGACTGCCGATCGGTCAACGCCTGCGCCTTACCACCGGAGCTGCCGCAACCGGTACCATTGGGATGGACTTGTCGCACTACGACAGCCCAGCTGCAAAGGACGGTCAAACGCCAAGCGACGAAACGGACATCTCGATAGACTTTCCCGCCGTCGTAAATTGATGTGTGACCAACCTTGACGTGTCCTTAGGCGATGTGCGCTTTGTAGTGGTGGATGTAGAGTCCACTGGAGGTACATCGGGAGAACATCGCCTCATCGAGATTGCCATGATCGTGCTGCAGGACGGCATGATCGTGGATCGTCATGCCTCGTTGGTCAATCCCCACGAGTCGATACCGGACTTCATTCAGCGGATGACTGGGATTACCGAAGCTATGGTGGAGGGCGCTCCGGAGGAAGCCGAGGCCATTGCTCCGGTGCTGGCGGCTCTGGATCATCCCCATGCCGTCTTCGTGGCACATAACGTGGGGTTCGACTGGGGTTTTGTCCAGCGCGCCATCGAGCGTCAGGGCCGCATGGTGCCGCCGATCGCCCGGCTGTGCACCGTCAAGCTCTCTCGCAGGATACACACGGACCTTGCACGTCACGACCTAGCCTCGGTATCAGCACACTGCCAAGTAGAGATCACTGATCGACACCGAGCGATGGGAGACACCGAGGCTACGGTGGAAGTGCTGCGCTCGATGCTGCAGCGTGCGCAGGATGAGCATCAGGCCGCGACCCTTGGCGACTTGATTGCCTTGCAGTACACCGAGCGCTCGCCAGCCCGACGCGACATCGAGTTGCGCCAGGCAATGGAAAAGTACTTGCGCGATTTGCCTGACGCTCCGGGGGTCTATTCGTTTCTGAGCTCCAAGCGGAACGTCCTATACGTTGGCACGGCGCAATCCCTGGCTACGCAGGTGCGCTCCTACTTTGCCGATCCACCGGTGCATGGACGACGCGTACACAAGATGCTTCGCTACGCCAAGCACATCCGATGGAAGCAAACCGGAACGTACCTTGGTGCGATGTTGCTCGAGGCACGAGAGCGCAGTGCCAAAAGGCCGGCCTACAACACGCCGACCCACAACACGCCGGCTGATGCCCTCACGCCATCCACCGTGGAGACTCCACCGGAGATGGATGTGCTGATTGCCGTACCATCTGCGGTGAGGACCACCGTTGTGGATTTGTTGCTACTCCGCGGAGGCAGGGTGGTGGCACTGCACACCGTACAGGATACGCTGGATTCCGACATCGCCGATCAACTGCGCCTTGCCGCTGCCGAACCCGTGCACAACGGACGCTACACTCCGCAGGAGCTGGAACAGCTTCGCATTATCACCTCGTGGATCAACACGCATAAACCGCGTACGGCTGTGGCCCAGCTGCAAGTGGAGCGGGTGGTCGACCAAGCACGAGAACTTGTTGCTCACGCTCGCTCGCTGGTACGTCATGCGTGAGATGCAGATGCTTCTTGTTGACGTGCGCTCACCGGCGGAGTACGAGCAGGGACATATCCCCGGTGCGATCTCTGTGCCATTGCTCAGCAACGATGAGCGAGCGGTAGTAGGCACGGCCTACAAGCAACAGTCACGGCAGGCAGCCATCGACGCTGCGCTCCGCTACGTAGCACCCAGGATGGAACAAATCGTTGCGTCCGTGCAGGCGTTCGCTGATGGTCGACCCGTGCAGGTGTACTGTTGGCGTGGTGGTATGCGCTCTGCCAGCGTGACGTGGTTGCTGCGCGACGCCGGCATCGCATCGGAGCAGATGCCGGGGGGATATAAAGCCTACCGGCGAGACGTGCTCACGTTGCTTGAGCAGCCCTGGAAGATGATCGTGGTTGGTGGGCGTACCGGTTCGGGCAAGACACAGGTCCTGCAGGCGCTCCGTGCTCGTGGACAACAGGTGCTGGATCTCGAAGCCCTGGCACATCACAAGGGGAGTAGTTTTGGTGCACTCCAGCAGCCCCCTCAGCCCAGCAGCGAGCACATGGCCAACCTGATGGCTACGGAGTTGTCGACCATGGATCCGCAGCGTACCCTTTTCGTGGAGGATGAGAGCCTACGGATTGGCACCGTGGTGCTGCACAAGCCATGGTACGATGCGATGCAGAATGCACCGGTGGTGGTTCTGGACGTGGAGCGATCAGAGCGTGCCAGCTTTCTTGCCGATGACTATGGGGATGCCGTGCTGCCGGACCTCATCGCAGCGTTTCAGCGCATCGAGCGACGCATTGGTGGCCTGCGATTACAGCGGGCACTGACCGCCATCAACCTCGGCAACCTCGCCGACGCGGCCACGCAGGCACTGGAATACTACGATGCTACCTACGACTATGCCATCGAGCGCCGAGCTCCGCATCAGCTGCATCGAATTGAGGCAACGGGGCTTACCATCGACCAACGCGCAGCAGCGATCGAACAGGCTATTGTAGCGTCACGATGGGATCGGTACGCGGAGTGATCCGGCCAATGGGCCGAAGCGTGTATCCATGGTCACGCGCTAGGGCTTCGAAGTCGTGCTGGTGATTGCCGTCAACGGCAACCAGCAGACCACCGCTTGTTTGAGGGTCGAAGAGCAGGGCTCGCTCTGCAGGCTGTAAGGGGCTGACCAGTGCGCCGTAGCTCTCAGCATTCCGCCCCGTGCCGGATGGGATCTGCGCCTGATGGATGTACCAGTCAAGATCCGGATGCAGCCGCGGAATCGCATCGAAGAAGATCTCTGCGCTCACCTGAGCCCCCTGACAGAGTTCGATGACGTGTCCGCCCAGTCCGAAGCCTGTCACGTCCGTTATGGCATGTACGTAGGGAAGCGTTCCGAACACGGCACCGATGCTGTTCAGGCGCACCATGCTGTCGCGAGCGATGCCGACATGCTCCGCCTTGAGCGTCTTGTTCTTTTCGGCGGTAGCAAGGATGCCAACGCCTAACGGCTTGGTGAGGTAGAGCATATCTCCAGCTTGTGCGCTGGCATTGGTGCGAAGATGAGTCAGCTGCACGCGTCCCGACACGGCCAATCCGAAGATAGGTTCGAGCGTGTCGATGCTATGCCCACCAGCCAAAGGGATTCCTGCTTCGGCACACGCCATGCGGGCTCCATCAACCACCAGCTTCGCTGCTTCGATTGGCAGGGTGTTTACCGGCCAGCCAAGAATCGCAATAGCCATCAGCGGCGTGCCGCCCATAGCGTACACGTCGCTCAAGGCGTTCACCGATGCAATCCGACCAAAGTCCGTGGGATCATCTACGATCGGCGCGAAGAAATCCGTTGTGCTTACCAGTGCCGTGCCATCACCAAGGTCGAAGACGGCAGCATCATCGCGTGTTTCGTTGCCCACCAGTAACCGAGGATCGAAGGCACTCGTGACTTCACTCGTCAGGAGTTTCTCCAGAACATTTGGTGCAATCTTGCACCCGCACCCTGCACCGTGCGCGTACTCCGTAAGCCGAACGGAGGCAGGATCCGGTCCAGCAGGCGACATATCCAGCAGATTGATCACGACTACTCCACCCAGTCGGCGATGAAGACGTTGGTATCGCGAGTACCGTTGTTGTTGCGATTGCTGGAGAACACCAGCTTCGTACCATCCGGAGAGAACATGGCAAAGGCGTTGAAGGCACTCAGGTTGGTGACACGCTCCAGGCCGGTTCCATCTACGTTGATCATGAAGAGTTGGAAGTCGTAGCCACGCGGTGAATGGTGGTTGGACGAAAAGATGATCTTCTGGCCTGAGGGATGAAAGTAGGGGGCCCAGTTCGCCTTACCGTGATTGGTCACTTGGCGCAGGTTCGACCCATCAACGTTGCACACGTAGATCTCCATGTTTGTAGGGGCAACCAAGCCCTGAGCAAGAAGCTCCTTGTACTCAGCTTGCTCTTCGGGAGTGCGCGGTCGGGAGCTGCGGAAGACGAGTTGTGTACCATCTGGCGAGAAAAAGGCACCACCATCGTACCCCAACTCGAAGGTAATCTGCCGCTTGTCGGTCCCGTCCAGGTTCATCGTCCACAGTTCAAGATCGCCGGAGGCATCTGATGTGTACACGATCTTGTCTCCCGTTGGCGACACCACCGCCTCGGCATCATAGCCGGGACGGTCGGTGAGCTTGCTCACGATCTTGCCGTCTGTGGTCGCTACGTAGATATCGTACGTCGGATAGATTGGCCAGAGGTACTTGCCATCGGTTCGCGGTGCTGGTTGAGGAGGGCAATCGCCATCACCCTCGTGGGTACTTGCGTACAGGATGTGCTTGTTGTCTGGCAGGTAGAACGAACACGTGGTACGTCCTTGGCCGGTGCTGACCATCGTGGGGCGGTAGGCAGGTTTACCGGCAGCCTCCTTGATGTCAACGTTGAAGATCTGGTCGCACTTCAGGCCCCAGGCAGGGTTGTTACTCTGCATAGCCAGATGGGTGCCATCAAAGCTGAAGTAGGCTTCGGCATTATCGCCCCCAAACGTCAGCTGGCGGATATTGGCAAGGTGTGGCTCCGGATCGGATGGGGCCATCAGGGCAAGGGCAAGCAAGAGTGTATTCATGGCGCAAAGCTACGGTGACAGGTCACAACTGCGTATTTTTGGCGCTTATGAACACATCACATCCATCTGGAAAGAGGGGAATCGACATTCTGCGCGATCCCCGTTGGAATCGAGGCACGGCGTTCAATCGGGAAGAGCGGGCTGAGTATGGGCTGCTTGGGCTGCTGCCGGATATCGTTTCGACGCGCGAGGGCCAAATGGCCCGCATCGAGGCCCACATCGACTCGCTGCCGACCAACCTTGATAAGTACGTTTACTTCACGGACCTCCAGGAGCGGAACCAAGCCATTTACTACCGCATTCTCATGAAGGATCCGGTGAAGTACATGCCGATTGTGTACACGCCTACCGTTGGAGAGGCGTGCCAGACGTTTGGACGGATCTACCGTCGCCCGCAGGGCCTGTACATCAGCGTCCGTCATCGTGGCCGTATGGCGCAGTGCCTGCGGAATTGGCCGGAGAAGGACGTCAAGTTCATCGTGGTCACCGACGGTGAGCGGATTCTCGGTTTAGGCGACCTCGGTGCCCAAGGCATGGGCATCTCGATCGGCAAGCTGGCACTCTACACCACCGTGGGTAGCGTGCCGCCACACGTCACGCTGCCGATCGTCCTGGACGTTGGCACGAACAATACGGATCTGATGGAAGATCCCTTCTACATCGGTGTTCCCCAGCGCAGGCTGGAGGGCGATGACTATGCCTCGTTTGTCGAGGAGTTCGTCACAGCCGTGGAAGAGGTCTATCCGGACTGCACCATCCAATGGGAAGACTTTGCCAATCACAATGCCGTAACGCTGCTGGAGCGCTATCGCGAGCGCATTCCATCCTTCAACGATGACATTCAGGGAACGGCCGCCGTGGGATTGGCTGGCATCATCTCTGGCGTTCGGGGCAAGGGCGAATCGATCGCCGAGCAGACCTACCTGTTCTACGGAGCTGGCTCTGCCGGCATGGGTATTGCCGATCTGCTCACAACAGCCATGCTCAAGGAAGGCCTCACGGCCGAGGAAGCCCGTAAGCGTATCTGGCTCTTCGACAGTAAGGGGCTGGTCACCGCGGCTCGGACAGACTTGGGCGAACAGAAGCAGCGGTATGCGCATGATGGTCCGGATGGTATGACCACAAACAGTACCACCGATATCACCACCCTGGAAGGGGCCGTGCGAGCCGTATCAGCAACAGCTCTGATCGGTACGAGTACCATGCCGAAAGCCTTTACCCAGGAGGTGATTGAGGGGATGGCCGCCAATACGGCTCGCCCCATCATCTTCCCGTTCTCCAACCCAACATCCAAGAGCGAGTGCACGGCTGAGGAAGCCTATACGTGGACGAACGGTGCAGCGATCTTTGCCTCGGGAAGCCCCTTCCCGTCATTCGAGTATGCTGGCAAGACCATCACTCCTAGCCAGGGGAACAACGTCTACATCTTCCCGGCCATGGGACTGGCCGTGCTTGCGGCTAAACCCTCGACGATTCCGGATCGGGCCTTCAGCCGGGCAGCCCGGTCGCTGGCGGCCCTGGTGAGCCAGGAGCAGTTCGAGCGCGGTATCATCTTCCCACCGCTGGACCGTATCCGCGAGGCATCGCTGATTGTTGCCACGGCTATCGTAGAGTACTTCTACGAAGCAGGGCTGGCTACGATGCCCAAGCCCGACGATGTTGCCGAGTATGTGCGCAGCATCGCTTGGGAGCCAGAGTATTAAACAGCGGTACTAGCGCAGGTCCTGTTCATTGATTGCACGTGTCCAAATCACGTTGCCACGACGATCGTACAGCGTACATGTCAGGACCCGTTGTTTGCGCTTGCCACTCACGGAGAGGGTTCCGTAGTTGTGCTCACCGTACGCCGTACCTTCTACGCGGCGTTCGTTCGGTTGGTTGGCAATACCGGTGTTGCTGCCAGCAGTGAGAGCCGACGACGTGAACTCGTACAACGGATACGTTCCAGGACGATCGAGGCGTGAGAGTTCGGCAGCATGGATATCGCCGCTCACGAAGATGACTCCGGAGATCTCATTCTTCGTGATGGCAGCAATGAGGCGGTCGCGCTCCTGCGGTGCGTGAACGAAGCCTTCTTTGCGGGTGTCGGTGGAGAGCACCTGCGAACCCACAGCGATGATCTTGAACGTGGCTGTCGACGATGCCAGCGCACCAACCAACCAGTCGAGCTGGGCGTCGCCCAGAATCTTGTGTTCTCCCGTTACGTGTTCGGGAGTTCGGTACCATCGGTCGTCCAGCAGGAAGACCTGCATATCCAGCAGCTCAAACGTCGTGGTGATGCCGGCAAACTCTGGCATGCCAACCGACGGATTGGGCCAGAACAGCCGATGGGCTTCTAGGGCATGGTGCTTGCCCCAGAAGGTAGTGTTGCTGTTGTTCGGACCGTAGTCGTGATCATCCCAGATGGCGTAGTGAGCCCGTGAGGCCAGAAAGGGCTGCAGGCCAGTGTAGGCACGAGTATGGGCATAGCGACGCAGGATGCCCGACCGCGAATTCCAGTCTGGCTCGCGAAGGTAGACGTTATCACCCAGCCAGAGCATGGCATCCGTTGGAGTACGGGTCATGGCGTCGAGGATCTCGAACTCCGAACCGTAGCCGCTCTCAACGCCGTTGCGGTGGCGCTCGTACCCGTCTTCATTCACGTAGAAGCACGAGCCGATCATCAGGCTTGCCGTAGGGTAGTCGTCGGAGCGCCACTTCCAGATCGGCTGTGTGCGAAAGGCTGTCGCATGGGGTAGGGGGCACGGTTCGCCATTGACGGCCACCGTGTAGGTGTACGTTGTTCCGGGGCGCACGCTATCGGCCACCAGCGTGGCTGTGCAGGCTGTTTCCCATGTTGTCTGCATAGGTGCCGTGCTGTACGTGGTACCGCTTCCGTCCTGACGGCGGTAGGTAATCTGTACTGTTGCAGGCTCGGTGGTTTGCAGCCAGATGTGTGCTTCCTGCATGTCCACGTGACCGATCATCGGGCCGGAGCGGAGCAGGCTAGTCTGTGCCGGACTGTGGACAGCCGTAGACACAAGGAGTACCACCAGAAGTAGGATCATTATGCGTCCTCGTAGCGGAAGTGTTTGATGGCCTCGCCCTCTTCGCCAATGTGCATCATGGCCTCAATCCCAATGTCGAGGTGGAGGTCGGCATAGCGCTCGCTCACGATACGATCACTGGCCTCGGTCTTGACGCCCTCGGGCACAACGGGTACGTCGCTCACCAGCAGTAGAGCACCGCGTGGAATGCTGTTCTTGTGACCAACAATGAAGATCGTAGCCGTTTCCATGTCGATGGCCAAGGCGCTGAGGAGCTTCAAACGCTCGCGGAAGTCCTCGTCCCACTCCCATACCCTGCGGTTGGTGGTGTACACCACACCCGTGCGATACTCCTGACCCCGAGCAAGGATCTTATCGGACACAAACTTGTGGAGCTTGAAGGAGGGGAGTGCTGGTACTTCCGGGGGGAAGTAGTCGTTACTCGTTCCATCACCACGAATGGCGGCAATGGGTAACACAAAGTGACCAATCTCTGTGGATTCTTTTAGCCCACCACATTTACCGAGGAATAGCACACCTTTCGGATTACGCGCAATCAGCAAATCCATGATCAGCGCTGCATTCGGCGAGCCGATGCCGTAGTTGATAATGGACAGACCTTCCTTGTTCGTGGCTGTCTGCATCGGGCGATCCTGCCCCAGAATCGGCACGTCGAACCTCTCGGCAAACGAACGTACGGCTGAAGAGAAGTTCGTCAGCAGGATGTACTCGCCAAGCATCCCAGTGGGTGTGCCCGTATAGCGGGGCAGCCAGTTGTGCGCAATCTCTTCCTTGGTTTTCATGGGGTTCTCCGGTTGAGGTTGTCAAATCTACGGCACCTGCACCTGTCCAGTGGCCGCTCGAGCTATATCTTTGCTCCGTGCGAACCCTCTTTGAACGTGTCATAGCTGCCGAGCACCGTCTACGTCCGTTGGTGAGTCATGTGCCACCGGCGCTGGCTACCCGATTGTTCTCACGGGGCAGGAGCGTGGTGGCCGATTGGATCGTAACAGAGCGCCCCGATGTTCGTGACATTCCGCCGGAGATGAGCGTCTCGGCCTGGGGATTACAGTTTCGCATGGGACTGTGGAATGCGGCCGGCATGTTCAAAAGCGGCAAGGGTTATGAACTGGCTGTGCGGCAGGGGGCTGGGGCATTTGTTGCCGGCACCACCACGTCGCGTCCGCGTGCGGGCAACGTGCGGTCCGGAATCCGATGGCCTGCGGCGTCGTATGCCCGATCCAGCAGTGCATCAAACTGGATGGGGTTGCCGAATCCCGGTCACGAGGCTGTTGCCCGACGGATGCACGATACGGAGCGCCATCCGGGTTGTCCTCTCGGTGCCAGTGTTACGGCCGAGCCCGGTCTTGATCCCGACCTAGCCATCTCCGAATTGGTTCAGGGCATGCAGCTGTATGCACAGGCTGGTGTTGACTACCTTGAAGTGAACGAGAGCTGTCCCAATACAGCGCATCACGAGGTGTCGCATGATCTCTACGAGCGCTTGTCCCGCATCAGCGAGGGCTTCCTGCGCCGCCGCCAGAGCCCCCTACCCGTTGTCGTGAAGTTTTCCGTGGACACCGATCCGCTTCAGATTCCAGAGCTTCTTACGATGCTGATCGACCTCGGCTTCGATGGCATCATTCTGGGCAACACGTCAACCAACTACCGGAAGCATGAGTCGGCGCTAGATCCGCGAGATCGTGCGCTGTACACGTACTTCTCGCAGACGTTTGGTGGTGGCGTGAGTGGAGCCGCGGTACGGCAGGATGCACAGGATCTCGCTCGCATCGCTCAGGAGGCACTTCATACGATGAAGCCGTCCCATGAGTTCCACGTGATCCGCTGTGGAGGGATTGCAACGGCCGCCGATGTTCTGGCATCGCAGGCCGACGGCATTCAGCTCCATCAGTGGTACACTGGATACTATGAGGCGTTTGCCAGCTACGGTCACGACCTCTACGTTGCTATGGCGAAGCAGGTGCTGCAGAAGGTGCAGCGCGTATAGAGTCACGCTGTGCCCGTAGCTGCGTACTGACACTGTCGTAGAAGCTCTTGAAGAGCTCCGGGCTGGCCGACATCGATCGCAGGGCCTCGAAAAACTCTAGGGAGTCATAGCCGTGTTCGGCCAGCACAGAATCAATCTTCTTCTGGACCTGA
>Ga0222714_10004770_pt1 | contig 13146 bp, 19 predicted proteins | sample C33_3DmetaG_FD_165048 | JGI IMG/M metagenome (GOLD analysis project Ga0222714, IMG submission 165048) | Estuarine water microbial communities from San Francisco Bay, California, United States - C33_3D | ecosystem: Environmental > Aquatic > Marine > Unclassified | place: USA: California... | reverse complement strand
TGGTTTACTAAAAATCAAAAATGGGGATATCACTAAAAGAATCAAGATGTATGAAAAAATGATTAGATTCTAAAAAGACTTAAGTTCAATAATTTCTGAAATTATTTTGTCATTGCCACAGAAAGTAAATGAAGATAGATTAGATACTATTTTTCAACTTCAAAAAGGATTGTCTGAAATGATGAAGTTAGACAGATATCCAAAAGATTCTGAAGGTAGAATTTCTGCATTATCCACTGCCATCATGCATGAAGCAGTTGAATTACAAAGAACCACCAATTGGAAATGGTGGAAAACCCCAACGAAATTCAATGAAGTCGAAGCTAGGGAAGAATTAATTGATATTTGGCATTTTGTAGTTCAAGCATCACTGGAATTGCATCTTACTCCAGATGATATTGTAGCGGAATATAAAAAGAAAAATCAGATAAATAGAGAAAGACAGAAAAATGGATATTAAGAAATTTTAATTTTATTTTGAAGTACTTGAACATCAGTTTCATTAATCAAATCAATTAGGGTAATGTTTTTCTGAAAATAATTTATCATTTCTTTTGAAACTGAGAGATAAGGATTAGGACTTTGAGAATTTATTATTCTAAAATTTTCATCAATTCCATTTTTATGTAATTGTAATAATGAATGACCAGATTTATGTCCCCATACATCTTTTCCACAAAGAATGATTTTTTTTATTTTGTTATTTTGATTAACATATTCAACAATACTATCAATTCCTTTATTTTCTGAAAATAATCTACCAATAATTGCTACTCTAGATAACATACCTGAATCTTTCAAATTATCAAGCAATGAAATACTAGATAGCGTACATATTGCAATTTCAGAGTTGGGATTTCCAACGTAAAATTCTTGTTTTATGGGTAAAACTACCTTACAAATTTCTCCGATAATGTTTCCAAGACTATTCATTTAGTAATTCACGCACAGATTTTGCTATATACTCAACATTTTTTCCAGATACTTTTGGATGAACCGGTAGTGACATTACGTGTTTTGATGCCCAATCAGTATTATTCAATTTTGATTTTGTAGCATAAATGGGAATTTTATGAACAGGTATTGGATAATACACTGCAGCACCTATACCTTTTGAATTTAATTTCTTAAGAATTGAATCTCTATTTTTGGTTGCAATAGTGTATAAAGACCAGTTGAATTTTTCACCATCTGCTTCAATAGGAATTTTTATTTTTGTATCAGATAACAGGTCTGAAAGTATCTTTGCATTTCTTCTTCTAGATTCAATAAATTTAGGTAATTTTTTCATTTGAATTTTAGCAATTGCCGCGTTAATTTCAGGAAGTCTTAGATTCAATCCAAATACTTTAGAATCATATCCTTTAATCATTCCATGGTTTCTAATCATCTGTAATTTTTCAAATAGTTTTTTACTATTTGTGACAATTACTCCACCTTCTCCAGAAGTAATTACTTTTCCAGGATAAAGGCTGTAACAACCAACTTCAAAAAAAGTTCCTGTTTGTTTTCCTTTAAAGGAAGAGCCTAAAGATTGTGCTGCATCTTCAACTACTGAAAGATTGTATTTTTTTGCAATATCTCTAATTTTAGCAATCGAGGATATATGACCATACAAATGTACGGGCATTATTGCTCTAGTTTTTCTTGTAATTTTTTTTTCAATAGATTCAGGATCAATTGTAAAATTTCCTTTCAATATATCTGCAAAAATAGGTTTTGCACCAGTAGATGCAACGGCATTTGCGCTAGCAACAAATGTAAAGGATGGAACAATTACCTCATCTCCTTTTTTGATATCAAGTGCATATAGTGCTGCCTGTAATGCTGCAGTTCCAGAATTTACTGATACCGCATATTTTGTTTTTACGAAAGTTCTTACAAGTTTTTCAAATTCTTGAACATTTTTACCTCCATCTTTTGACGCTGATGTAAGGCCTCCAGATTTTACAACAGAAATTACTGCTGAAAGTTCTTCTTTACCTAAAATTGGAGTGTTAATTGGAATTTTCACAAATTTTGTCCTAATTACTGCTCTATAAACACAATCACTAGGCATGAATTTTTATATTTAAAAATTTGGCAAACGGCATAATGAAATCACGTCATCTGGAGAAAACAGACAAAGGTTACAAAGTTTTTCTTTACATTTTCTATATTTGTGGATTTATAATGTCATCATCATTGATTTTCGGAGTTTATGTTACAACGATTGAATGGATGGAAAATGGTACATATGTTATGGGAGAAGCTATACACAATACAACTATTCCATTTGAAAATTTTGCAAGAGTTTCAACTTGGATATTTTTTTCAACAATAATTGGATGGTACTGTGTTTCTAGAATAGGTTGGAGAAGAACTGCAGGTGATAAAATTATTGGAACACGAATGGCATTGCTCCAACTAATGTTATTAGGATTTTCAATTATTACTTTGTTTGAGGTAATGTATAATTTTACTGTCTTAACTGCTCAAATTTCTGCTGGAATTGTTGATGGTGTACTTCCAGATATAGATAGACTATCAATTGCTTATCCAGATCCAGAAAGGCCATGGAACACCATATTTGCAATCAAAATGTTTCTGGCAGCATTTATCATTAGTACTCATGCTTTCTATCTTAGTACGAAACCAAGAAAACCATTGGAAGAACCAGAAGTTTAAATTTAATCTAATTTTCTACAAAAATAATTTAATTAGAAAAAATTTGAAGGTGCCAAGATTCATAGAATTGAAAATAATCAAGTAAAAACATCTTACATTAAAAGTATCCAGAAAATTTTGGATGAATTTTAAGTTGTAGATAATTTGAGAAAACTCGGGAAAAATTGTATTTGGTTTTTGATTATTCATTTAGGCCTGATTCGTATTTTGCGGGTCGTTTAAGCGCTTTTTCAATGGATTCTAAATTTTTTATTTCATTTTTTGAATTCATAGTCAAAGTTTTGACCATTTCTGTGCCTAACTGGACAGATTGTTCAGGTAAAGTTTCTAAGAATTTCTCAAGACCTTTTTTGTAGTTATCAATTAGCTCTAATCCTTCTTCTAAAGTCACAAAGATAGTTGATATGTCGGGTATTCAAAGGTTACAAATTTTTTAAAATTATTTGAATAACTTTATACGTTTACTGCTTTGGAGTTGATTTGGTTTGGATATTACTGAAAAGGTTGATTTGATTGAGAGACCACCAACTGAAGAAGTTGTTACACGTGAGGAATTAATTGATTTATTCCAAACAAATTCATCCCCAAAACATTACATTGGTTTGGAAATTTCTGGTTTTTTGCACCTCGGTAGTTTAATTAGTACAGGATTCAAAATTAATGATTTTGTAAATGCTGGTGTAAAGTGTACAGTTTTTCTTGCAGATTGGCACACATTAATCAACGATAAATTAGGAGGAGATTGGGAAACTATTTCAAAAGTTTCCAAGTATTATCAAGATGCATTTAAACTGGTTTGTCCTAATGCAGATATTATTTTAGGTTCTAAACTTTATGAAGAAAAAAATGAATATTGGTCGGAGTTGGTCAAATTTACAAAACACATGTCATTAGCAAGAACAATGAGAACTCTGACAATTATGGGAAGATCTGAAAATGAAGAAAAAATTGATGTTGCGAAATTACTTTATCCAGCAATGCAGGCGGTTGATATTCATTCATTAGATGTAGATATTGCACATGCAGGAATGGATCAAAGAAAAATCCACATGTTAGTCAGAGAAATATTTCCTAAAATGAAATGGAAGGTACCAGTAGCAGTTCACCACAAATTATTACCAGGACTCTCCAAGCCTGCAGAAACTAGTGATTCACAAATTTTAGGAAAAATGAGTAAATCTGATCCAAATTCAGGAGTCTTTATCCACAACACAGATGATGAAATAAAGAAAAAAATGAATAAAGCGTGGTGTGAAGAAGCAAACATAGAGAATAACCCACTCTTAGAAATTGCAAAAACAGTAATTTTCCACGAATTTAAAGAGATGAATGTTGAAAGACCTGAAAAGTTTGGGGGAAATGTATCATATCAAAATTATAATCAACTTGAGACGGATTTTGCTGAAAAAAAATTACATCCAGGGGATTTGAAACAGACTGTCGGAAATTATTTAGTGAAAATTATATCACCAATTAGAGATAATCTTAATCTAAATGAAGAATTACATGAAGCAATTAAGAAAAGTTTCTAAACTTTGAGATCTGGATTAGTTTGTTCTTCTAAATTGTATTTTGATTTGTATCCTCTTGGATTTATTATCAAATCTTTGTAAGAGTATGTTGAAGAATTTCCAACAATCACAGTACTAGTCATTCCTAATTTGTCTGAATGATTTAGTAGATTTTCTAGATCAGTTATTACAATTGATTCGGATTCTCTATATGCACCAACAATAATTGCAACGGGTGTTGTAGTTTTTCTATATTTTAAGAGAATTTTTCTAGCATCTTGTAGTTGATGAACTCTTTTCTTACTGGCAGGATTGTAAATCACCAGAACAAAATCGCCTTTTGCAGCAGACTCTACCCTATTTTCAATTACTTCCCATGGAACTAACAAATCACTCATACTAACAACTGCAAAATCAGACATTAATGGTGAACCGACAATAGATGCACAAGAGTTTAGTGCAGATACACCTGGAACTACTTCTACTTCTAGTCCATTTTTTGGATCCCAGCCACCCTCTGCTAAAGTTTCATAGATCAATCCAGCCATTCCATAAATTCCTGGATCTCCGCTAGATACTAGAGATACATTTTTTCCGGACTTTGCAAGGTCTATGCATTGATGAGCTCTTTCAACCTCTTGAGTCATTGCATAACGATAAACTGTTTTTCCTTCAATTAGATCTGAAACTAGATTTACATATGTTTCATAACCAATAATTATATCACTTTCACTTAGTACTTTTTTTGCTCTAAATGTCATGTGATCATTATTTCCAGGACCCACACCGACAATGTTCAATTTTCCAGTCAAATTTACAACAAATCATCTTGTAAGTAATTTATCCTTTTAGTGAATTATTGAAAGGGATCAATAAATGGACAATTAACTATATGATCACTATTAGTTGGTCGTGCTATACTGACAGTAATTTGGTCATTTGTTCTGAATGAATCAATATCAGACTTTGTTTCAAGAATTTTTGCGTTTTCTGAATCGTTCCATTCAATTAAATATATTCTCCACATTGGACTGTAATTTTCATCACCTAATGCAGCTGAGGCAATTCCAGCTTGAAACCCTAATGGACCTGTTCCCTTAATTCCATTTTTGAATTGGAAAAGATCAACTGCACCAGCATGAGCAATTAGATTTGCAGAAGTGGGGGATGAAGTCACACCCATCATCTCTGCAGGTCCAGATGGAGTAGCATCAGTTACAATATAGTAAATTGTTCTTCCATCAGGACCCCAGCCTCTATGAGCAACAAAGGTCACATTCATTTCTTGTTCATTAATTTCAGTGATTTGACCTCCACCATAAGGCATATCATCAGTTATTTCTTTATCATCACGCACTTGCATCTGTCCATTAGGCCAAACAATATGTGGAGAATTTACAACAATTCCTGTTTCATTAAACTCAATTCTTCCACCTTCTTTAGCTGTGATTATATCATTTGCAGATTCAAAGATAATCTCTTTTTGGCCTGTCTTCCAGGTTACTTCTATTACAGAAGATAATGCACTATATTCTGATTCTTGCTCTGGAGTACTAGAGAATACTTCATTTTGGAATCCATAAAGTCCTTCACCTTTAACTCCATTTTTAAAAATAAAGATTTTTTGAAGAGCATCTTCTGGAACATTTGCTAGAATAGGTGCAAATTCAACATTCCATTCTTGTTTTTCTGAGATAGTTTTTGCATACTCCTCATCACTACCGTCAGTAATGATGTACAAAATTTTTTCACCATCATAGATTCCTTGATGCATTGGGATTGTAGCTGGAACGTTTGTTCGTGAAAGTAATGATTTTGGTTCTTCTTTTTCTAATTCAATTTTTTGCATAATGATTTCAGTTGGTTGTCCTCTAATCCATCCATCAACACTAACAGTTGAAATGAATGGTTTTGAATTTGGTGAGTGCAATCCAATAGCAGCTCCAGTAAATTCAAAAGAACCTGATTTTTGTTGTAAATCAATTAAAGATAATCCGTAGAGAGTATCTCCATCTATACTCCAAGTAGGTTGTCCTTTTGCATCATTTGAGTTAATTTCATGTAAAACAACAATCTGAACATTTTCACTTGAGGTAAATGTCATAGAACCATCATAAATTGTTCCTTCACTAGGCGATAAAATCAGAGATAATTGATGATTTTCATGTCCTTGTCCTGGATCCTGAGAAGATGTAAAAGTTTGTGTAAAATGGATCTTTTTTCTGGAACCTGCATCAGCAAACTGATCTGATAGAGATGAAATACTAACTATACTTGTTACAAAAATTCCAATTATCAATATGGCAATTATTTTTTTCAACAAAGTTAATTGAGATTATTCCTTTAAATGATTTTATCCTAATTCACTTCATCTAATGCAAATGCATTGTGTAATGCACGAACAGCTGCATTAGTATCAGAATTTTTAACTACAAATGCCAGATTTAATTCAGATGAACCTTGAGTAATCATCGATACATTTACTTTATTTTTCTCAACTGCACCAAAAACTTTGGAAGCAACACCAACAGTTCCACGCATTCCGGAACCTATCAATGCTATAATCGCTACATTCGTGGTTACTTCTAGTTTTTTGATAATTTTTCCTAAAAGTTCCATTTCAAGTGAACTTACAGCTTTGTCTAGATCAGTATTCTTTACTACAATTGTTATACTAGATTCGGATGGATTTTGAGATATCATCATAACGTTGATTCCTGCTTTTGCTAGTGTGGCAAAAATTTTTGCTGCAGTACCAGGAGTTCCAACCATACTGCCTCCCTGAATATCTATTAGTCCATTGTTTCTAACATTACTGACACATTTTACAGTATTTTTAACAGATGATGATGGTGAAGCTGTAACCAAAGTACCTTCATTTTCTACATTGAATGAACTTCTAATCTTCATTGGAATTTTCTTTGATAATAGAGGTTCAAATGTGCGTGGGTGTATCTGTTTTGCACCAAATAATGCCATTTCAATGGCCTCAACATATGAGACTTCTTTGAGCAATTTTGCATTCTTGACTATTGTTGGATCTGCAGTCATGAGACCATCAACATCACTCATCAACCAAATTTCATCTGCTTTGATGCAAGTTCCAATAATTGTTGCTGAATAATCTGAACCACCTCGACCAAAAGTAGTGATGTGACCATGTTGATCTGCACCAACAAAACCACCCACAACAGGTACCGTTTTCTTTGAGAAAAGATTATCAACTGTTTTTGATACTCTCAATCTAGTTGTGTCAATTAGTGGTTTAGATTCACCAAAGTTAGAATCAGTTACTATTCCAACCTCTTTCCCAGTTAGAGGAATTGATTTTCTACCTGAATCGTTTATTGCCATTGAAACAAGTTTTATAGATAGTCTTTCACCAAATGAGAAAAGATAATCCATTGTTCTAGGAGTCACCTCGCCCAATAGAACCATCCCATCAATCAATGCAACAAGTTCTGAAAAATCGTCATCAAAGTTTTTTAATAATTTTTTTCGTAAATCATCTTTTTTGATTGTTTGTTTAGCTAATTGTTTGTGTCTGTTAGTAATCTTTGATGCTAATTGTTCTGCTTTTGATTTATTTTCTTTTTTAATTGATTCAGAAATTTCTATTAGATCATCTGTTGTTCCACTAGTTGCAGAACATACAACTACAATTTCATTTTTCTTGGATAAGGAATTTAGATGATCAGCTACAGATCGAATATCTTTTGCAGATGAAATTGAGGTCCCACCATATTTTATTACTAATCTCATTTCAAAATACCTGAATTGTTTAATCTTTAAATGCTTTAACTTTCTACGCGTGGAGCTAAGTAGAAGTGAATTCGACCAATGTTAGCTACCTTGAATTCAATTCTTAGGGGTTTTGCGCTTGAAAATTCACATGTAATCAAGCCTGCGGTTGTCCCTACTGCTTTTACTACTGGATTTAGATATTCTAAGCTGTAGGTCCCAACACTGTCTTCTTTTGAAGAAATCTCTTCAATATCCTCATCATCTTTATCTAAATCAATGACAACTTCTCCAGAATCTCCTTTTCCTGAAAAGTCACCTTTAGAATCAGATGTATGTATTGTCAAATAGTCAGATACAACTTGGACATCACCTAGGATTTTATCAAACTTTGATGAGGACAATATAATTTTAGAATCATATGGGATTTTGGGTAATGGAGTATCTGTTGCAGAACTTTCAATCAAACGCATTTTGTATTTTTTATTTTTTCCAACTGTAACAAGTAACATGTTTTGTTCAGATATACTAATCTCAATACTATCTTTTTTGTCTGCTCTTTTAATGAGTTTTGAGAATTCATCAATTCTTACTCCGAATTTTATATCACTATCACATTCGTATTTTTCAAATGCAGAATTTGGCCAAGAGATATCTATGAGAGCAACATGTGATGGATCCATTCCTCTAAAAGAAATTCCTTCTGCAGTTGCAACAAAGGTTGCCTCTTCAACAAGTGTTGAAATTGCAGAAATGATTGCTTTTAGATCATCAGAACCACTTGTTTTTGCTCCAAAAGTCAAATCAATTTTGTTGACCTAATGTTCCAGTTAAACGTTATGCGTAATTACGCCAAGTATTCTTACATTTAGTGCAACGATAGAACTGTGTTGTTGGTTCATCTGCACTTCTTGTTTGAAGCATCCACCAAACTGCTTCATCATGTCCACATTTCTCACATTCGATTTTAATCGTTGGATGAGATTCTTCTCCCTCGTCACCCTCGAAAGCTAAAATAGATTCTTCTGGTTCTACATTTTCAATAATTTTTTTGGTCTGTTTTTCTTCTTCGCCTTCAATATAACCACATTTTGAGCATTGAAGGCCGGAAGAACCTTTTTTTAATTTGACCTCACATTTGGGGCAAAACTTCAATCTAATTTACCTTAAGTTTTGAATTGAATAATTGTTTGAACTCATCTGCCATTTTAATTGCGGAATCGGTTGCTTTCTTAATTTCACCTAAAGGTTTTGAACTAGAATTAATTCTCATCCAGCATTCGTTGGTAAGCGGATGTTTGACAATAACGCCTGCAAAATCAATATTTGATTCTTTTAATAGTTCATGTTGAATTAGGTACAAAATACCAATATCGGTTTCAGTGATTGAAAGGTTGATTTCTTTGGCTTCTGAACTGATCACTTGTGCGTTCATGTATTCAGAAAAAGCACTTATTGCGGATATAAATCATTATGAGCAGTAGAAATGGCCGAAAGTAGGATTTCAGACATAGAATTAGCAAAATCTAAGGATGAATACACGTCAGACGAGAATATTGAGATAAATGTCCAATTTTCAGTTGAAGGTGACCTTAGAGATGCATTTAACGAGGCAAATTGGACTGAGGCATATAACAAAAACGATGTCTCATTCAAAATGAAATGTGGTGTAAAATTGACCTCTGGTGGATTCAGGAAAAAGGAAGTGGGTAGGACAATTGATACCTACAGAAAGGCATCCATATTTTGGACAAGAAATCCAAAGCTTGTCAACCCTATGAAAGATAGAAGAATATGGGTCCAAGTTGCCAAAAATTTTGAACCATTCATAAGACTTACAGAAGAAGAAGTCAGACAAGAAATGTTTGATTTTAATGAGAAATTCGTTTTCAAGGCAGAAGATTTGGGAAAAGGAACACACAAAATTAGCGCAGAAGCATTTGCATCATGGCAAAAACATGAATTCACAGAGCCTGGAAATGTTAAGAATAATTCAAAAGAAATTGAAATAAAAATCAATTAGGGATATAAGGAACTTTTTGATGGAGTCAGTATGGCAAAATACGATGGTCTATTAGGACAACCAATTCTTGAAGTTGAGGATCCTGATAAAGAAGGAGGAATTACCTTTATCTTTAAAGACAACAGATTTTTGTTCATCAAAGCAAGTGATGGAAAAATCGATACCGTATCAATACCAGAATAGGTGACATAAATGGAAAAATATGATGCAATCAAAATGTTAGAACTTGTAAAGATAGAAGATCCTGATTCCGATGGTGGACTTACCATGATATTTCAAGAAAACAAAACCTTGAAAATCAAAATTGTTGATGGAAAATTAGTTTCTGAATTTCTTTAAACTAATTTTTTACATGTTTTTCATAAAAACCAATAGCTAGTTCTTGTACTTCAGATTGGATTGAACCGGGTCGTTCTTCACGAATTTTCTGAATAGCATTTTCTGCAGTATATTTTTTGTATTTTATGAAATAACATGCAAGAATTGTTCCAGCTCGGCCCATTCCGGCTGCACAATGAACCATTACTGCTTGATTATTTGTAATCTGGTCATGGATAAAATCAACTGCTGAATCAATCTTTTCCATATCTGGTGCAGTAAAATCAGGAGTAGGAACATGAAGATATCCAATATTTTTAACCCAATTATCAGGTAGAGCATTTTCAGTCATTGTAACAATTGATTTCACACCTTGATTTACAATCCAATCAAATTCATCAAAACTTGTAGGCATGCCAGAGCCTGCTAATTTTTCTTCAATTAACCATGAAAAGTTTGTAGGTTTTTTTGTTATCTTACCATGAACTTTTCTCCATAAATTACCAGGCTTACTCATGTAAGATATTGACATTTACCATATTTTTAGCATTACGAAAATTTTAGTGTGCAATTGCTCTTACGGGTGAACCGGTTGCATCTTTAAGTTTTAGTGGAAGAATTGTAAAAATAAATTCCTTTGATTGGATTTTATTCAAGTTTGCCAAGTTTTCTACTATTAAGATATTATTTTTTGATAATATTTGATGAACAATAAAGGAATTATCTTTTCCAAGATCTATACTAGGTGAATCAATTCCAACAAGATTTATCTTTTTTTGTGCAAGATATTTTGCAGCTGTTAATTCTAATCCGGGATTTTCTAAAAAATAATTATCTTTTTTTAGATTTTTTTGCCAATCTGTAAAAAAGAAGACTGATGATTTATTAGGAATTTTACCGTTCTCTTTCTCAAATTGAATAATATCTGCTTTTGTAATTGAAGAATTTTTTAATTTTTTTATTTTGATTAGAATGGCATTACCCATTAATCTATCTAGAGGAATTTGGTCAATTTTCATTCCACTTTTAACAAAATGAAAAGGTGCATCAATATGAGTTCCTGTGTGAGAACTAAGAAACAAAAGTTCTAGATTATATCCATCCTCTTTCAGATTTGACCATGAGATAAATTGAGGAGCGGGAGAACCAGGAAAACCTGGAATTGATTTTGATATAGTAAGTGTGAGATCTAATGGTTTCATATCAATACAACAAAATGGTGATTAATCAATATTGAATTATGAAAAGTTAAATACTCATTGAGTAAAATTTTCGTGTGCCTACTGCATATGTTCTATTAAATTCTGATTTAGGATCAGATGAGTCAATAATCAATGAAGTCAAACAAATCCTTACAGATGAGGATGTAACCTACGAAATTCAAGGAGTTTATGGGGTTTACGATATAGTTTTGAAATTATCATCAGATGATGCTGAAAAACTACGCTCAATAATTACCAATAAAATTAGAAGGATTACAAAAGTTCAATCTACATTAACGATGATGGTAATAGAAGAACAGGAAAATCTATAGTTTCTTTATTGCATCAACTACAGACATAATTTCAGATTCTGTATTAAAGAAATGAGGTGACGCTCTTACAATCTTTGTTTCCATGATTTCTCTGAGAGCCAAGACAATGTTTTGTTTTTCAAGTCTATCAACAACTTCTTGAGAGTCTATTCCACTTATGTTAAAAGATACAATGCTAGTTCTAGAATTAGGATCGTCTGGACCATACAAAATTATTTTTGGTATTTTTGATAATTCTTCTCTTAGAAGAGTAGACAAGTATTGATTTTTTTCACGGATATTTTTGAGACCAAATTTAAGCAAGTAATTTGTAGAAGATTCTAATCCGACAATTCCAACATAATTACGAAAACCCGTTTGAAATTTATCAGGAAGTTCTTTGTATGCTAAATTAGTTTCATCATAGATAATTGCTGATTCTCCGCCAATATCTTTTGGTTCTAACAAATCACTAGATTTTCTATTACAATAAAACAAACCTGTTCCCATCGGTCCACAAAGCCATTTTGAACCATTAAAGGACATAAAATTACAATTTATTTTTGAAACATCTACATCTAAACATCCAACAGTTTGTGCACTATCAACAAAAATCGGGATGTCATTAACGATTTTTCTAATTTTTTCTAAAGGTAGTATAGAACCAGTGTTGTACAAAGCATGACTTAGTGCAATTAATTTGGTGTTATTATCAATCAGTGATTCTAAATCTTCAAATTTGAAAAATCCATCTTTGTCAATGTGTAAATTTTTAACAGAAATTTTTTCTTTTAGTTTTAGCCATGGATAAAAATTAGAATGATGTTCATGAGTCATACCACGAATAATAATATTTGAATTATGATCAAATGTTAGCCCGTTTGAGACAAAATTGATTCCATCGGTAGTACTTTGAGTTAAAACAATCTCATCAGGTTGGCACGAAATAATTTTTGCGATGGTTTTTCTTACATTTCTTAATTTTTCAGTAACAAATGGTTCAGACTCTTTTGAATCAGGTCCAATTGAGTTGTAAGATATAAGAAAGTCTTTCATTGCATCAATGCTTTGATTAGGCATCAGAGATACAGATGCATTATTTAGATAGATTTTATCTGAATTTGGAAAATCATCTGAGATATCTTTTGATACTAAATTCATTATTATATCTGTAAAATGCTAATTGGTTGTTGGATAAAAGTCCTGAGCAAATTTTAGACAATAAAATGACACAGATTCAAAATGAGTTTAACTATAAAATTCCCAATATTGTTCTATGTGTAGAACCATTTCACAAAGCAGAATTTCTCAACAAATTAATCAACTCGGTTGAAAAACCAATAATTTTTGTAGATTTAGATTTACTTTATACA
>Ga0222714_10004768_pt1 | contig 13149 bp, 15 predicted proteins | sample C33_3DmetaG_FD_165048 | JGI IMG/M metagenome (GOLD analysis project Ga0222714, IMG submission 165048) | Estuarine water microbial communities from San Francisco Bay, California, United States - C33_3D | ecosystem: Environmental > Aquatic > Marine > Unclassified | place: USA: California... | reverse complement strand
GTTCCTCTCCAAATGGTTCGTGCCGTTGGTGAGAACAGCTTCCAGCCCAAGATCGGCTTTAAGACCCGTTATGGACTCGTTGCAAACCCATTTGCAGAAGGTCTCACTCAGGGTCTCGGAGCACTCAAGACCAACTCTAACCGTTACTACAGAAGAGTTGCTGTTAAGAACCTTATGTGATCTATTTCACATAAAGATTCAAGAGGGTCCGCAAGGACCCTCTTTTTTTATCTAAATACTTAGAAAAGTCATGACCAGAGGGCAAATAGATAATAGAAACTTTTTATCCCCAACAGGATTTAAGTTTACTTTAACAAGAACTCCCAAAGTTGCATTTTTCTGCAATCAAGCTAATATTCCAGATTTAACTCTAGGTGTTGCAATACAACCATCCTATACAAAAATGCTCCCAACACCAGGAGACATTATTGAATTTGGTGATTTGTCTCTAAGATTTCTTGTTGATGAAAATCTTGAAAATTACATGGAAATTCAAAATTGGATAAGAGGACTTGGATTTCCTGAAAGGATAAGTCAGTTTGCAGAACTAGAAGAATCTGGTACAGTTCGTGGAAATTATGTGCAAGATAGACAAAACATTTATTCTGATGGAACTCTTCAGGTTTTAACTAGCAGTCAAATACCAAATTTTCAAATTTCATTTAAAGATCTATTTCCATATTCGTTATCTACAATGACTTTTGATGCAACAGACACTGACGTTCAATACTTTACTGCAGACGTGAGTTTCAAGTATACTATCTATGACATTGTTGATTTGAGTGGTAATCCGTTATATGGCTATTGATTTAGATACAATCCAAAAAATGTGGGAAGAAGATTCTAGAATAGATATCGATAATCTTCATACAGAATCTTTAAATATTCCAATTTTACATTCAAAATATTTTGATCTCTATAATACAATCAATCTATTAAAAAAGAAAGCGGAACAACAAAAGAAAAAAATAAGACATGAAAGATATGAATATTTTACAGGAAAAGCAGATCCCGATGTTTATCTAGAAAATCCTTTTCCCAAAAAAATTCGTGATAAAGAAACTCTTCAGGGGTACTTGGATTCTGATGAGAAGTTATCGCAAGTAGTTCTTAAAATAGAATACTATGAAACAATGTTAAGTTACATTGATAGTATTCTCAAAATGATTTCGAATCGGACTTATCAAATTAAAAACTCTATAGATTTTCTACGTTTTCAGTCTGGATTAGGGTAAATAAATACTCATAGCAATCATGATGCTATGAGTGACGTAATCATTGAAAAGAAAAATGAGGTTTACATTAAACTACACTGTGAATCTCATATTCTTTACGAACTTCAACCATATTTTACATTTGAAGTTGAATCTGCAAAATTTATGTCCCAGTATAGAAGCAGACACTGGGACGGAAAGATTCGTCTGTTAAGTACTCATACAGGTGAGATTTATGCCGGTTTGTTGGATAAAGTTATCGACAAACTAAAACTTCATAATTATACGTATGAGTTTAAAGAAAATAAATTTTATGGATTACCTTTTGAAATAAACGAAGGTATTTCGTATGAGGGTGTGAAAGATTATATGTCATCTATTTGCTCTCATTCTCCACGGGAGTATCAAGTAGAGGGAGTATGCGATGCTCTACGACATAACCGAAAATTACTGATATCACCCACAGCCTCAGGAAAATCCTTGATGATTTATTCCCTTGTAAGGTATTATGTAGATAAAGGACAAAAAATTCTTCTAGTTGTTCCAACGACATCTTTGGTAGAGCAGATGTACAAGGATTTTGAAGACTATGGTTGGAATGCTGATTCATATTGTCACAGGATTTATTCTGGTAGAGAGAAGACAAATGAACATCCAGTCACGATTACAACATGGCAATCTGTATATAAATTAGAGCGTTCATTTTTTGAAGACTATGGAGTAGTTATAGGAGATGAAGCACACTTGTTTAAGAGCAAGTCACTTATTGATATTATGACTAAACTTCATCATGCAAAATATCGTTTTGGTTTTACTGGAACTTTGGATGGAACTCAAACTCACAAGTGGGTTCTTGAGGGATTGTTTGGTCCTTCATATAAGGTTACTCGAACTTATGAGTTGATGCAACAAGGTCATATCTCTCAGTTAGATATTCGTTGTCTTGTTCTTAAGCACCCCCCACAAAAGTTTGAAACTTATGAAGATGAAATTCAATATTTAATTTCTCAGGAACAAAGAAATAAATTTATTACAAATCTTTCTCTTGACCTAAAAGGAAACACTCTTGTTTTATTTTCAAGAGTAGAAGCACATGGAGCAATACTCTATGAGAAGATAAATAACACTAAGCGAGGTGATCGTAAAGTATTTTTTATTCATGGTGGAGTTGATACTGAAGAAAGAGAATTAGTTAGAGAAATCACAGAAAGAGAAAATAATGCTATCATCGTTGCTTCTTACGGTACTTTTTCTACTGGTATTAACATCAGAAATTTACATAATGTTATCTTTGCTTCCCCTAGTAAATCAAGAATTAGAAATCTTCAATCAATCGGAAGAGTTCTCAGGAAAGGAAAAAACAAAGTAAAAGCAGTTCTTTACGATATCGCTGATGATTGTACATATAATTCGAGAAAGAATTATACTTTAAATCACCTCATAGAAAGAATTAAAATTTATAATGAAGAAAACTTTAACTATGAAATAATCACTGTACAAATTAAGAAAAAATGATAGAAGATGATTTTTACTGCACTCTTAAATTAAAAACAGGCGAAGAGATCTTTGCTAAAGTAGCAGCTTCAGAAGAGGAAGATAGAACTATTTTGATTGTTTCTAATCCAATTACTGTCAATGAAGTCAAAAGCAGAACAGGTATTGCTGGATATAAATTAGAACCTTGGTTAAAAACAACAACAGAAGATATGTTCATTATAAATCTTGACGATGTATTGACTCTTTCCGAATCTTCTGATATTGAAATGATTATGATGTATCAATCTTATGTTCGTCAGTCAAATAAAGATAAAAACAATGAACCCAAACTAAATCGTAGAATGGGTTACCTTGCAAATGTGAATGACGCTAAAGAGCTCTTAGAGAAGCTTTATAAAAATAGCTAAATTTAATCTTATCAACCTCGACAAAGGTAATTGTATCAAGTTTCAGATACCTTGTCAAGCATTTATATAAGTGGTATAATCTATACATAATAATGATAAAAACTTATGATTACCACAGCAGTTATGACCAAGAGAAAGAGGTCAGAGCACTATGTCAATAATAAAGAGTTTCTTGCTGCACTGATTAAGTATCGTGAAGATAAAGAAATTGCAGAAATTCAAGGAAAACCAAAACCTCCCATTCCCCGCTACATTGGGGAGTGTTTTCTGAAGATTGCGAATCACTTGTCATTTAAACCAAACTTCGTGAACTATATGTTCAAGGAAGATATGATTTCTGACGGTATTGAAAATTGTGTTCAGTATATTCATAACTTCAATCCAGAAAAGTCCCAAAACCCCTTTGCATACTTTACCCAAATTATTCACTACGCATTCCTTCGCAGAATCCAAAGAGAGAAGCGTCAGTTGGAAATCAAGAACAAGATCCTTGAACGGTCTGGATATTCAGAAGTGTTTGACGACAACAGCATTGACGGATCCAACTACAGCGATTATAATAGTATCAAGGACGCTGTTCATTCCAAACTTCGTTATTGATGAAAGTAGCAATTATTACTGACCAGCACTTTGGCGCAAGAAAGAATTCCAAACTCTTTCATGATTATTTTCTAAATTTCTACGATAATGTATTTTTCCCAACACTCGAAGAGCATGGGATTACTACTGTTGTAGATATGGGAGATACTTTTGATAGTCGTAAAGGAATTGATTTCTCTGCTTTATCGTGGGCAAAGAATAATTACTATGACCGTCTTCAAGAAATGGGTGTAAAAGTCCATACGATTGTAGGAAATCATACTGCTTATTACAAGAATACTAACAATGTAAATGCAGTTGATCTGCTTCTGCGTGAGTATGATAATGTAACTGTATATTCCGAACCAACTGAAGTCAAACTGGGAAATCTTAATACACTTTTTATACCCTGGATAAATCAAGAAAATGAGGAAAGCACTCTCAAACTTATTCAAAAAACAACTTGCCCATGTGCGATGGGGCACCTTGAACTCCAAGGATTTAGAGTTAATCGCCAAATCGTCATGGAGCATGGTTTGGAAAGCAAGCTATTTGAGAAGTTCGAACGTGTCTTCTCGGGACACTATCACACTCGATCGACTAACGGAACAGTCTTCTATCTAGGAAATCCATATGAGATCTACTGGACTGATGTAAATGACACTCGTGGTTTTACTATCTTCGATACTGAAACACTAGAGCATACTCCAGTTGATAACCCATATAAAATGTTTTATAACATTTACTATGAGGATACCAATTATCAAACATTTGATACTCGTGAGTATGAGAACAAGATTGTAAAAGTTGTTGTTCGTAAAAAGTCAGACACCAAAAAGTTTGAAAAGTTTATTGATAAACTTTATGCTTCAAATATTGCAGAACTCAAGATTATTGAAAACTTTGATATTCAAGAACCTCAAGAGTTTGAAGCATTTGAAAGTGAAGACACTATTTCTATCCTGAATAGATATATTGAGGAGGCAGAAATCAGTCTTGATAAATCAGTCATTCAAAGGATGATGCAAGAAATTTATCAAGAGGCATGTGAATTAGTTTAAATGTTTATTCTAACAATTAATGGCAGAGAAACAGAAGGAGCATATTCTGTTCTTGATGATGACGGAGAACACATTTTGTACCTTTTTGAAGAAGAGGATGATGCTGTTCGGTATGCTATGATGTTAGAAGAAGATGGATATCCAGAAATGCATGTTATTGAAATTGAAGATGAGGTGATGTTAAAAACTTGTAAAATGCATGGATATCAATATACAATTATTACACCTGATGATATCGTAATTCCTCCAAACACTGAACATGATTTTATTTAAAACTATTCGTTGGAAAAACTTTCTGAGCACTGGTAATCAATATACAGAAGTTGATTTCACAAAAAATAAAACCAATCTTATTGTAGGTACAAATGGAGCAGGGAAGAGTACTGTTCTTGATGCACTTACATTTGCTTTGTTTGGAAAACCATTTCGTAAGATTAATAAACCACAACTTGTCAATTCCGTAAATGAAAAGGACTGTAGAGTTGAAGTGGAGTTTTCTATTGGAAACACTGATTGGAAAGTTATAAGGGCAATTAAGCCTACACTCTTTGAGATTTGGAGGAACGATACTGCTTTAGATCAGTCCTCTGCTGCTTTGGACCAACAAAAGTGGTTAGAACAAAACGTTCTTAAGATGAACTATAAGTCCTTTACTCAAATTGTAATTTTGGGTAGCAGTACTTTTGTTCCTTTCATGCAACTTTCTGCAGCACATCGTCGGGAGGTGATTGAAGACCTTCTTGATATTAAAATTTTCTCTTCTATGAATGTGGTAATCAAAGAGAAGATTCGTCAGTCAAAGGAAGAAATTAAAGTTCTTGAATTGAAAAAAGAATCTCTTCTTGATAAAGTAAAGATGCAACAAGAGTTCATTGAAGAACTTGAGAATCGCGGAAAAGAAAGTATTGATAACAATAATCGAAAAATTTCTGATTTAAGTGAAGAAATAGAACAGCATTTGACTGATAATACTTCTTTAGAAGAACCTCTTTACAAACTAATTAGAGAGCAAGATAGTATCGTTGGTTATGCTGAAAAGTTAAAAAAACTTGGTCAATTAAAAGGTAAGATTTCGCAAAAAGTATCTACAATTACTAAAGAACATAAGTTCTTCACCGAGAATACGGTATGCCCCACTTGTACGCAGTCTATCGAAGAGACCTTCAGAATAAATAGAATTAACGACGCTCAAAATAAAGCAAAAGAGTTGCAATCTGGTTATAAAGAACTAGAGGAGGCAATTAAAGAGGAAGAAGAGCGAGAGCGTCAATTCACCGCTCTATCGAAGGAGATCTCAAAACTAACGAATGGCATTTCTCAAAATAATATTAAGATTAGCGGATTACAAAGACAAATCCGAAGTCTTGAACATGAAATTCAAGTTCTTACCGAGAACCTTGCAAACCGAAATTCTGAACATGAGAAACTAGAATCCTTCAAAGACAACTTAAAAACTACATACGACGAACTCGCTTCTAAAAAAGACACAATCAACTACTACGATTTTTCGTATAGTTTGCTCAAAGACGGTGGAGTAAAATCCAAAATCATTAAGAAGTATTTGCCACTCATCAATCAGCAGGTTAATCGTTATCTGCAAATGATGGACTTCTATATTAACTTTACTCTTGATGAGGAATTTAACGAAACCGTCCAGTCACCAATTCACGAAGATTTCTCCTATGCTTCTTTCAGTGAAGGAGAAAAACAGAGAATCGACTTAGCACTTCTTTTTACTTGGAGAGAAGTTGCAAGAATGAAGAACTCCGTAAATACTAACTTAATGATTCTTGATGAGATCTTTGACAGTTCTTTGGACTCCACTGGAACAGATGAGTTTCTTAAAATCATTCGTTATGTAATTAAAGACGCAAACATTTTTGTTATCTCTCATAAGACTGGTATGGAGGACAAATTTGAAAGTGTCATAAAGTTTGAGAAAGTCAAAGGTTTTTCGCATATGGTGGTCTGAACCACTCAAGAACAATGCACGTCCCAAACTGGAAGCACCATTCCAAGAAAGAACAAAAACGAAAACTTAAACCGCAAGCACTGAGACAAGCAAAAGCACGACTTGCCCAGTTCAAAAAGCGTCACATGGGTCGCCCAAAAGGCGACCTTTCGTTTTATAGTGGTTACATACGAAACGAATCCAATGTCTGTTCGCCACGAAATCAAGTCTCAACTTGCCAAATTGCTTGCCACTGAGGATTTGGTGGTAGAGCATAAAAAAGTTTCTACTGCTTGCTTTAACGTTCATACTCGCGTTCTGACTCTTCCTTTGTGGGAAAAGGCAAGCGGTCTCGTGTATGACCTTCTGGTGGGCCATGAGGTTGGTCACGCTCTCTTTACTCCTGATGAGGACTGGACTGAGACTGCAAAGGTTCCTCAGCAGTTTGTGAATGTGGTGGAAGATGCGCGTATTGAGAAACTGATGAAGCGTAAGTATGCTGGACTTGCTAAGACATTCTTTAATGGTTATAAAGAATTGAATCAGGAAGATTTCTTTCAACTCGGAGACGAAGATATTTCTAAGTTTAATCTTGCCGACAGATCAAACCTTTACTTCAAGATTGGTAACTTCATCACTCTTGATTTCACTCCAGAAGAGAAAGAAATTATCAATCTGATTGGTGCATGTGAAAGTTTTGCAGATACATTGATTGCTGCAGAAGAACTTTACAAATACTGCAAGAAAGAAAAGGAGCAACAGCAGAAGGTTGCTGAATTTGATTCTCACGAAACTCAAGGAAATTCTCAGTCTCCTGCAAGCGATTTTGTGGAGAGCAATGACTCCTCTTCCGAGCAAGAAGGTGAGAGTGATAACTCCTCCGAAAAACAGTCTGAAGAGTCCTATGGGGGAACTGCTCAGGGTGATGAAACTCCTGTAAAATCTTCTGGTGAAAAAGAAGAACCTGAAGTTCGCACTGCAGATTCTCTTGAAGATAAAATTCGTGACCTTGTGGGTAATGATGAATATGAGAATGTTTATGTTGAAGTTCCACAAGTAAATCTTGATACTATCATTGGTAAGAACTCTGAAGTTCATAAAGATATTGACGATTCATTTGCTCATCAACAAAAACTTCATAATGAACATGCAGAGCAAAAAGGATATACTCCTGTAAATCTTTATAAAGAATCCGATACTGAGTTCAAAAAGTTTAAGACTTCTGCTCAGAAAGAAGTCAATTATCTTGTAAAAGAGTTTGAGTGTCGCAAAGCAGCAGATCAATATGCTCGTGCATCAACTGCTCGCACTGGTGTTCTTGATACCACTCGTCTTCATACCTATAAGTATAACGAAGATCTATTCAAAAAGGTCTCTGTAATTCCTGATGGTAAGAATCATGGTCTGGTGTTTGTGCTGGACTGGAGCGGTTCTATGTGCGATGTGATGCTCGATACTTGCAAGCAACTCTTTAATCTTGTTTGGTTCTGTAAGAAAGTATCTATTCCCTTTGAGGTTTATGCTTTCACAAATGAATGGCGTCGTGGTGAATATGATTATGAGAATGATCGTTATCTAGCTGCTGATCGCACTCCTCATTATCAAAAGAAAGACGGACTTCTGGTTGTTGATGAAACATTCTCGATGATGAATGTTCTTACCAGTAAAGTTTCTGGTAGTGTTCTTGAGCATCAAATGCTTAATATTTGGCGTCTTGCTCATTGTTTTGGTAGAACTTATAGTTCTCCTTACACTTATTCTAATCGTCTTTCTTTGTCTGGAACTCCTTTGAATGAAGCACTAATTACTCTTCATCAAATTCTTCCCAAGTTCCAGAAAGAGAATAAACTCCAGAAGGTTCAGTGTATTGTTCTCACTGATGGTGAAGCAAATCAACTTGTTCATCACAAAGAAGTTAAGCGTCATTGGGAGAAGGAACCTCGTCTTGGAACTGGGTATATTCATGGAGAACTTACATTTCTTCGTGATCGCAAACTTGGAACTACTTATAAGTTTGGTTATGGATATCATGAATTTACCGATGTTCTTCTCAGGAATTTGAAGGATAAGTTCTCTTCTATAAACTTTATTGGTATTCGTGTTCTTGAAAGTCGCAACTTTAGTCGATTTGTTCAAATGTATCACTCCCAACTTGATAAACAGTATGAAAAAATTCAAAATGATTGGAGGAAAGTAAAGAGTTTTACTATTACAAACTCTGGTTATGATGCATACTTTGGAATGTCCGCAACTGCACTTTCTCAAGATACTGAGTTTGAAGTTGCTGAGGATGCAACCAAATCTCAAATCAAATCTGCTTTTGTTAAGTCTCTTAAGACTAAAAAACTAAATAAAAAAGTATTAGGAGAATTTATTTCTTTGGTAGCATGAAGACATTCCAAGAATTTATGGTAGAGTGTTGCTCTATTCAAGAAACCTCTCTGAATAGAGTACGCTCAAAATCAGAAAAGGGTGGCATGGCAATCATGTCTGCTCAAAGAGGTGATAAGTCAAAGTCAGAGAACAAAGCACGTTCAAAACAATTAGAAAAAGATATTAAAGGTGCTGGTCTTCCAGGACCTACTAAAGTATCTGGTAGATATACTGAAAATCCTGGAACTCCTCAAGAGAAGAAAGTCGGTGAGAAATCACATGTAGTTTCTTCTGGTAAAATGGGTAAGAAAAAATTCAAGAAAGCAATCACGAAACTTGGTAAAAAATATAATCAAGATTCTGTTCTGATTCAAAAGAAACCAAAAGGTTCTGCTCAACTAGTTGGAACAAATAAGTCTTGGCCTGGAGAAGGTAAGCGTGTTAAAGTTGGTAAAATGAGACCAGGTAGAACTGGAGAATTTGATACAAAAGTTAAGAACAAAACATTTACTTATGAAGACTAAATTTCCATTTGAGCACGTAGTAAAATACGACACTAAAGAAGTATGGATTAAGTGTAATAGCAGTACAACTGCTATGGGTATTCCTGCACTAGTAAAAAAATATTATCCAGGTTACACTGGTCATATTGCAAGTGAGGAGTACCTTGAAGAACTCAAGAACCAGTTGGCGAACTGACCACAGGGGTCCCAAGAGGACCCTTTTTTCGTTTATAATGACTAGGTTGAAACAAAGAAAACGAATGGCACTCTCCTCCGACTACATCCGCACTTCTCTTCAGAACCTTTATGGTAACACCATCACAGGTGCTGATATCCGTGCCTGGTGTAATCTGAACGATGCTAACTATCAAACTGTTACCAAGAAACTTGATCAATTTAAAGTTTGTCGTGGTAAGTGGAATCTTGAAGTGACTCAACAAAAGGTAGAAGAAATCGAACGTACTTTCCAAGCACCCTCAGTGGTTCCCCCTATCGAACAAAATCTCATTCCTGATAAAGATGATACCTTCGTCAAGTTTGGCAATTTTGCTGATGTTAAAAAAATTATTCAGTCCCGTCTCTTTTATCCTACGTTTATTACGGGTCTTTCGGGTAACGGTAAAACGTTCTCTGTGGAGCAAGCATGTGCTCAACTGAAGCGTGAATTGATCCGTGTAAATATTACTATTGAGACTGATGAAGATGACCTTATCGGGGGTTTCCGCCTTGTTGAAGGGAATACTGCTTGGCACAACGGTCCCGTCATTGAAGCATTGGAGCGAGGAGCAATCCTGCTTCTTGACGAAATCGATCTCGCTAGCAACAAGATTCTGTGCCTTCAATCCATCCTTGAAGGAAAGGGTGTCTTCCTGAAAAAGATTGGTCGCTGGGTCAAACCTGCCGCTGGTTTCAATGTGATTGCCACCGCTAATACCAAAGGTAAGGGCAGTGATGACGGTCGCTTCATCGGCACCAACGTGCTCAACGAGGCATTCCTAGAACGCTTCCCCGTGACCTTTGAGCAGTCCTATCCTGCCCCTGCTACTGAGCAGAAGATCCTTGAAGGCATCGCTCTGGACCTTGGCGTGGAAGACCGCGACTTCTGTAAGCGTTTGGTTGATTGGGCAGACATCATCCGCAAGACCTTCTACGATGGTGGTATTGAAGAAATCATCAGCACCCGCCGACTGGTTCATATCATCCGTGCCTATAGCATCTTCCAAGACAAGGCAAAGGCAATCCAAGTTTGCGTGAATCGTTTTGATGACGAAACCAAGCAAGCTTTCTTGGAACTGTATGACAAAGTGGATGCTGATTTTCAGATGCCTACCGAGCAGGTGGATATCAACCACAATATTGACCAACCCACTCCTTTCTGATATAATTGGGGAAGGTATAAAAGTGCCTTCCCTCTTTTTTATGATTGATTCGACCTTTACTATTACTATGTCTGAAACAAAAAATCATCTCTGGAAATACAACGAAGATAAGATTCTCAAAGATGTTGAAGATTATGTGACCAGCACTTATGGCAGTCATTACTGTGGTCACGAACAGGATTATAAAGATGTTCAAACAATTGACCTAATGGCAGCAAAAGAACTTGCTGCTGGATTTTGTCAAGCAAATATCATCAAGTATGGTAGCCGCTATGGCGATAAGGATGGACGCAATAAGCGTGATTTGCTTAAAGTGATTCATTATGCTATGCTTCTTCTCCACTTTGATGGTCACTACACTCGCAAAGATAACGGTCTCTCTGAATTTCGCTGATTATTATGAAACTCTCTGATAAAACTCTTACGCTTCTCAAGAACTTTTCTTCTATCAATCAGTCCATTCTGTTTAAAGAAGGTAGTTCGCTTCGCACCATTTCGGTGATGAAAAACATTTTGGCAGAAGCAACAATCGAAGAAGAACTGCCCAAGGATTTTGGCATTTATGATCTGAACCAGTTTTTGAATGGTCTTAACCTTCATCAGAATGCTGAACTTGATTTTCAGAATGATGGTTATGTTGTCATTAAAGAAGGTCGTTCTCGCTCCAAGTATTTCTTTGCAGATCCTAATGTAATCGTAACTCCTCCCGATAAAGCAATCTCTCTTCCTTCTGAAGATGTTTGTTTCATTCTTGATACCAAGGAACTTGATAAACTCCTTAAGGCTGCTGCTGTGTATCAACTTCCTGACCTGTCTGTGGTTGGTGAAGCAGGTGTTGTAAAACTGGTTGTTCGTGATAAGAAGAATGATACCTCCAATGATTTCTCTGTAGTTGTCGGTGAGACTGATGAGGTATTCACCTTTAACTTTAAGGTGGAAAATATCAAGATTATTCCTGGAAATTATGAGGTGGTAATCTCTTCTAAACTTTTGTCACGATTCAAGAATACTGGGTTTGATGTGACCTATTATATTGCTCTGGAGCCTGATTCTACATTTGGTTGATGAACATCTTTGTCACTTCCCCTTGGCCTGCTGAGAGTGCCATTTGTCTGCCCGACAAACACATTGTTAAGATGCCCCTAGAGTGCTGCCAGATGCTCTCTATCGTGGCATCAAGTAAGTGGGGGCATGGGTACGGCACTCTTCCTAAGGCAGATGGAACCCCCTACAAGACCGAGAAAGGAGCATTCCGCAATCATCCCTGCACCAAGTGGGCATTGGAGAGTATCCACAATGCCTATTGGTTAATTAAGTGGGGACTGAACTTGTCTGATGAATACTGCCTGCGGTATAATAAAACTCACTCTTGTTACAAAACCCTTGTTGATGCATACTATTTGTTTCCCAAGGGTAAGATTACAGAGGTGACTCCATTTGCTCGTGCTATGCCCGAGGAATGGAAGTTTGACGATACTATTGATACATTTGAAGCATACAAACGATACATCGCATCCAAACCTTGGGTGTCTGATAATTATCTTCGTATGCCTGAAAGAAAACCTAATTGGATTTGATTATGGCAAGTGAATTTCTTCTAACGGAAAAATATCGTCCTCAAGTAATTGAGGATTGTATTCTTCCTGATGATACTAAAAAAACATTTAAGGAGTTTGTGGCAAAAGGTGAGATTCCTAATCTTCTTCTTGCTGGACCTCCTGGTATTGGTAAAACTACAATCGCAAAAGCATTATGTAATGAGTTAGGGGCAGATTATTATGTCATCAACGGATCCGACGAAGGACGTTTCTTGGATACTGTACGGAACCAAGCAAAAAACTTCGCTTCGACCGTTTCACTTACGGGATCTTCTAAACACAAAGTCATCATCATCGATGAGGCGGATAACACAGGCAACGACGTACAACTCCTACTACGGGCGAATATTGAGGCATTTTATAACAACTGTCGATTCATCTTCACCTGTAACTACAAGAACAAGATTATTGAACCTCTTCACTCCCGATGTGCAGTCATCGACTTCACCATTAAAGGGAAGCAAAGAGTTCAACTTGCAGGAAGTTTCTTTCAACGACTTCAATCAATCTTGGATGCGGAAAAGATTGAGTACGATCAAAAAGTCGTTGCGGAACTTGTATCAAAACACTTCCCAGATTTTCGTAGG
>Ga0222714_10004767_pt1 | contig 13150 bp, 9 predicted proteins | sample C33_3DmetaG_FD_165048 | JGI IMG/M metagenome (GOLD analysis project Ga0222714, IMG submission 165048) | Estuarine water microbial communities from San Francisco Bay, California, United States - C33_3D | ecosystem: Environmental > Aquatic > Marine > Unclassified | place: USA: California... | reverse complement strand
CAGAAGCTTCCCGAGCTACAAAAGTTGCCGCCCCGCTATATCACTTGGGGCGAGGGCTCTTCCGACGAAATGTGCCTCGGCGTCATCTCCGCCACCAAATAAGTTTTTCAGTCACTCAATTTTTGACACCCCGCCAACTGCAGCCCCAAACTCACGACCTTATACTGTCAATAGGTGAAAAACAATCAATACAAAGACATTGCCGATTTCGCTTTTCGCAACAGGGCAAAACGCTGGATATTTCTACTGTTACCCAGCAGAATTTCGGTCTGGCTGTATAGGCGCCTGATCGACCAGGACATTGAGCGAAATAGCCTTTCCGCTGCAAAATTCCTTGTGGACGCGCAAAAACTGTACCCCTCGAAATACTTTTTACTGTTGCCAAAATTTTTGAGATTCTCACTAAGGCTTGCCCAAACAAACCTTCCCAATACTTTTTTACGACTATTTATCAACTCGGTCGCTGAAACTCGCCGCAATCCAGCAAAAAGAAAGTTGATCTCCGAACGCATCTACGCGCACACGCTAAGCCTTGACCATCGGCACTCATCTGCTCATGGATGGAAGTTAATTTCGCTATCGTTAACAGGATTTGGATTTATTCGAGCTGGCACAGTCGTAAGAAACTACTGCCTAGAAGCATCTTTGGAGGAAGTTAAGGACGGCAGAGCTAGTAGTCGCACACTGCACCTAGCGATTGAAGGCTTGCTGGAAAGACGTCGCTTTGAAGAAGCCATCAAATGCATAGAGTTTTATGGATCAAATCTGGACTCCAACTCTATCGATCGATACGGACGTTATCTAGATTTGTTGAAACAGCGACGCCCAGACCCTACAGCCATCAAATTCGTAAAGGTTGCGCCGAAAAACAACATCGCGCAAAACTTGATAGCCGACAAGTCAGTCGCCCTCGTAGCAACAGGGGAGATAACGACACTTTCTGGAAACGACATTGATCAACACGACATAGTCGCACGTATTAAGTTTCAAGGTTTTAACGTCGCGCCACCATCGGCTTATGCGGGCACTAGATGTGATGTCACCTCTTTTAATCAAGATTTAGCCGCGAGTTTAGTCGCAAAATTTAGTTCAAACCCCAAATCTATTGATTTCCTAAACGGAGTAAAGCTCATCTTCTTAAAACAGGCAAATTTAGTCAAGTTAGGATCTATCCCAGTACAAAACATGCAAGTTTGGGCGCCAACATTTCTCACCACTGCAACTTCTGGCACCCTACTCATTTTTGAGTTATTAATGCATAGACCAAGATCGTTGAAACTTTTTGCATTCGATTTCTATACGAAGAGGTCAATTTACAATGCAGCACTTATGGAATACTTCACAGGCCGGGAAGCACTCCGTGAAATCAGTCTCCCAAAAAACTGGTTTGATGTATCAACTCATCAAAAAAGAGCAGCAACCATCTCGCATGGATTTATTCCACATGATCCACGGTCGGATTTTTTGTTAGTGAAAAATTTATATGAGATGTCAGGTTTGATCGACGGCACGCCAGAGGTACTTGAAATTCTCAATCTCACGGCAGACGAATTTGACGCGCGTCTAGAAGAAACGCTTGGCGATTGGTAGACGCGCGAAAAGACTACAAGCCAAAGAACAAGTCAATAATTAGTGGCAAGAGTGAGGGGCGGGGGCGACATCAATGCCCGGGCTGCGCGCAAAAAAACCGCTCGGCTTCAAATGAAAACCAGTTCGCTCAACTGGCATTACTGGCCAATCTTCGGCACGCGGAATGTGATTCGTGCCAAACACATGCCATAACACAACGTCAGTATTCTCAATCTCGCGATCGGCACTCGTCCACTCGGGCAAACCCGCCCCGCCTGCATGCTGATACGGATAATCACCAGCCGGATACCGCTCGTCAGCCCGATTCGCCGTCACCCACAAATGGTGATACATAAAACCGGCACGTCGCCCAATTGTCGACTCGGGTTTCGCCAACGGGTACGTCGTATGCCCCGACACAAGTTTGTAACCAACGGGTTTACCCATGTGATTTTTTCGACTTGGGTTGATAATTTTCCAAAACCGACTCTTAAACGGATCAACAACGCGCCGCGCCTCACTCTCGCGCTGAAAAACCTTCTCACTCGTCTCGTACGCGCCGCCGTAAACATTCTTCGGCCCCATCTCGTGGGCAAACGAGTCGACTTCGATCACACTGTTACGCACGCCAGCAATTTCATCAGCGCCACTATCAATATCTAGATCAAGTCGCGCACACAAAATATGTTGGTGATACGGTGCCCACAGCCCAGGCTCAAGCTCTGTCGCCGAACTGTGATCGGCGCCCAAATTATCTGCGAGCGTCAGAACAATGCCCGTAAGTTTGGCTTCAAACTCAATCGAACCGTCTTGGTAGAAATACCAAAAATAACCGTATTCGTAATTATTGATCGTGACAATTGACGAAACTACAAACCGACGACCGCGTCGCACCTCAACATTGCCGTCGATGTCGACGTGCTTCCACAAAATTCCGAAATCTTCTTCATGAGTGCAGATCGCATTCTTGATTTCGCGCACCGTGCCGTCGGGTTTTGCCACAGCAACATCAAGATAAACGATTTCGCCCAAGCAATCGCAGCCCAGAGTCAGCGAGTTTGTGTAATTACCCAAGCCAAACTCACCGGTATCGAAAGCATTTTTGCGATAAGCACCTTGACTCGGGTCACCATACGGAATCACAAGTTCGGCAATCGACAGACGATGTGCAATCTTGCGCATCTCGCCCGCATCATCAAACCAAACATCATGAATCACGAGACCTTCGCGCTGACAAAAACCAATTCGAAAACTCCACCGCTCCCAAGACACCTTGTAGCCGTCAAATGAAAACGAAATACCCTCAGGTTGTTTGATCTCAAGTGGCTTCAACGAAATATTGGCCCCAGTTTGACTTGCGCGATACGGGCCTGGTGTCTGCGGCACCGCAATCTGCTCATCATTTTCAACGGCAACAACTTCGCCCGAATCAATATCAACAATCGCATGCAAACCCGAAATCGGATGAGCATAAAAATTCGCCTGCGGTGTCGGCTGATGCCACATCGGCGTCCAAATGATTCTTCGACCGTCGTCTAAATATTTCGGTATCTGCGCACCGATCGGCCACGTCTCCATCTTCACACTGTCAAGATCAGTGATCCCCCGACTTCGCAACGCTTCGATCACTCGCGGGTCGCTCTTGGCAGCAGCGATCGCCATTTCGCTCTCGACACTCAACACCGGCGCCTTTGCACCTTCAATTATTTTGTTGCTCACAACGCGAAGCGAGTCGCCCGCACCAATAGTCGCAACAATCTCCGACACTTTGCCCGTCGAACGATCTAACACTGTCACTCGCGCTGCACGATCGACATTTTCGCCGAGCCGAAAGAGGGCCAGTTGCGCCTTCGACGGCTCTTCAACTTGCATCATCGCAATCAAATGCCGGTGATCAATCACACCATCACGACGCAACGCGCCGATCAGCAACTCAAGTTCTGTCTTGCTCAGCGGGTCTAATGGATGCACGCGACTCGCCGAATCGGCCTTTGCCACACTCGCTGACATCTCGCCTCCAGAAAATCGCCCTCGCTAAAACTCAAAATATGGCTCCGGGGGTGGGGGTCGAACCCACGACACACGGATTAACAGTCCGTTGCTCTGCCAACTGAGCTACCCCGGAAGGTAAAAGGCTTGTTTACTCTAACCGCATTGAGAGCCAATACGAATTAGAACTAGCATTTCAAACATGTCTGACGCCTACACACCCAAACCCGAACATCGCTTCACCTTTGGTCTTTGGACCGTTGGCAACATGGGTCGCGACCCATTCGGATTAGAAACTCGCCCCGCACTCGACCCAGTTGACTCGGTTCACCGTCTCGCCGAACTCGGTGCATACGGCGTCAACTTTCACGACGACGACCTCGTTCCATTCGGTGCATCACCAGCCGAACGCGAAACTGCACTCAAACGATTTCGTCAAGCACTCGACAAAACTGGCATCAAAGTTCCGATGGCAACAACAAATCTATTTGGACAGCCCGTGTTTAAAGAGGGCGCCTTCACCGCAAACGATCCGGTTGTTCGTCGCTACGCAATCAAAAAAACAATGGAGTCAATCGACATGGGTGTCTCGCTCGGCGCCAAGGTCTACGTCATGTGGGGCGGTCGCGAAGGTCTCGAATGTGAAGCAGCCAAAGATGTTCGCACGGCACTTGATCGCTATGCAGAAGCAGTCAACATCTGTTGTGCATACGCCAAAGACCGTGGCTATGACTTAAAGTTCGCGCTCGAACCAAAACCAAACGAGCCACGCGGTGACATGTTCTTGCCAACAGTTGGTCACGCAATCGCGTTCATCAACGAACTGCAATGGCCAGAAATGGTCGGCCTCAACCCAGAGTTCGCCCACGAAACAATGAGTGGCCTCAACTTCACACATGCAGTTGCGCAAACCTTGTGGCACGACAAGTTGTTTCACATCGACCTCAACGCACAACGCATCGGCAAGTTCGACCAAGACTTCAGATTCGGCAGCGAAGGCATCCGCGATGCGTTCTACCTCGTCAAACTTCTCGAAGATTCAAAGTGGGACGGCATGTTGCACTTCGATGCCCACGCCTACCGCACCGAAAATGCCGAAGGCGTCTGGGACTTCGCTCGTGGCTGCATGCGCACTTATTTGATCTTGGCCGAGAAGTCGCGCCAGTTCAAACAAGACAAAGAAATTCAAGCGGCGCTCAAAGCAGCAATGTTCGACAAACTCGCCGAACCAACATCACCTGATGGTTTCGGCGCAGACGCACTTCACACTTTGCGCACCGGCACATTCGACGTCAAAGCCCTCGGCGAACGTGGTTACGCTCACGAGCGCCTCGACCAACTCGTCACAGAACTGCTACTCGGCGTCAGATAACCAATGCCGGTTGTTATCGGCGTTGATTCATCAACGCAGTCAACAAAAGTAGAGCTCCGCGATCTTGATTCAGGCGAATTAGTTTCAACTGGTCGTGCCGCGCACCCAGATACTGGCGCCGCACCATTGAGCGAAACCAACCCAAACGAGTGGCTCAAGGCGTTCAACACCGCACTAGAAACCGCGACGGCCAACAAAGCTCAAACAAAGTTTGCCGCGATTTCGGTTGCTGGCCAGCAGCACGGCCTAGTCACGCTCGATCGCGAACACAATGTCGTTCGCAACGCCAAACTTTGGAACGACACCCAATCAGCGCCAGACGCCCAGTGGTGCGTCGATCAACGCGGCGCAGCTTGGTGGGCAGAGCACGTCGGCAGCGTACCCGTCGCAAGTTTCACCGTCACCAAACTTTCATGGATCAAACGACTCGAACCGCAAAACTGGTCGCGAACAACGCGTGTCTGTCTTCCGCACGATTATCTCTCTTGGCAACTTCGTGGTGGCGGCGCTAATGAGATAACTACCGATCGCGGCGATGCATCAGGCACTGGCTATTGGTCGGCAAAAACCAACGAATACGACAACGAAGTTCTTAAAATAATCGACTCAAAACGTGACTGGTCAACCGCGCTGCCACGCGTCGCTTCACCACTCGAACAAACCGGCACCTGGCAAGACGCAGTCGTCGGTTGTGGCACGGGTGACAATATGGCAGGTGCGCTCGGCATCGGCTTACAACCTGGTGACGTCGCAATCTCGCTCGGCACTTCGGGCACCGTTTATGCAGTTAGTGCCACACCGACCAATGATCCATCTGCAGCAGTCGCGGGTTTTGCCGACGCAACCGGCGCCTATCTTCCACTTGTGTGCACCTTGAACGCGACAAAAGTTTTTGACAAGTTCGCGAGTGTCCTCAATTGCGATCTTCGACAATTCGGCGAACTCGCCCTAGGTTCTAAATGTGGCGCCAACGACCTGGTGTTGTTGCCCTATCTCGACGGCGAGCGCACGCCGAATCTTCCAAATGCGCGAGCAACTGTTGTCGGCTTAAACGGCAATCACACTCGCAACGATCTCGCACGAGCAGCCATTGAAGGTGTTGTTTGTGGTTTATTAGATGGCCTGACCGCTATCAATAACTGTGGCGTCAATACAAACGGTCGCATCTTTTTGCTCGGTGGCGGCGCGCAATCAAAAGCAGTTTGCCAAATCGTTGCCGATCTAATCAATCGCGAAGTTCATGTGCTCAACGAACCCGAAATTGTTGCCCTCGGCGCAGCGCGTCAAGCGGCGGCAACACTCACCGGCAAGTGGCCCGCTTGGCAAGCATCATCAAAAATTGCAGCACAACCAATTGCAACTGCTGCGCAAAGCACTGCAACCCGCGAGCAATTCGCTGCCGCAAGATTAAAAAACTTCGGCGTCTAAATTTTTTGGCTAGTTGATTTACTAGCCAACAATTTCGCTGGTCTTTACAACGCGACCTTCGCGAACAGACTTCCAGGCGGCGAGCCCAGCCACAAGCGACGCTCGCCCATCTGCGCCAGTGACAACTGGTTGAATCTTGCCTGTTGCTACTCCCATGAACTCGTTCCACTCGGCGATGTATGCAGGTATGTAGCGATCTAAGAAGAAATACGGCATCTTTGCCAACTGCGTGCCATTTTCGTTTCTTGAAATCGTGCTCGTCATCAATGGATTTTCTGACGCAGTCATACCTTTTGACCCGAAGACTTCTACGCGTTGGTCGTAGCCATAAACAGCCTGGCGCGAGTTGTCAATCATCGTGATCGCGCCATTGGCATGCTGCAACATGATCGCCACAGTGTCTAGGTCACCGATTTCGGCAAACTCAGGCACGATGCGCACTGCACCATTCGCATAGACCGAGACAATTTCGCTGCCGACCACATATCGAGCCATATCAAAATCGTGAATCGTCATATCAATAAAAATGCCACCTGAAACTTTTGCATATGCAACTGGTGGTGGCGCCGGGTCGCGACTAGTGATTCGCGCAATATGCACATCGCCCACCACACCGTTAGCCACACTGTCACGCACTGACCTGTGCGTTGGGTCGTAGCGTCGATTAAAGCCGAGCATCAACGGCGTTTTGCTGTCGCTGATTGCTTTCAGCGCGCGATCAGTTTCGGTTAACGAAAGCGAAATCGGCTTTTCACAAAAAACTGGTTTCTTATACTTCGACGCCATTATCAATACTTCAACATGTGTGTCAGTCGAAGTGCAGATCGCTATTGCGTTCACATCGGCTGAAGACATCAAAGACTCAGGGTCAGAAAACTGCTGACAACCAAATTTGGTCGCTACTTTTTGAGCTGACTCACTAATCACGTCATATACGCCAGCCAAATGGGCACCTTCAATGCGCTGAGCAATCAACTCGGCATGCATCACGCCGATGCGACCGCAACCCAATACGCCAATACCAATGCTTTTGTTGCTACTCATGGCCAGACTTCTCCTAATTTTGGTTTAGATGGCGAGCCAGCGCCGACCACCGATTGGTCAAAGTCTATTACTGCGCCCGTCATCAGCCCAGACTCGTCCGACAACAAAAACATAATTGTTCGAGCAAGTTCGTCGGGTTTTATCAATCGACCCAGAGGCTGTTCGCTTTCTGCTTTTTGTAGCCAGCCATCTTGTGCGTTGTGCCACTTTCGCTGAGTTGCATCTTCGGTAGGCGTATCCATCCAACCAGGATTCAATAAGTTCACGCGAATGCGATCGCGCATCAACGAATAAGCACAGTTGCGGGTCAATGTGTGCAGTGCACCTTTCGAAATCGCATAGTGCGTCAAATTCACATCGCCGCCATAACCAGTAACACTGCCGATGTTGACAACAGCGCCAGCAACACCTTCGCGCTTCATAATCTTGGCGCAACCTTGAATCAACATAAAGGGTGCGCGCACATTAACTGCCATCATCGTGTCGAACATCTCGGGCGTCGTATTCCAGACGCTGCCACGCGATGTCTCAGCCGCCGAATTAAGCAAACCGTGCACGACACCAAAAGCTTTGTCGACTGTTTCAACTATTCGCGCTGGCTCGTCAGGTTTCGCTAAATCAGCCGAGATAAAAATCGTCTTGGTGCCAAGACTTGTTAATTCTTTTGCCAAAGCCTCACCCGTTTTGGTGTCACGGCCAACGAGAGCCAAACCCGCAGCACCACGTTCGACTGCCAGTCGAGCCACGCACTCGCCAACGCCACGCGATGCACCACTCAATAACAACACTTTTCCGTGCAGGCTAGAAAAACTTGGTGTTGATTCGCTCATAAATTTTGCTTACCAGCCGATTCGTTGTTTCTTTTTGCCTTCGCGCATTTCATCGCCTGCCTTGAGCACTTCTTTGCGATGACTCGTTGTCGGCACGCCAACTTCCCAGAACGAACCGCCCTCGGTCCAGTCGTTTGAACTTGTCTTAATCACGATGACATGAGTGCGATCTGATTTGCGAGCGCGACTGAAAGCCGCTTCTAGGTCATCGATTGAGCCAACAGTTTCTGCAATCGCCCCCATTGATTCGGCATGCTTGGCAAAGTCGACGTAAACAAGATTTTGCACGTCGCAATCAACGATCTGATTATTAAACGGCACACCACCTTGGTTGACCTGCAATCTATTTATCACGGCGTATCCACCGTTGTCGCAGACAACCACGATCAACTTGTGCCCATAAAGCACAGAACTATAAATATCGCTGTTCATCATCATGTATGAACCATCGCCGACGAACGAGATCACTTCGCGATTCGGCATCGCCATTTTGGCTCCCCATGCACCAGAAAGTTCATAGCCCATACATGAGAACCCGTACTCGCAGTCAAACGAGTCGATGCTTTTGGCTCGCCATCCATTGTTCAGTTCGCCCGGAAACCCACCCGCAGCAGTGAGCGCATAATCGCCAACCTGGGCCAAGCGATCGGCAACGCCAACAACTTGCGCATAGGTCGCAAGCTTGCTTGAATCTTTTTTCGCGATGCCATCTATATACGAGTGATACTTGGCCACTTCTGACTGGGCAAGTTTTGACCACGAGTCGTCAGCGCGCCAATTTGCAAGAGCCACAGTCATTTCTTCAAGCGTCACGCTCACGTCAGCCACTACAGGCAATGAGCGATGCTTTACAGCATCAAACCGCGCCGTGTTCACGCCGATGAACTTTGTCTGCTCGTTGCCAAATATCGTCCACGAACCCGTCGTGAAATCTTGCAGGCGTGTGCCGAGAGCCAAAACAACATCTGCTTGCCCAGCCAAAGTATTTGCTGACTCACAACCAGTCACGCCGACTGGGCCAGCGTTTAAAGGATGAGCAGCCAGCAGCGATGCCTTACCCGCAACAGTTTCAACAACCGGAATATTGTGCTTGGTCGCAAATTCGGCTAACTGCTTTTCGGCAAGCGAATAATGAACCCCACCGCCACAAATAATCAACGGACGTTTCGCTTGTTTAAGCGTCTTGATTGCACGCTCAAGTTCACTCGCATCGGCACGGGGCCGCAATATCGTGTGCACCACTTCGTCGAAAAACACTTCCGGAAAATCAAAACTCTGTGCTTGCACGTCTTGCGGCAAACTTATGAATGCAGGGCCACAAGTTGCAGGGTCAAGCATCGTTGACACCGCATGGGGCAAAGATTGCAACAGTTGCTCGGGGGCAACAATGCGATCCCAATATCGCACCACAGGCTTGAAAGCGTCGTTCACCGTTATCGATGGGTCTGAAAATGTCTCCGCTTGTTGCAAAACCGGATCAGGAATTCGATGAACAAAAGTGTCACCAGCCAAAAACAAAACTGGAAGTCGGTCAACATAAGCAACACCTGCAGCGGTCACCATATTCAACGCACCTGGCCCAATCGACGAGGTCGCAACCATAATTTGCTGTCGGCGCTTAGCCTTTGCAAAACCCACTGCAGCAAGTGCCATACCTTGTTCGTTCTGCCCGCGGTAAGTTTTAATTTTGTTGCGATTTTCGTCAAGTGCGACACCAAGACTCGTCACATTGCCGTGACCGAAAATCGCCAATACTCCCGGAAACAATTGTTCTTGTCGCCCATCGATCACAATTTTTTGAGCAACAAGAAACTTCACAAGCGCCTGCGCGGTTGTTAGGCGAATGGTTTTCATAGACGAACACTACGCGTTCGTATTAAACGCTGCCACGACTTTCTGAGCATCCGAATTTCCGTCGCTACCTAGGCAGCGTGAACGCGACCAGACATCAACTCAATCAGGCGCTCAAATGAAAGATCAGCCTTTTCAAACTGACCCACTGATTGGCCGCGATTGAGAATCAAGAACCGATCGCCAACAGGCAGTGCGTGTTGCGGGTTGTGAGTAATCAAAATCACGCCAAGATCTCGCGCGGCCGCTGCTCTTACATAGCCCAACACTAAATCTGATTGACGCACGCCAAGCGCTGATGTCGGTTCGTCCAAAATAAGCACTCGTGCGCCGAAGTAAACAGCGCGCGCAATCGCCACACTCTGGCGTTCACCACCAGAAAGCGTGCCGACAGGCTGATCAATATCGCGAACATCGATACCTAACTTCGCCATTTCTTCTTTGGCTGTCCTTCGAGCGAACTTAGTGTCCAACAAATTGATCGGACCAAATCTGCGAACAGGTTCAGAACCCAAAAAGAAGTTACGCCAAACCGACATCAAAGGCGCCATCGCCAAATCTTGATAAACAGTCGCGATACCTAATGCACGCGCCTCTCGTGGTGACTCGAACGCAACTTCATGACCTTCAAATTTATATTTTCCACCGCTTGGCTTATGTAGGCCAGAAATGATCTTGATGAAAGTTGATTTTCCGGCACCGTTGTCACCGAGCACGCATGTCACTTGACCGGCAACAACTTTCGTCGAGACATTCTGCAACGCCTTGACGTTGCCGAAGTCTTTGCTTACGTTTTCAAGTTCAAGAAGCGGAGATTTTTCGCTCATCGTTGTTCGTTCGCTTTCTTTCGTACATAGTTGTTAACCAGAACCGCGACCAGCAAAACCGCACCCAAGAATATGAAGCGACCGTCTTGGTTCCATTGCGCGGCCGGAATGCCGTTCTTTGACACAGCCATAATCAATGCACCCAGCGAAGCGCCGACGACTGAGCCATATCCGCCAGTCATCAAGTTGCCACCAACCACCGCTGCAATGATGTATTCGAATTCTTGACCATCTCCTTGTTGCGCTTGCACCGAGTTCAGGCGCATCAAAATCATCGCCCCTACAAATGCACCCATCAGTGAAGTTGCCATAAATAGCGCTGTCTTCACTTTGTCAGCGGGCACACCAGTCGCCCGGGCAGCATCTTTGTTGCCACCAACCGCGAAAATCCAGTTGCCATACTTAGTTTTCGTCAAAACAAACGCGCCAACCGCCGTGAAGAACATCCACCAGAAAACCGACATTCGAAACACACCGTCAGACAGCAACAATCTGACGCTCAAGGCAATAGCGCCAACTACCACCCCAAGCAACACCATGCGACGACCGAGTTGATCTGCCGCTTCGTCGGCTTTTGTACGCGATCGATGCGACGCTTCTACAAGGGTTGTCGCCAAGGCAAGCGCCGAAGCGAGTAACAAACTGGTAAAAATTCCGCCCCTAAATCTTGGCGCGCTTGAATCGGCTCGCAGAGCAAATGCGACAAACACAAACGCCGCCGACATCAACACGCCGATATAGACAAACCACTTTGTCGATGACTTTCCAGCAGCGCGACGGGCTTGATAGAAGCAAGTTGCAGCGCCCACGCCGGCAACAGTTATCAAAACTGCGCGAACTGCTTGCACGGTCGTCAACTGAAACAGCGACACGATACCGATCAACGAGACAAGACAAATTAGTGGCAAACGAACAATTAGGCCGGCAATCACTTTGCCGCGCAGCTCAACGTCACCACGCATGAACGAGCGAATTGTTATTGTAAGTGGCAGCGCTCCTGCTGCAATCGCCACTACAAACCTCATCCACAGTGGCATCCATTGCAACATCACGCGCTCTTCATTGCGGTCAAAGAGTTGCCCCGCAAAACCTGCAACAAATACGCCTAGCAGGCCAAATGCGAGAAACTTCTTTGATGCGTCGGGCAAAGAACCGACCAATTTTTCGCGACCGTCAAATCTGGCTCTTGCATAAAACACGATCGCCACGACTGTGCCAATCAAGCCAACAACGCCAGCCAGTACATTGCCATTCACCGAATCGGTTCGATGCAGGGTAAGCACGCCGAAAATTGCGGCGGCTACACCAACAATTGCGATTAAAAAATCGGTATTTGATCGTTGCGCCCTGCGCACCAAAGCCTGCTCCATGAACCCAAGAATCATCAAGACGGCAAACAACAAACCGCCCACAAGAAAGATCACATCGCGATATTTCATATCCCCGAATTTGTTTTCGCCACCCAGCACAGCCTTAAAGAAGCCATAACCATGCGCTTCATCGACGTCTGAAACGTTTACGAGCGAGTTGATCCGCTTAGAAAAAACTAGGTTCGCACCTTTGATAATAAAAAACGAGCCGAGTGTCACGATGAAACTGGGCAGACCAGTTCTATTAACCAAAAATCCGTTCCACCAGCCCACACAACCCGCCAGCAAAAATGCTGCGGGTATACAAACCCAAAGTGAAATGCCGCCATCGGTGAAATACTTGGCCATCAACGCAATCGTCACACCGCTTGCGCCAGTCATAACACCGGCCGACAAGTCGAACTCGCCACCGATCATCAACAAAGAAACCGTTACGGCCATGATGCCGAGTGGCGCTGCGACATCTAAAAAGTTTGCAGTGCTACCGGCTGTGCCGAACTTGTCGCCGTTTCCCCAGAAGAATGCCCAAACAACTACCGCACCAATGAGTGCACCAATTTCAGGTGACACCAGAAGTCTCTTGATCGGCCCTCGATAGGTGATTCTTTCATCACCGGTTTTGGTTGGCGTCAGGCCATCAACTTCACTCACGCTCTTATCCCCCGAAAATTAATTAACTAACAGAAAATTATAAACACAAAGAAATCGAACCGGGTTGGTCCGCCCGCTCATCGAAGAACGGGCGGACCAACTTCCGATTAGAACAACTAACTAATTAGCGAGTTCCCTTGCCAACAAGTTCTTGAACTGCGACAACGTTTGACTTGTCAACAAATCCAGGGCCTGTCATAACTGGCAATCCGCCACCGA
>Ga0222714_10004766_pt1 | contig 13153 bp, 11 predicted proteins | sample C33_3DmetaG_FD_165048 | JGI IMG/M metagenome (GOLD analysis project Ga0222714, IMG submission 165048) | Estuarine water microbial communities from San Francisco Bay, California, United States - C33_3D | ecosystem: Environmental > Aquatic > Marine > Unclassified | place: USA: California... | reverse complement strand
GCATACTCGTCCTTCGCCGTGAAGCGGGCGATGGTCAGGGCCTTGCGGACGGTCTCGCAGACCGCGCCCCGGCTGAGGTCCGCAGTACTGGCCGAGCCCTGGCGGCCTTCCACGTAGACGGTGACGCCGACGCCTCGATCGCGCTGGTACTCGAGCGATTCCACTTCGCCCTTGCGCACCGTGACCGAGAGCCCACGGGAAGTACTGGCTGCGGCCTCCGCCTCGCTGGCGCCACTGCGCCGGGCCTCCTCCAACGCGAGACTTACGGCCTGCTCCAGCAGATCCTGGTCCTGGGTCCGACTTGCTACGGCTTGCTCCATGCACGGATTCTAGCCGAGCGCGCGTGCTAGCATGCCGCACATGCGACGTCGTCTGCTGCCCGGAGAAACCGAGCCGCCGAGCAAGGGCAGCCTCAAGCGCGGAGCGCTCGAAATCCGCTCGCTGGCCGAGCGTCTTGCCGCACCTGGCGGTGCGCGTTGGGACGCGCTCCTGAAATTACCGGAGAACGTTACCGATGCGCTAGCCATGGCTCGACGGCTGCCTGCGGGCTCCGCTCGGGCGAGGCAGGTCGGCTACGTGGCCAAGCTACTGCGCAAGCTCGACGGCGAGGCGATCCACCGTCGGATGCAGGAACTCGATGACGAACACCGCCTCGAGGCCCGCAAGCACCAGCGGGGTGCCGCAGAGCGGGGGCATGGTAAAATCGAGCCATGAGCGCACTCGTCGGCGTGGTGATGGGATCGAAGTCCGACTGGGAAACCATGCAGGTCTGCGTGGAGCGACTGGATGCCCTGGGCATTGAGCATGAAGCCCGCGTCGTTTCGGCGCATCGCACCCCGGATCTGCTGTTCGACTACGCTGCCTCGGCGCGTGGTCGCGGCCTCGAGCTGATCATCGCAGGCGCCGGGGGCGCGGCCCACCTGCCGGGCATGCTGGCGGCCAAGACCTCGCTGCCGATCATCGGGGTACCGGTGCGTTCCTCGGCGCTGAGCGGCCTCGACTCACTCCTTTCGATCGTCCAGATGCCGGCTGGTATCCCGGTCGCGACGGTGGCCATCGGGCCTGCCGGAGCCGCCAACGCGGCCCTGCTTGCCGCATCCATCCTCGGCCTGCGTTACCCAGCCATTGCCGAAGCACTCGAGGCCTTCCGCAGCAGGCAAACAGCAGACGTACTCGAGAGCCCCGACCCGCGTCCATGAGCACACTGATCGGGGTGCTGGGGGCGGGCCAGCTGGGCCGCATGCTGGCACTGGCCGGCTTGCCCATGGGGCTGGGGTTTCGCTTCTACGACACCAGCGCTGACGCGACTGCGGGCCAGCTGGCACCGCTGGTGGTCGGTCGCTTCGACGACGCCGATGCGCTGGCCAGCTTCGCGCGCGGCGTGGACGTGGTGACCTACGATTGGGAGAACGTACCGGTGACCAGCGTGCGCGTGGTCGCCCGGCATGCACGGGCCCTGCCCTCCGCCCGGGCGCTTGCCGCTGCCCAGGATCGGCTAACGGAGAAGCGCCTGCTGGCCCGCGTCGGCATGCGGGTGGCGCCCCATGCGGCGATCGACTCCGCCGCGCAATTACTGGCCGCCGCCGACCAGATCGGACTCCCCGGCATCCTCAAGACGCGGCGCCTCGGCTACGACGGCAAGGGCCAGGTAGTCATCAGGCGGACCGCCGAACTGGTACCGGCACTCGCCTCCCTGGGCGGGCGAGGCCTCATTTACGAGGGTCTGGTCCCCTTCGAGCGCGAGGTGTCCCTGGTGGCGGCGCGCAGCCGCCGTGGCGAAACCCGCTTCTATCCGCTGACGGAGAACCGCCACCGGGCCGGGATCCTCAGGGAATCACGTGCGCCGTTGCAGTCCCCTCCGCTGCAGCGTGCAGCCGAAAGACAGGTCGGCCGACTGCTCGAAGAACTTCGCTACGTGGGCGTGCTGTGCGTAGAGTTCTTCGTCCACGACGGGCGCCTGGTGGCCAACGAGTTCGCACCCCGGGTCCACAACTCCGGGCACTGGACCATCGAAGGAGCGCACACCAGCCAGTTCGAAAATCACCTGCGTGCGATCCTGGGCTGGCCCCTGGGCGAGACGCGTGCGGTGGGGCACGCCCTGATGGTCAACTGCATCGGCAGCATGCCCAGGCCCGAGCTGACCCTGACCCTGCCCGGCCTGCACCACCACGATTACCACAAGGCGCCTCGCGAGGGCCGCAAGGTGGGCCACCTGAACTGGGTGGCCGACAGCCCGGTCAGGCGGGAGTCGATCGCCCGCAAGCTGGCGGATTACGTCGAATCCTGAGGCCCGACCGGGTCCGGTATGCTAGCTTGAGCAATTGATCTTTCGGCACGGCAGCCATGTACCTCGAGCATTTCGGCCTCCACGAACTCCCTTTCCGACTCAGCCCGGATCCGGCCTTCGTTTACCTTTCGAAGCAGCATGCGCGGGCCAAGGCCTATATGGAGTCGACCGTCTGGTTCACCGACGGCTTCGTGGTGATCACCGGCGATGTCGGCTCCGGCAAGACGACCCTGATCGAGACGGTCCTGCAGCAGCTCGACCAGGACGTGGTGGTGGCCCAGGTCAACCAGACCCAGATCACCCCCACCGAGTTCCTGCAGGCCGTGCTGGTCCAGTTCGGCTTCTCGCCGTTCAAGATGCGCAAGGGCGAACTGCTGGCCACCCTCAACCAGTTCCTGGTGGAGCAGTACGCGGCTGGACGCAAGGTGCTGCTCATCGTGGACGAAGCGCAGAACCTCTCGAGCCGCGTGCTGGAAGAAATCCGCATGCTGTCGGGAGTGGAGACCACCAAGGAGAAGGTGCTGCGCATCATCCTGGCCGGCCAGCCAGAAATGAACGAGCGCCTCGACCGGCCGGAACTGACCCAGCTGGTACAAAGGGTGCGTCTGCGCTTCCACCTGACGGTACTGCCCGAGGACGAGGTGCGCGCCTACATCCTGCACAGACTCGACGTGGCCGGGGCCAAGGGCAGGGAAATCTTCAGTGATGACGCCTTCCCGCTGATCCACCAATACAGCGGAGGTGTTCCCCGTTTGATCAACACCCTCTGCGACAGCGCCATGCTGATGGCCTACGGGCAGGACCAGCCACAGATCACGGGCGCTGCAGTGGAGTCGGCCATCGCCGAACTCGGCTGGTCCCGGCGGGTCGATGCGACGCCGGCCCACGCGGTGGAATTCGATGGCGCCGGGCCTGCGGAGGCGGCGCCACGCAATCCCTGGACTGGTCGAGTCGGCCTGAATCGGCGACGCAAGGACCAGGCAGCGTCCCCCGAAGAGGCCGAGCCGGAAAAGCCGGTCGCAGCTGATCGCCCCCCACTGGCCAGCGAGGATGCCGAGCCGTCCTTGCCCGGCCCGCTGCCGCCGGCGCCGGCCGTGAGGGTGCTGGGCAGGCTGGTGGTCAGCCGCAAGGGCAGGACTGTGGAGGAACTACCCCTGCTACCAGGTCGGGTGCTGGTAGGGCGTACCTCGGAGAACGACCTGCAAATCGAGGAAAAATACGTCAGCCGGCACCATTGCCAGATCCTCAACGAGGATCACGCCAGCATCATCGAGGACCTCAACAGCACCAACGGGGTGTACATCGGCGCCCAGCGCGTACGGCGTCATCGCCTCCACGACCGCGACCTGATCAAGCTCGGCGATTACGAGCTGCTCTACCTCGACCAGCGTTCCTAGCCGACGCTCGTCCCACCGACAGTCAGGCCATCGACCCGCAGGGTCGGCTGGCCGACCCCGACTGGCACCGTCTGGCCGTCCTTGCCACAGGACCCCACGCCAGCATCCAGCTTCAGGTCAGTACCCACCATGGACACGCGCGTCAGCACCTCCGGGCCGCTGCCAATCAGCGTGGCACCCTTCACCGGAGCCGTGATCCGGCCCTTCTCGATCAGGTAGGCCTCGCTGGCAGAAAAAACGAACTTGCCGGAAGTGATGTCGACCTGACCGCCGCCGAAATTCACCGCGTACAAGCCCTTGTCCACCGAGGCGATTATCTCGGCCGGGTCGTGAGGGCCGGGCAGCATGTAGGTATTGGTCATCCGCGGCAAGGTAAGGTGGGCAAACGACTCCCGCCGCCCGTTACCGGTCGGCGCCACGCCCATCAGCCGCGCGTTGAGCCGGTCCTGCAGGTAGCCCCTGAGGACACCACCCTCGATCAGGGTGGTGCACTGGGTGGGTGTGCCCTCGTCGTCCACGTTGAGCGAACCCCGCCGACCCGGCAAGGTGCCGTCGTCCACCACGGTACACAGGGGCGAGGCCACCCGCTGACCGACGCGCCCGGCGAAGGCCGAGGTACCCTTGCGGTTGAAGTCACCCTCGAGCCCATGACCCACCGCCTCGTGCAGCAGCACCCCGGGCCAGCCGGGCCCGAGGACGACGGTCATGGTCCCGGCGGGAGCCGGCACCGCCTCCAGGTTGACCGTGGCCAGCCGCACCGCCTCGCGAGCCAGGTCGAACACCTTCTCTCCCCGCAGCAGTTCATCGAGTCCGTGACGGCCGCCCATGCCAGCATAGCCCTGCTCCCTGCGCGACCCGCTGGCAAGGATGACCGACACGTTGAGTCGCACCAGCGGACGGACGTCGGCTGCAAGCCTGCCCTCGCTGTTGACCACCAGAATGACCTCGTGCACCGAGGAAAGACTGGCCATGACCTGCTCGATGCGCGGATCCATGGCGCGCGTCGCGCGGTCGATCCGTTCCAGCCAGGCCACCTTGTCCATGTCATCCAGGCTGGCCAGCGGGTCCATCGGTGGGTAAAGCGCCCTGGCGGGATCACGCTGCCAGGCCTGCAGCGGTCCACTGGGTCCGTGCCCGGCAATGGCACGCGCCGCCCGCGCGGCCTCGAGCAGCGCCTCGGGCAGCAGCTCGTCCGAGTAGGCGAACCCCGTACGCTCACCGGCCAGCGCCCGCACTCCGACACCGGTCTCGATGCCGTGCGAGCCAGACTTGACGATGCCGTCCTCCAAAGCCCAGCTTTCGCTGCGGGAGAACTGGAAGTACAGGTCACCCGCGTCAACCCTGGCGCCCAGCAGTTCGCCCAATGTTCTCTCCAGGATGCCCTCGTCCAGCCCGGTAGGCGCCAGCAGCGTCTGCCTCGCAATCGGCCAGGCGTCAAGTTCTTGTTCCGTGCCGGTCACACTTACCCCAGTACCCGGTGCTGCAGCACCGGAAAACGCTCGCGATCCAGGCCCTGAGCCTCGAGGTCAGGCTCAGCCACCACGACGCCGGCACCCGCCTGCAGTCGAACGACCACCCGTCCCCAGTGATCGACCTGCAGGCTGTCGCCCCAGGTCTCCCGGCCGTTCGAATGACGACCCCATTGTGCAGCAGCCACCACCCAGCATTGTGATTCTATCGCCCTCGCCCGCAGCAGCACCTCCCAATGGGCACGGCCGGTCGGCACGGTGAAGGCCGCGGGCACACTCAGCAACTGGGCTCCGGCCGCCACCAGCCTACGGTAGAGCTCGGGGAAGCGCAGGTCGTAGCAGACACTGAGACCCAGGCGACCGCAGGGGGTATCCACCACCACGGGTTCCCTGCCCGGGGAGGCGTGGGCCGATTCCCGATACGACTCATCGCGCCCGGGAAGGTCGACGTCAAACAGGTGGATCTTGTCGTAGCGAGCCACCTGACGGCCGTCCGCATCGAAGACCAGGCAGGCGTTCGCAGGCCTGGGGTCATCGGTCCGCTGCATCGGCAAGGTCCCCCCAACCAGCCAGACGCTGAGGTCACGGGCCATGGAGGCCAGCGCGTCCTGGATCGGGCCCTTGCCCTCCGCTTCCACCAGTGCGCGGCGCTCGGCATCGGACCTCGCCATGAAGGCGAAGTTCTCCGGCAGCACCACCAGCCGGGCACCTCGGGTCGCTGCCTCACTGACCAGCCGGCGGGCCTCTGCCAGGTTAGCCGACACTTCGTGCCCCGAGGTCATCTGGATCGCGGCGATTGAGGGGACTGTCATTCGCCGCTGCTCCCGCCACTGGAGCGCTGCGCCGCCGCTTCCAGTTCCTCCGCATTCACCTTGCGCACCTCCGGCTCCTGCCAGGGGCCCGTGATGCGATAGTAGCCCCTCGCCACGCCCTTCAAAGGCTCCTTGAAGATCTGCGAGAACAACAGCAGCGCGGCACCGACCGCGGGCCCACCGGCCAGGGTGCCGGCCACGCCCAGCGAAGCACCGAGATCGCCGGTCACCACCGCCGTCTGGTCATAGCTGCGATCACGCAGGTTGGTGTCGCCGGCGATGCCGATGTCGGCCACCGAGCCGCGCAGCGCCAGGTTGTCGGTATGCGCCACGCCATCCCGCAATTGGAAATCGCCCTTGATGCTGTCGAAGGACATGCCCTCGCCGGTCACGTCACCAAAGTCCAGCGTCAGTCGTCGGCCGATGTGCGAGAGGCTCAGGAGGCCGAGCAGGCGCCCGGCGCCAGGGTCGACCGCCTTCATCCGGCCATCGACCAGCTGGATGCTGGCAAGGCCCGATACCCGCGCCATCAGGTCGACATCCGGCGGGCCCGGCCATGTGAGGTCCACCGTGGCCCGGGTGCGGCGTGCCTCCAGGGCCGGCGCCAGGGAGAAGTTCCGGAGCAGTCCGCTCAGGTCGGCGCTGTCCAGGCTGCCAGCAAAGGCGCTGCGGTTATCGGTAGCGGTGCCGCGCCAGCTGCCCCGCCCCCCGACCTCGAAGGCAGGGTGGCGCAACTCCAGCCGGCCGAACTCGAGGCCATCGCCGCTGCGGACAGCCTCGAGGCGCAAGCGACCGAGGTTCGTGCTGGAAAGGTGCAACTCGTCGATCTCGACCTGCAGGCCGGGCAAGGCGGCGGGGTCCGCGGACTGCCCCGCCGCTGCCGTCCGCTCCGGCAGGTGCAGACGATCGAGTTTTGCCGTCAGCGGTTCATCACCCCGAAAGTCATAGGGCACGCGCAGACCGCCCGAGACCGCGGGCCCATCGACCTCTATGGCCCAGGAGGTGGAGGTGGGCTTCATGGCCAGGTTGACGTCTGCAAATTCGCGACCCAACACGCGCAGTCGACCCACGTCGAGATCCAGTGACTGGAGGACCTCGTTGAAGCGCCGCTTGGCGGGCGTGCGCCAACGCAGCGCAGCCAGTTCGTCGACATCCAGCCGATCGACCCGTCCGCGCAGCAGGAGACCGCTGGACAGGGGCAGTGATCCGGCGCGCCCCGGGCCGAGGCGGAGCGTGCCCCGCTCGAGCCGCCACGGCGCCTCGGTCCTGGCCCAGGCCAGCCTGGCCTCCAGCCGGCCCGGCAGCGCGAGATCCAGGCCGAGGCGATCACGGACCTCGGAGGTCAACGTCACCTGCAGGGGCCAGCGCGCTGCACGAGACTTCTCCAGCGGGGCTGGCAGGGTACTGCCCAGTCCTTGCAGATCGCTGGCCACCTCGAGCCGATAGCCGCCAAATGCATCGGGTCGAGCCGCCCGCCCGAGCCTCAGCAGTGCCCGCCACGCGCTGCCACCGGACAAGGTCCGGCCCTCGGGCATGGGCAGCAGGGGCTGTAGACGCTCGGCCAGCATTTGTCCTTCCATGACGACCTCGGTCAGCATGTTGCCGTCACGCTCGAGCGTATCGACCGAAAGGTTCAATGGCCCACCCAGCGCGCGTCCGGACAGGCGCGGGGCATAGACCTCGGTGTTCCGCACCCAGACCTCACCGGTGGCGCCCTCGATCCGTTCGGGAAAGCCGGGCCAACCCACCCGGACGCCGCTGGCGAAGGCTCGCACCGTGGACACCCGACGCTCGGGCTCACGCAAGGGAATGAACAACACCAGCTCACCGGCGAGGCGCCCTTCGACGCTGGCCTCCTTGACCGGCGCAGGTAATTTTGCCGCGAGCGGGCTGTCCCGCAGCAAGCCCTGCACCGCGCCCGCATCGCCGGCCGCCGCCGCACGCACCGTGATCACTCCACTGCGCAAGTCGCTGATCCAGGATTCCCCATCACGGACCTCGGTCGAGCCGATCCGGCCCTGAGCCGCAGAGACCGATAACGACGGACCACTGAAGCGAACCTGCGCAGAAAGCTCCTCCAGCGGCTGCCAGCCCGGCGCGAAGACAAAGCGGGCGCCCTCTACACTGGCCTCTGCCTCGAACAGACCCTGACCTTCCCGGTAGGGAAATCCACGGAGCGGACCGGTCAACTGCAGCCTGGCCTCCGCCCTACCCGACGGAAAGGCCTGCTGCAACCAGGCGAGGGACCTGGGCTTGAGGCGATACACCGGCAGGAAACCCCTGATCAGATCCAGATCAGCGACGCTGAGTTGTGCCGCGAGATCCACCAGCGGGGTGTCAGACGGCCTGAGGAGCGCGCGCAGGCGCAGGGTGGCAGAACCCTGCTGGTGACCAAGCACGGCGTCATCCAGCGCCAGCTGGACACCCAGAGGGACCGGCCTTGCGCTCAGGCGCCCGCTGGCGCGAGTCAGGGTGACGGGCGCCGCCCACATCGCGGGCCAATCCAGTGCCACTGCACCTGACGCCAAGTCGATGTTCACGCCCTCCGGCCCCCTGGCGAGCACGCTGCCCTCGAGGCCGTGGACTCCCGGTGCACGCCCCATCGGCGCGAAGCCGAGACGAGCGAACCGCAGGCGCCCCTGCACCTCGGGCCAGTCATCTGCACGCAGGATGCTCAAGTCGACGTCCCGCAGCATGCCCTCCAGTCCCGAGGCAAGCAGCTGCTTGCCAGACTCTCCGGGCAGCAGCACGGCCAGTGGCCGGAGGTTTTCGAGCCGCAGTGAACCGGCACGCAGACCGATGGACTGCCAACCGGTTGCATCAAAACGCCACTCCAGGCTCAGGTCGGTGGGGCGCCAGCGCGCGCCCTCGCGCGACAGTTCAAGACCGGAGACCTGCAGCTGCCAAAGACCGGGTTGCCGGCTCAACTTGGCTCGTCCGCCCACCCGCGTATAGGCCAGCGACTCATAAGGCCCGCCCGACGCCCAGGCCACCTCCTCGACGTCAAGCTCGAGCACGCCTCCCAGCAACTCCGTACCAATCCCACTGGCCTCGACGCGCAGCGAGCCGAGGCCACGGGTGGGAAAGTAATCCTGACCAGTCGGCAGCAGCTGCCGGACTCCGGCCAGCTCCACGCGCTGTGCCGAAATCCCCACCTGCCACTCGGTGGCCCCGGGACTGGCCAGGTCACCTTCCAGGGTAGCCTCCAGACCGAGGCTGCGGCCGAAGCGTTCCGGCAGCTTCACGCTGCCGGACAACTCGATGCGGTCACCCTGCCTCTGCAACTCGAGGTCGACGTCGGTCAGCTCCCACACGGCACCTCCGGCGGAGAGGTCCCTGACCCCCACCGTGGCACCGCGCACCTCAATGATTCCGCGGGGCAAGCGGTCGAGCCCGGAGCCATCGGGGCCGGCCTCTATCCTGCCCGTAAAGCCCTCCTGGCCGACCAGTTCCACTCGGTGATCTTCATGAATGAGCAGCTTGATGGTGGGCGCCTGCAGGATGACCCGCCCGATCTCCCAGCGGCCGAACCAGGCCGAGCGCAGCAGGGCCAGGCTGGCACGACCGGACTCCGCGGTCACAAGGGTGACGCCCTCGGGGGAGACCAGGGCCAGTCCCGGCAGAAAGACCTCCGGGCCATGGCGTCCAACGCGCAACTGAAGATCGGTATAGGAAAGGCTGAGCCCGGTCGCCCGGGTCAGCAGCTCGCCGATTTCCTCACGATTGGCCTCGACCAGTTCGAAGCCCAGGCGCATCAGCCCGATCAGCAGAATCCCGCCCACGGCAGCCACGCTGGCGAGCAGCACCAGCCAGCGCCAGAAACTGGTCAGCCCCGCGAACCACCGGGCGGCCTTGCCGTTCACTCAGGCGAGCACCAGGTCGTACTGGTCCTCCGCATACTGGGCCTCGGCCTGCAGGCGGATCGGTCGACCAATAGCCAGTTCGAGGTCGGCAAGGGCCGCGGATTCCTCGTCCAGCAACAACTCGATGACCTCCCGATTGGCCAGTATCACCAACTCCTGGAAGTCGAACTGGCGGGCCTGGCGCAACACCTCCCGGAAGATCTCATAGGCCACAGTCTCGGCCGTCTTGACGAAGCCGTGGCCATCGCACGTCGGGCAGGCCCGGCAGGTCAGGTGCTCCAGGCTCTCTCGGGTGCGCTTGCGGGTCATCTCGACCAGACCGAGGGCCGAGAAACCTTGCACGTGGGTCTTGGCGTGATCATCGGCGAGGGCACGCACCAGCGCCTGCAACACCTGCCGGCGGTGCTCCTCGTCCTGCATGTCGATGAAGTCGAGGATGATGATGCCACCGAGATTGCGCAGCCGCAGTTGACGGGCAATGGCGACCGCGGCCTCCAGGTTGGTCCGGAACACGGTGTCCTCGAGGTTGCGATGACCCACGAAGGCACCGGTATTCACGTCGATGGTGGTCATTGCCTCGGTCTGGTCGACAACCAGGTGACCCCCGGACTTCAAGGGCACCTTGCGCTGCAAGGCGCGGTCGATCTCATCTTCGACCCCGTAGAGGTCGAACAGCGGTCGATCTGAGCGGCTCTGCTCGAGCCGCCCGACGCTGTCGGGCATGAAGGTCATCACGAACTCGACCATGCGGCGATGAGCGTCGGGAGCATCGACCAGCACCCGGTCGATGTGGTTGCCCAACTGGTCGCGCAATACGCGCAGGTGCAGGGGCAGGTCCTCGTGGACCAACTGTCCCGGTACGGCCTGCCGGGCCCGCTCCCGGATCAGTTCCCACGATCGCATGAGGAACAACATGTCGGCCCTCAGCGCCTCGAGGCCACAGTCCTCGGCCGCGGTTCGCACGATCCAGCCGCCGGCCTGGTCGGCCGGCGCAAACGACTCGATCGCCTCGCGCAAGCGCAGGCGCTCGGGTTCGGCCTCGATACGCGAGGACACCCCAATGCCGCGCCCCTTGGGCATGTACACCAGGAAGCGCGAGGGCAGCGTGACGTAAGTAGTCAGTCGCGCTCCCTTGCTGCCGATGGGGTCTTTCAGGACCTGCACCAGGATCTCGTCTCCCTCGCTGATCAGTTGCCGGACGCTATCGGCCCTGGGGGCCTCGATGCCATCCTCCAGCAGGGTCGGACCGGCGATGTCGTTGGCGTGCAGGAAGGCCGTGCGCTCGAGGCCGATGTCGATGAAAGCGGCCTGCATGCCGGGCAGCACCCGGACGGCCTTGCCCTTGTAGAGGTTACTGATCAAGCCACGCCGGTTGGCCCGCTCCAGGAACACTTCCTGCAGCACGCCGTTTTCCACCAGCGCTGCCCGGGTCTCGCGGGGGGTGACGTTGACCAGCAGTTCCGTGCTCAAGAGCCGTCCTCCTGCCAGATATCGATTCCGGCCGGCCCCAACAGTTCAGCGGTCTCGAACAGAGGCAAGCCCATTACGCCCGAGTAGCTGCCTTCCAGTTGCCGGACCAGCACCGCGCCGAGCCCCTGGATGGCATAGCCGCCGGCCTTGTCGAGAGGCTCACCACTGGCCCAGTAGCGCTCCCGCTCCGCCGGCGTGGTATCCCTGAAGGTCACCGTAGAACGACTCAGGCGCGACTCCACGCGCCCCGCAGCCATCACCGCCACCGCGGTCAGGACCTGGTGGCTGCGCCCGGACAGGTCCGCCAGCATGGCGAGCCCATGCTCGCGATCCCGCGGCTTGCCCAGCAGCCTGCCATCAAGCACCACCAGGGTGTCCGCCGCCAGGACGACGTCCGCCGGCTGGCAGCGGGCCTGCGCCGCTCCGGCGATGGCCTTCGCGGAGGCGAGTCGCAACGCGCAATCGGGCGGGGCTTCAGAAGGACACGGCGTCTCGTCGACCTCGATGTCCAGCACCTCGTGAGGCACCCCGATCTGCGCCAGCAGTGCCCGGCGGCGGGGTGACTTGGAGGCTAGCAGGAGTCGAGCGGAACTCATTGAATGAACAAGACCTTCAGGCACCCCGGACCCTGCGGGGCAGCAGCGGACAAGCATAGCCGGTCAGCGGACCCGGGCGAAGTGCAGGGTGCCCGGATTCGGGGGGTCAGCCCCGGTGATAGGGATGGCCGCGCAGCTGGCTCCAGGCACGGTAAACCTGCTCAGCAAGGATCACTCGCACCAGGCCGTGGGGGAAGGTCAGCGGCGACAGCGACCAGCGAAAATCGGCCCGGTCGAGACAGGCAGGGTCGAGCCCGTCAGCGCCTCCGACCAGCATGACGACCCGGCGGCCCTCGCGTAGCCGGAGTCCCAGCCAATCGGCCAGGCCCTCGGATGACAGGACCCTGCCCCCCACCTCCAGGGCCACGACGTGGTCACCGCCCTCGACGCGCTCAAGCATTCGGCGTCCTTCCTCGGCGCGCGCCCGCAGTCGATCGCCGCCGCGGCTGCCGCGCCCGGTCGGGATTTCAACCAGTTCCAGCTTGACCTCGGCGGCGAGACGCCGCGCGTACTCCTGGTAGGCCTGATCCACCCAAGCAGGCAGGCGAGTGCCGGCGGCGAGCAGCCGGATCAGCATACGGCGCTCAGACCGCTGAGGCCTCGCGCGGGCGCGGACGCAGGTCCCAGAGCTTCTCCAGGCCGTAGAACTCGCGGATGCGGGGCAGCATGAGGTGCACGATCACGTCCTGCAGGTCGACCAGCACCCACTCGCCCTCACGCTCGCCCTCCACGCCCAGCGGCTGATGGCCCGCGGCCTTGCACTTCTCCACCACCCGGCCCGCAATCGCGCGCACGTGCCGGTCAGAGGTACCGGAGGCGATGATCATCGTATCGGCGATGTCGGTGACCCGACGCACGTCGACCACCTTCACATTGACCCCCTTCATGTCCTCAATGGCCGCGAGGGCGATGTCGGCGACCCCCTTGGGTTTGCTGCGCGGCTTCGGCGCGGCCGCTCGGGCGGTCTTTGCGGTCTTGGCTTTACTGGTGCCTGATTTCTTGCGGGTGGGCGTCATTCCCCTGCATCACGTGACTGGGCGTAGATGCCCGTGGCGATGATCATCCTACGCACGGGCTCGGGCATCAAGTAGCGCGGATCACGCCCACCGCGAAGGGCCGCGCGCAGGTCGGTCGAGGAAATGTCGAGCTGGGTGCCCGGATGGATCAGGATCCGACCCGCCGGCGTCTGCCGAAGGTCGTCCGCGAGCGGCGCGCCATGCGCCGCGACCAGCCCAGCCAGCTCCCCGGGGAACTCCGGC
>Ga0222714_10004765_pt1 | contig 13153 bp, 12 predicted proteins | sample C33_3DmetaG_FD_165048 | JGI IMG/M metagenome (GOLD analysis project Ga0222714, IMG submission 165048) | Estuarine water microbial communities from San Francisco Bay, California, United States - C33_3D | ecosystem: Environmental > Aquatic > Marine > Unclassified | place: USA: California... | reverse complement strand
TGGTATTAGCTGATGAATCCTCAAATATAGAATACATTGCGTCAGATCTGCTCTCCCAATGCGAGCATGGAATTGATTCTCAAGCGGTATTGATAACTACATCAAAATATATATTTGAGAACATTGAAAAAACTATTAATGGACAAGTAAAAATGCTCAAAAGGAGCGAGATCATTCATCAGGCGCTGGCAAATTCATATTGTATTCTTGTGCAAAATAAAATGGATATCTATCAAATTATCAATGATTATGCACCAGAGCACTTAATTTTAAATGTTGATCAACCTAGGGAGCTTTTATCAGGTATAAAAAATGCTGGCTCCATATTCTTAGGTCCGTTTACACCAGAAACAGCTGGTGACTATTGTAGTGGCACAAATCATGTTTTGCCAACTTACGGCTATGCAAATAGTTATTCAGGTTTATCAGTTTTAGACTTTCAGAAACGAATTCAATACCAAGAAATTAGTAGAGAGGGTTTAAATAAACTTAAAGACTCAATCACCGTTCTTACGAGGGCAGAAGGTTTAGATGCTCACCTTAATGCGGTCACTGTAAGGTTAGGAAACAATGAAATTTGATCTTAATAATATAGTTAGAAAAGAGGTGCTTAATTTAGCACCTTACATAGCAGGCGTACCATCTAGTAATCATTTAAGGCTTCATGCTAACGAATCGTCAAGAACCCCCGATACAAATCGTGACCAAAAAAATAATCCTGTTAATCGATACTTTGGTATTGCAAAGATCCTTGAGGATCTCATATGTAAAATATTTAGAATCGATAGACAAGAATTCTTAGTCACACGCGGTAGCAGTGAAGGTGTTGATATAATCACCAGAACATTTTGTGACCCTCAAAAGGATTCGATACTTATTTCAACTCCAACGTTTGATATGTATCGCTACTATGCAGAGATATTAGGCGTAAATGTTATTGATATACCTCAATTCGAAAGTCAAGATACATTCATATTTCCTATAGATGCAGTTAGCAAGAAAATCAAAGAAAATAGCAATATAAAAGTTCTGTATCTTTGTACTCCAAATAATCCAACAGGAAATTCAATATCTAGAGAAGATATTGCTTTTTTATGCAAATTAATGATGCCACAAGGGATTGTAGTTGTTGATGAGGCCTATATAGAATTTAGTAGTTCCTCCTCAATGATTCAATATATTAAAGAAATTCCAAATCTTATTCTTTTAAGGACGATGTCAAAAGCTTATGCATTAGCTGGTGTACGGGCAGGATTTATATTTAGTAATGAAGATATAATCAATTATTGCAGTAGAGTTGTTCCACCCTATTCTTGTCCGATTACGACACAGGAACAAATTATACTGGCACTTGAAGATGCAAATATTATTGAGAGTAGAAAATATATTGATCTGGTGAAAATACAAAAAAATGCAACCATAGCATCACTAAGAAAAAATAAGCTGATTTCTAATATTTATTATTCTGATGGAAATTTTATCTTATGCAGATTTAAGAATGCTGAAATAGTGCTTAATTTTCTTAAAGAGAATGATCTATTGATTAGAGGTTTTCCTAACATGAAAAGCTTAAAACAATGTTTGAGGATAACTATTGGTAAAGCTGATGAGATGGAACAACTTGTTGATTTGCTTAAACAACTAGAGAGCAAGGTATGATAATTTTTATTGATCGTGATGGCACATTAATTCAGGAACCTGAATCAGAACAAATTAATTCAATAGAGGAAGTTCTTTTTATGCCTTATGTTTTTGAGTCCTTACAAAAGCTCTCTCGTTTTGGATTTGAATTTGTCATAGTAAGCAATCAGGATAATTTAGGAAAAAAAGAAAACCCACTAGATGTATACAATAATATTAATAAATTTATTATTGATAACTTCAATGCTCAGGATATTTTTATTAAAGCCATTTTAACCTGTCCTCATAATGCTGAAGAGAATTGTTCATGCCGTAAACCAAAAACTGGCCTCCTTGACAACCTTTCATTTAGCTTTGATGAAAAATCCAGCTTTGTGGTTGGAGATCGTATTAGTGATATGGAATTTGCAAAAAATATTGGTGCTAGAGGCTATTTGATTGATAAAGAAACCAATTGGAGATCAATAACAAATCAAATTCTATTGACCAGGCCTTTGATTACTAAAAACAGAACCACGAAAGAGACAAACATAACTATTAATGTTTTAGCAGAAGGTGAAAATGCAATCATTGATACGGGTCTACCCTTTTTTGATCATATGTTAGAGCAAGTTTCAAAACATTCCGGATTACCTATGGCTATTAATGCTTTGGGTGACTTGCATATTGACGAGCATCATACGGTTGAGGATACAGCGATCTTGCTAGGAGATGTTATCAAAGATCTTGTCGGTAATAAGGTTGGTATAAAAAGATATGATTTTTTATTACCTATGGATGAATCAATCTCGTATGTAGCTATTGACTATTGCGGACGATCAAATTTAGTTTTTGATGCAAACTTTGACAGACCCATGATTGGAAATTTTTCTACTGAAATGGTAGAGCATTTTTTTAAATCATTTTGTGATTCAGCTGGAATAACCCTGCATATTAAAAATAATGGTAAGAATACGCATCATAAGATTGAGAGTATTTTCAAGGCTTTCGGCAAATGTTTAGGAAATGCTGTCAGTGTTGTATCTGAGGAATTAGCTAGTACTAAAGGGTCGCTTTAATGCAAGCGTGTGTAGTAGACACGGGTGGAGCTAATTTAACCTCAATTACTAACGCAATTGGGAGACTAAAAATAGATTTTGTCATATCAGAAAAGACTGCTGATATTAATAGTGCAACGCATGTCATATTGCCGGGTGTAGGATCTGCTAAGCCTATTATGGATAAATTAATCAAATGTAATTTAATTGAAACGATTAAAAATATCAAAACCCCACTTTTAGGAATTTGTCTTGGTATGCAAATACTTTTTAACTATCTTGAAGAGGATAACATATCAGGCTTGGGTGTCATGCCTGGACCGGTCTTGAAGTTTCCAACTGATTCTAATTTATCAATTCCTCACATGGGCTGGAATCAATTAGAGATTAAAGACAATAACTCGCAGTTATTCCAAAATATTAATTCTAAATCATATGTATTTTTTGCTCATAGTTATTATGTACCGTTAAACAAATATACGATAAGCGAGACATCATATGGGTTTCAATACAGTTCCTCGGTCAATTTTAATAACTTTTTTGGTGTTCAATTCCATCCAGAAAAATCAGGAGAAGTTGGCTCTTCCGTCTTTGAAAACTTTTTTAAACTCTAATGGCCATCAAAGTAATACCCGCTCTTGATTTTATAGATAGAAAAATTGTACGTCTTTCTCAAGGCAGATTTGATCAAGTGCAGTATTTTGATCAATCAATCTATGACTACTTAGATCTTTTTAAGCGATTAAATGCCTCTCGTGTCCATATCGTAAATCTTCTCGCCGCTAAGGGTGAACCTTTAGATTTAAAGTTTTTAGAAGAATTATCTAGATTTAAAGGTCCACCGATACAATATGGAGGCGGCCTTAAAGATATAGAAATTATTAATAAAATCAGTAGTTTATTTAATAAATTGGTAATTGGTTCTATATTCGATAAATCCTATCAGGATCTTGAATTATTTCTTAAGTCCATAAACACGAATATAGTTATTGCTGCTTTAGATTTCAAACTGGATGCGAACCAAGAACCCCAATTTATGACAAAGGGATGGACCGAGCGTTCTGATCATAAGTTTTCGGATTTGCTTCATTTTTTATTTCATCAAGGTGTTAATGATTTTATTCTTACGGACATTAGTAGAGATGGAATGATGATGGGTCCAAATTTTAATTTTTATGAAGAAATTAGGCAAAAGTTTCCTGAGGGTGTTATTTATGCATCCGGTGGGGTATCTAATATGCATGATATTGAAAAACTAAATTCTATTGGCGTTGACTATGTGATTGTAGGAAAAGCGTTATTAATGGATGAGATTAACATTAAGGAGATAGCACCATACTTGCAAGAAGAATAATTCCCTGCCTTGACGTAAAAGATGGGAAGGTTGTTAAAGGCATCCAATTTAAAAATCATATTGTTATGGGTGACATTATTGATTTGGCCTATTTTTACTCAGAACAAGGTGCTGATGAGTTAGTATTTTATGATATTACCGCCAGCCCTGAAAAAAGAGATGTCTCTTATCAATGGGTCTTAGATATTGCAAAAAGGATCAATATACCCTTTTGTGTAGCCGGAGGAATAAGAAGCTTATCAATAGCAAATAAAATATTAAATAATGGTGCTGATAAGATTTCAATCAATACGCCTGCGATTTCTAATCCTTCGCTTATTAGCGACTTAGCAAATCGTTTTGGCAGTCAATGTGTTGTGATAGGAATAGATTCAAAGCTTATTGATAGTGATTATTTAATCTATAAAAATACAGGCATTCCTGATAAAGCAAGCACTGCTGGTCTAAAAACCATGGACTGGATAAATGAGGTTATTAACAGAGGTGCCGGCGAAATTGTCCTCAACTGTATTCAATCTGATGGCACCAAAAAAGGATATGATATTGATCAATTAAAGCTAGCACGTGAATTATGCTCTGTTCCGCTGATTGCTTCCGGAGGGGCAGGAAAATCTGAGCATTTTTTAGAGGTTTTTAGTCAATGTAATGTAGATGGAGCACTGGCAGCATCTGTATTTCACAAAAAAGAAATATTTATACCAGATTTAAAAAATTACTTAGATACCTATGGTATTTTGGTGAGGAGATAAACATGTCGAATTTTGAAATATTTAATGAAATAAACAAAGTGCTTGATGAAAGAAAGATATCTAACAATGAGAGCTCTTATGTTAAAAAAATGTTAGATGGTGGTGTGGAGAAAATAGCTCAAAAAGTAGGTGAAGAAGCCTCCGAACTAATCATAGAGGCTATGAAGAATGACCCACAAGGTATGATCTATGAATCTGCAGATTTGCTGTTTCATCTTTTACTACTGCTTAAAAAGCAAGAAATTACATTTAATGCAGTCTTGGATGAGCTTGATAGAAGAAGAAAATCTTAAATTAATAGTTCTCCTGCAGATCCTCTTAGATTGTAATTAGAAGACATTACCTTTCCGTAAGCTCCCGCGTTTGCAATAAGTATAATATCCCCCTCCTCAGCTTTTGGCATCCAGCGATCCCTACCAATTCGATCGCCAGTTTCGCAAATTGGTCCGACAATGGAATATAAAACATCACAAGAATGATCAATTTTACTTAAATTAACAATTTGATGGTAAGCACCGTAAAGGGCTGGACGTATCAGTGAATTCATCCCAGTAGCTATACCCAGGTAGTTTATATTTCCCTTTTCTTTAAGTTGAGTCACACGGGCTAAAAGTATCCCTGCATTAGCAACCAGATATCTTCCAGGTTCAGCAAAGAGCTTAATATTGTGTTTAGATTTGATGGTACTCAATTGGGAATCAAGTAATTTTAAATCTATTGGATTCTGATCTATTACATCTGTGACTGCTAAACCTCCACCGATGTCAATAAATTGAACATTCTTAAAAGATTTTTTAATACTAAGTAATTTTTTAAATAACTCGCACCAATTATCAGGATTTTTAATCCCTGATCCTGAGTGTGCATGAAGGCCAATAATATTGATGTTGAACTTATTACAAATCTCAGCAATCAAAGGCAGTTTATCCACAGTGATTCCAAACTTAGAGTAGTCACCACCTGTTTTTACATGCTCATGATGACCTTCGCCATAACCTGTATCAATCCTTATAAAAATCTCTTTATTTTTAAGTGCTTGAGGCCATGCAGAAAAAATATATTCGTTATCAATTGTTACATAAAATTTCTTTGATAAAGCCCAAATGAGTTCTTCTTTTGTAACAAAATTTGGCGTAAATAAGACCCTATGATCCTCAATTGTCGGGAAAATACTATAGATTAATTCAATTTCATTTTTTGAAACACATTCAAATGATGCATTCAATTCATAGAATGTTTTAAGTACTTCTTCGTTGGAATTAGCTTTGATAGAGAAAAAGATATGATCAAATGAATTAAGACTTTTAAGATCATTGAAAGATTTTTTTAGCGTCTCCTTGTCATAGACGTAAAGGCAATCATGATTTTCCATATGCTCGATAAGAGCAATCTTCTTTCTATACCACCATTGATTAGAAACGTAGTTTGTTTCATTAATGCGAGATGATTGCGTAATTAATTTATTCTTTTCAAAAATATTTTCATAGATACTATTGATTACTTTATATTCATTTTCAGAATCAATTACTATCGATATATTTAAACCTGATGCCGAGTGCGTAATGAGATAGATATTATTAGATTCAAAGAAATCTAATGAAGGATATATTTTATTGATTAAATGATTAACCTGATTGCCTATCAGCGATATACAAGAACAATCATTTATTATTTGAAGCTCTCCATAAGCTTTAAGTGCTATTTCTATTTCATCAAGGTCTTTATTAAAAATAGATTGACTTACAGTATCAATTGAAACGGTAATATTTGACTCTGAAGTTGAAATTAAGTCTATTGAAACATCAAATGCTCTAAATACTTCAAACACATGAGATAAAAATCCAACCTCTTGCCACATTGTAGGATTATTGATCGATATTACTGAAATGTTTGATTTCTTAGTAAGAGCGATAATTTCAGGTTTTGAATGTGATTTAGCTGAGTCAATCAAAGAGCCATAAATTTCTTTTTCTTTGCTAGAGAGAACAAAAATTGGAATATTTTTCGCTCTACAGGACGGGATGGTTCGGGGGTGAAGAATAGTGCCCCCTGCTGATGCTATCTCTTGTGCCTCATCATAGCTTAGATGCAATATTGGATTAGCATATGGAATTATTTTTGGATCAATATCAAAAAACCCTCTAACATCAGTCCAAATCTCAAGTCTTAAGGCATCCATTTTAGAGGCAAAATAGGCACCAGAGGTATCAGACCCTCCTCTTCCTAATAATACTGTTTCGTTATTACTGTTAGCACCAATAAAACCTTGGGTAATAAAAATTCCATGATTATCCATTACTTTATTTACTAATTCATGATCATATTGATCATCAGCTCTTGCGGATAAATATAAATTTTCAAGTTTATTATTTGATTCGCTCAAGGCCTTTAAATGCATTCTCGCATCAAGGATTGTTGTTTTAATGGCGACGCTATTTAAATATGCTCCTCCAATGACAGATGCCATGAGCTCTCCACTTGCCATCAATCTTGCTTTTTGTTCGATAGAAATAGCTTTAATGAGGTGACAGGATTTAATGAGATTTTTAAGACGACTAAATTCCTCATCTAAAATAACTGCATCAAGATCAAGCTCTACACAAAGTTTTTTATGGATATCAAAAATTTGATCTTGTATTTCAAATACAGATTTTTGATCTATAACATTTGATATTTTTGATAGCAAATTAGAAACCCCTGAGATGGCAGAATGAACAATAAATGGCTTTAATCCATCCTTTTGTCTCAATATAATAATCTCTTTAATTTTTTCCCATGACTCTTTGTCTTTAACGCTTGTTCCTCCAAACTTTAGAACTGTGATGGTAGAGTCTGGAAAACCAGTTTCGACTTTTCCTGGCCAAATATTATGTTGAGCAAGCATTTATGTGGTTACAGCACCATGTGATGCTGTCGATACTAATTTTCTATATTTTTTAAGCGTTCCCTCTTCATTACCTTTTTCATAGGGCTGAAATGTCTGGATACGTTTTTCTATTTCATTTTGATCAAGAAGCAAATCAATTGTCATATTTTCTGCATCAATTTTAATCGGGTCATCATTTTTTATAATACCTATAAGACCACCTTCATAAGCCTCTGGTGAGATATGACCTACTACAAAACCATGACTGCCGCCCGAGAATCTTCCGTCGGTAATTAATGCCACCTTATCTCCAAGTCCTTTCCCAATAATTGCACCAGTTGGACTCAGCATTTCACGCATACCAGGACCTCCTTTAGGGCCTTCGTTGCGGATAACAATAACATGTCCAGGATATATAGCATCACCAAGTATGCCTTTTAATGCATCTTCTTCTGACTCAAAAACTATTGCTCTACCCTCAAAAGAAAGTCCTTCTTTGCCAGATATTTTTGCAACAGCACCATCGGGTGCAATGTTGCCTCTTAAAATTGCCAAATGCGAAGATTTTTTAATCGGATCATCAAAAGTACGTATGATATTTTGCCCCTCCGGGTATTGTTGGGTAAGGCTTAAATTATCGGCAATAGTTTTACCTGTAACAGTGAGGCAATCACCATGCAATAAGCCTCTATCTAATAAATGCTTCATTAATGGCTGTATACCACCAATTCTTATTAATTCTGACATGAGATACTTGCCGCTAGGTTTTAAATCCCCTAATACAGGTACATTCTTGCCAATCCTCTCAAAATCATCTAGAGATAGCTTTACCTTCGCTTCATGAGCGATTGCTAATAGATGCAATACAGCATTTGTAGATCCACCTAATGCAATAATCATTGTAATTGCATTTTCAAAAGCTTTTTTGGTTAAGATATCCCTTGGCAGGATCTGATTATTTACCAACTCGACCACCGCTCTTCCTGCAATGGCGCAATCATCGATTTTATCAGCTGATACAGCTTCTTGAGCTGAACTATTTGGAATAGATAGTCCCATAGCTTCAACTGCAGATGCCATGGTGTTTGCAGTATACATTCCTGCACATGATCCAGGTCCGGGTATGGATGTTTTTTCAACTTCTAATAATTGATCATGGTCAATTTTGCCTGCAGCCAGAGCACCCACTGCTTCAAAAACTGCTACGATGTCTCTTCCCATGGCCCCTGGCTGAATTGTTCCACCATAAACGAAAATCGATGGTCTATTTAAACGAGCGATTGCCATTACGCAAGCTGGTATATTTTTATCACAGCCTCCTATAGCAACTAAGCCGTCATATCCCTGACCGGCGACTACAGTTTCAATAGAATCAGCAATCACCTCTCTTGACACAAGAGAGTAGCGCATGCCTGGTGTACCCATGGATATACCATCTGATACAGTAATAGTATTAAAAATTACACCTTTGCCACCGTTTGAATTACAACCAACCTCTACATTTTCAGCCAGTCTATTAATATGCATATTGCAGGGAGTAACCATTGCCCAGGTCGATGCAATGCCAATCTGAGGCTTTTGAAAGTCTTCGTCATTAAATCCAACTGCCCTTAGCATAGAGCGGCTTGGTGATTGTTTATCACCATCGACTACAATTGATGAATACTTTCTATTGTTGCTCATAATTTAAATGGTCGGGGCGACTGGATTCGAACCAGCGACCCCTTGCACCCCATGCAAGTGCGCTACCAAGCTGCGCCACGCCCCGCTCAAAAAAAAGCTATTATAATGCAAATTTAACGTCTAAGTGATTTTAAAACTTCTTCGAGCTCACGACGTATTTGTTTAACCAAGTCGATATTTTGCTCATTCAATGATTTATTTTCTGGGCTAGAAAGTTTTTGAACTGCGCCACCAATAGTAAAACCTTGGTTATAAAGCAGTCTGCGAATTTCTCTGATCAACAAGACATCATTTCTTTGGTAGTAACGCCTATTTCCTCTTCTTTTAACAGGTGATAATTGAGGAAACTCTTGTTCCCAATACCTTAATACATGTGGCTTTACATCGCATAAAGCAGATACCTCACTTATCGTAAAATATAATTTTTCAGGAATTTGTGGAAGATCAGCTATCTGATTCATCTGCGAATCCGTCAACAGAACCTCGAAGTTTATGGCCCGCCTTAAAGGTTACGACCCTTCTTGCAGTAACAGGAATTACCTCGCCAGTTTTTGGGTTTCGTCCAGGTCTAGAGGATTTATCCCTCAAGTCAAAATTTCCAAAACCAGATATCTTAATCTGGGTACCAGTTGCAAGTTGATCTTTCATTTCATCAAATAATAAATCGACAAATTCACTCGCCTCACGTTTATTAAGACCGATGGTATGAAATAATGCCTCAGCTATTTTAGTCTTAGTAACAGTCATTTATTCCTTGTATTCAATATTATGAGATTTTTTCAATAATTCTTTTAAGTTCGAGATAAATAAATCTATCTCATTATCTAATAGACTGCTTGATTTACTCTGAAGAATCAACCCTAAGCCTATGCTTTTTTTATCTTTTTTTGATTTATCTTTATAATAATCAAAAATAAAACGTTCCTGCAAAATCGTATTGCTCATAGTATCTATGGTTTTTAATAATTGGTGAATACTTACATCAGGCCCGCACTGTATAGAGATATCACGTCTAACAGATGGGAATCTAGATATTGGTTCATACTTCAATGGTTTATTTATTTTTGATAATGAAGATACGTTTAGCTCAAAGCCAAGTAAATTGATTCGTATATCATCAAAAAATATAGGAGAAATAGCACCAATATGACCAATTTGTTGGTTATTTAAGTAAATGCTGTAACAATTATCACTTTCAAATAAAGGGTGATCAGAAAGTTTAAGGGTATGATTACGTAAAGTAAATACTTTTAAAACGTTTATAAGTAATTGATTTAATAAAACTTTATTATGATTAAAAATACTGTATTTCTCTTTTTGAATTCCTATGATCGCAGCTAATGATTGTGATTCATTGATTGTATTCTTGTAGGTATTAAATACTGTGCCTTGCTCAAATATTTTTAAGGGTCGCAGAACATTTTTACTATTATATTCGGCATTCTTTGTGAGGCTTAATAATAAGGATGGCCTTAAGGTATCAAATTCTTTATTGATGGGATTGATAATCTGAACTGAGTTTTTAAAGAATTTATTCGCTAGAGTATAATTAACGAGTGAAAGGTTTTTGCATTCATTAAACCCATGAGTAATAACTATCTTTCTAATGTTTTGCGATCGTTCAAAATTTTTATTGTTAAATACAAATTTAGTAACAGCTTGACTTCTGTCTATCTCAATTTTGTTATAACCGTATACTCGTGCAATTTCTTCAATCAGATCTGCCTCAATATTAATATCATTACGCCATGATGGTATTTGAGCTTCATAAACATTTCTCTTCATGTTTAATGTAACTCCAATATTTTTTAAGATTCTTAATATTTCTGTTTTTTTAATATTAGTTCCTAATTGTTTATTTACCCCTTCAGGATCAAATATTATTTTTCTTATAGGTAATTTTTTTTCATATCGATTTGCTAGTAATACCTCAGCACCGCATATTTTCTCAAGAAGATAAATTGCATGTAAAAAAGCAATTTTAGTCATATCGCCATCGATTTCTCTCTCAAATCTTATGGAAGCATCAGAGGTCAAGTTAAGCATTCGTGCCTTTCCACGTATAAAGGATGAATTAAAATTTGCTGATTCAAGAACAATATTTAATGTTTTATTAGATACTTCAGAAGATTTTCCGCCCATTATGCCTGCAAGACCTAGGATATTCTTATCATCTCTAATGGTTAGAAAGGATTTATCAATAAGATAATTGTTATTATCTAAAAGAGTTAATTCGGTATTAGATTTATTAATGACGCTAGTAATTTCACCTGTTACCTTATCAGCATCATATGCATGCAAAGGCTGGCCTAATAAGAGCATTACATAATTAGTGATATCGACAACCGGATTAATTGATCTGTGACCAAGACTAACTAAAAAGTTTTTGATTTTACGATATTCGCTGCTAGCTGAATGATTGCTTTTTAATTTGATTTCAGCAGAAAAAAAACTATGCGCACCTAAATGTTTTTTTTCTGATTGTTTAAATTTAACCTTTTTGCTAAGAATAATATTTTTTAGTAGGTTTTCACTTTTCTTGGTGCTTAAAGATAATTCGCGAGCAATGCCCAAATGAGAAAAGCAATCACCTCTATTAGGTGTTATTGCAATATCAAGGATGTTAGCCTTTCTATCAAAGGATTCAACCTCAAGACCTAAATTCGTTAATTGATCACTTACATTCTTAGGTACATAATCTATGTTAAAGACAGTCTTGATATAATTCAGATTAATATACATAGATTATTGAAATTGTGACAAAAAACGAAGATCGTTTTCAAAAAATAAACGTAGGTCACTGATGTCATACTTGAGCATGGCAAGACGTTCTACGCCAACACCAAAAGCATAACCTGAATAAACTTTTGGATTAATATTAAGCCCCTTTAGCACGTTAGTGTGCACCATTCCGCATCCTAATACTTCTAACCATTTTCCTTTTGAGTTTTTAATATCGACTTCGGCTGAAGGTTCAGTAAAAGGAAAATAAGATGGCCTAAATCTAAGTTCTATCTTTTGCTCAAAGAAACACTCAAGAAAAGAATAAATTACTCCTTTTAAATGTGCGAAATTTATATTCTTATCTATCACTAATCCTTCAACTTGATGAAACATCGGACTATGTGTTATGTCATAATCGCATCGATAAACTGCGCCTGGAGCTATAACCTTTATTGGTACGCCATGTTTCTCAATTGATCTTATTTGAACTGGTGAAGTATGCGTTCTTAGTAAATCTCCGTTTTTAAAATAAAAAGTATCATGCATGGCTCTCGCTGGATGGTCATTAGGAATATTTAATTTGGTAAAATTATAGAGATCATTCTCAATCTCAGGTCCTGATTCAACGATAAAACCGTTGCTAAGAAAAAAATTAGAAATATCATTTAGAGCTAACTCCGTAGGGTGTGCAGAACCAGGAAAGTTATTTATTGATAGGGCTACTTCGTAAGAGATATTTTTTGTTAGCCCATTTTTGTTGATTATGTGTTGATGCTGCTGAAATATATCAATAAGCTGACTCTTCAGAAGATTAATATTTTGTGCAAATGATTTTCTATCTTCGGTAGGGATATCTTTAATTGTTTTAAGTTGCAAAGTTACAATGCCATTTTTACCAAGGTATTTTGCCTTTACTCTATTGTAATCATGCTCATTAGTAACTGATTTTAAGTCAGTATTAAGATCTTCAATAAGGGACGTATTATCCATGACCCTATAATAACAGCTGATTAGTTATAGTGCAGTTTTTGCCTGCTCTGCTAAAGATGTAAATGCTTCTGGATTATTAAGTGCTAAATCAGCTAGGACTTTTCTGTCA
>Ga0222714_10004764_pt1 | contig 13155 bp, 8 predicted proteins | sample C33_3DmetaG_FD_165048 | JGI IMG/M metagenome (GOLD analysis project Ga0222714, IMG submission 165048) | Estuarine water microbial communities from San Francisco Bay, California, United States - C33_3D | ecosystem: Environmental > Aquatic > Marine > Unclassified | place: USA: California... | reverse complement strand
GTTTGTCGTACGAGATCGGGGACATGGCATTGGCGCACCGATTGCGGCAGCCCGGCAGATCGTCAAATTCCTGGAGCGGCATTTGCAGACAAATGCTCCCGAAGGAAAACATTGAAACCAGAAGCAAGCCAACGGCGCGAAAAGAGCTTTCCCAGTCTATTGTTAGCGGTTTGAATCACAGCACATGAAGTTATTGGTCATAGGGTCGGGTGGGCGCGAACACGCCTTGGTATGGAAACTGGCACAATCACCTTCCGCCACGAAGATGTGGTGCGCTCCCGGAAACGCGGGGATCGGTGAAGAGAAACTGACTAGCAACGGTTCCATGGTGGAATTGATCGCTATCAGTGCTGAAGACCTGCCCAAGTTGCTTGCTTTCGCCTTGGAGCATAAGCCTGATCTGACGGTCGTAGGACCGGACAATCCGTTGGGTATGGGCATCGTGGATTTGTTCCAGAGCAAGGGGTTGCGCATCTGGGGCCCAAATCAAAAGGGGGCCCAGTTTGAGTCCTCCAAGGTTTTCTCCCAGCAGTTCATGGAGCGGCACGGCATTCCCACGATGAAGGCGGGAACCTTTGCCGATGCCAAGCAGGCCAAAGAGTTCGCTCGTAGTCTCGATGGACGTTGCGCAGTCAAGGCCGATGGATTGGCCTTGGGCAAAGGCGTGTTGCTCACCACCTCAGTGGAAGAAGCGGAGAAAGCCATCGATGAGATCATGGTGGATAAAGCTTTCGGCACCGCTGGTAATAACGTCGTCATCCAGGAACTGCTTGAGGGCATGGAGCTTTCTCTCCATGCGATCGCCGATGGCAAAACGACGAAACTGTTTCCGACCTCCCAAGATCACAAGCGCGCTTTGGACAATGACCAAGGGCTGAACACCGGTGGTATGGGTACGTATTCTCCAGCGCCATTCCTTAACGATGCCGAGTTGGAATCAGTTGGTCAGGCCATCTTGGAGCCTTGGTTGAAAGGGTGCCAGGCCGAGGGGATTGATTTTCATGGCATCATCTATCCCGGCGTGATGCTGACAAAGAACGGCCCCAAAGTGCTGGAGTTCAATGCCCGCTTTGGCGATCCCGAGACGCAGGTCTATCTTACGCGTCTGGAGAACGATCTCTTGGATATTCTCAATGCCAGCGTAGACGGCACTTTGGATCAGGTGACGATGAAGTGGAGTTCCAAGGTGGCTGTCTGTGTGGTGATGGCCTCGGGCGGTTATCCGGGCAGTTATCCGAAGGGTAAAGTGATCACGGGGTTGGATAAAGCCGCTGCTTTGCCTGATACCAAGGTGTTTCATGCCGGCACCACCACGAAAGACGGTCAGATCGTGACTAATGGCGGACGCGTCTTGGGTGTGACTGCTTGGGCGGAGACCTTGATGGAAGCGCGGGAAGCGGCTTACCGTGCCGTGTCCCTGATCGACTTTGAAGGCGCCCAGTTCAGACGGGACATTGCATCCAAAGCATTTCGCTGAGATATTACCGCAAATGAAACGGCTGATTCTATCCGTGGCGCTGCTGGCTTTCACTTTGGCCGGTCGCGCTGCTACACCTGACTTTAAGGAGGTTTATTCCATTCTTAAGACCAATCTCACGCGATTGAGCGATGCGGATCTGCAAAACGCCGCTGTGGATGGATTGCTCAGCCGTTTGGGTAATCGTGCCCTATTGGTCACCAATGCAACCAAGTCGGCTGAAGCAGACGCCCAGCCGCGGGAAGTAGTCACTGCTGCCTCGGTGCTGGAGACTTCCTATGGCTATGTGCGGCTGGGTGATTTGAATGAAGGTGCTGACAAGAAGATTGGGGAAGTGCTCCATGGCTTGACGAGCACGAACAAATTGAAGGGCTTGATCCTAGACTTGCGCTTTGCGAAGGGGAATGACCATGCCGGGGTATACAAGGTGGCTGATTGCTTTTTCCCGGGTGACAAAGTCATCGCCACGGTTGAAGGCAAAGCTGAGCGTTCTACCGGTCGCAGTGCTTTGAATGGGATGCCGACAGCAGTGCTGGTGAATCGTAAGACCCAAGATGCTGCGGAAGTTCTCGCAGCATCACTTCGGGCCGGGAAAGTGGGTTTGCTGCTCGGTTCATCCACTGCCGGTGAGCTCAGCCTCTATCGCGACATTCCGTTGTCCACGGGGCAAGTTCTGCGGGTGGCAACTGGTGAGATTAAATTCGAGGACGGTTCAGTCATGCCTTTCAATGGCGTGGTCCCGGATATCAAGGTCAAGGTGAGCCTATTGGACGAGCAGCTCTACCTGGCGGATGCATACAAACTTATCGGGGTGATGGCCACGAATAGCAATCAGACAGCTGCCGCACAGACCCGCATGATCAATGAAGCGGAGTTGGTCCGGCGTCATAAAGAGGGTTTGAACCCGGATGTGGATGTTGTGCCGGTCAAGGAAGGTGAGAAGACCGTGCAGAACGTCATCCGGGATCCTGCATTAGCCCGTGCTTTGGATCTACTCAAGGGTTTGGCCATCGTCAGGGAATATCGGAATAAACGTTAAGCCTGAGGAGGTTAGACAGGTTAAATTGTCCCATTTTAAACATTCGAACGCCATCCGGATTTCACCGTTGACGATTCGAGTTTAGCACCACACTTTTAACGACTTTGATGGCTGGCGAAATCACAATTTTAGTCATTTGCACCGGTAATATTTGCCGTAGCCCCATGGCAGAAGGTTTCTTCCGCGAGGCGGTGAAGGGCAAACCCGGTTTTCGCGTCCTTTCGGCCGGTGTTGGTGCCATGAATGGTCAGGCGCCGAGCGCTCATTCAGTGCGGGCGATGCAGGAGAAGGGCATCGATATCTCGCGCCAGCTCAGCCGGATGGTCACCGGCCAGATTGTGGATCAGGCTGATTACATCTTCGGCATGACCCAGAGTCATCTCGATAGCTTGATCTATATGTATCCGCAGGCCGCGGAAAAGACCTTCCTGTTGCGCGAGTTCGACAGTGCTGTGGAAGGATACGAGAAAGAGATTTCAGATCCGATTGGGAGCCCTTTTCATGTTTATGCCCATTGTCGCGATGAGATCGAGCAAGGGGTGAAGTCGGCCATGAATTTTGTTTTTCAGACCGAAGCCGCTGCCGCTGGCGCTCAAGCTGCCATGAGAAAAACCCTGGCCATCGGTTCCGACCACGGCGGTTTCAAGTTGAAGGAAACGCTTAAAGGACACCTGCAAGAGCAGGGGATAACCGTTTTAGATCTAGGGACGACTTCAACCGAGTCTGCCGACTACCCTGATTTCGCTCATGCCGTGGCGCAAAGCGTAGCCAGCGGCCAGGCAGAGGAGGGGATTCTGGTCTGCACGACCGGGGTCGGCATGAGCATCACGGCGAACAAGGTGCCGGGGATCCGAGCCGCCTTGGTCTTCAATGAAGAGATGGCATCCTTGGCCCGCCAGCACAACAATGCAAATGTGCTCTGCCTCGGTGAGAAACTGGTGAGCGCCGAACAGGCTGCCCGGATAGTTGATACATTTTTAAACGCCCGCTTTGAAGGCGGGCGGCATGAAAGACGAGTAAACAAGATGGAGAATATTGCTTCTACGTGCTGCGGCCCGATGGCCCAGCCCCTTGCACAGGTGGACCCCGAGATCGCCCAGCTGATCCAGCAGGAACGCCAGCGCCAACAGGAAAACATCGAACTCATCGCGAGCGAGAACTTCACCAGCCCGGCGGTGATGGAAGCGCAAGGCTCGGTGCTGACGAACAAGTACGCTGAAGGTTATCCGGCCAAGCGTTGGTATGGCGGTTGTGAGAACGTCGACGTGGTGGAGAGCCTCGCCATCGAACGCGCGAAGAAACTGTTCGGCGCGGACCATGCGAATGTGCAGCCGCACTCCGGCTCGGGCGCGAACATGGGCGTCTATTTCGCCATGCTCAAGCCTGGCGATAAGTTACTGACCATGGATTTAAGCCATGGCGGTCATCTGACTCACGGCAACAAGGCCAACTTCTCCGGTAAGTTCTTCGAGATCGTCCACTATGGCGTCCGTCAGGACAACGAGCAGATCGACTACGATCAACTCGCCGCCATGGCGCGGGAGCATAAACCCAAGATGATCACAGTGGGTGCCAGTGCGTATCCCCGCATCATTGACTTCAAGCGCTTGGGTGAGATCGCCCAAGAAGTGGGTGCCCTCATGCTGGCGGATATCGCCCATATCGCGGGTTTGGTCGCGGCTGGGGTTCATCCGAGCCCGGTGCCTTATGCGGATTTCGTGACCACCACCACGCACAAGACTCTGCGCGGCCCACGTGGCGGCCTGATCATGTGTAAGGCGCAGTATCAGAAAGAGATCGATTCACAGGTGTTCCCGGGCATCCAAGGCGGTCCTTTGATGCATGTCATCGCCGCGAAAGCAGTGTGCTTCCAGGAAGCCTTGCAGCCTTCGTTCAAGTCCTATCAGGAGCAGATCGTCAAGAATGCCAAAGCCTTGGCGGCAGGGATGATTAGCAATGGCTTCCGGCTTGTCAGCGGCGGTACCGAGAACCATCTGATGCTGGTAGATGTTGGCGCCAAAGGCATTACAGGCAAGGAAAGCCAGATCGCACTGGATGAGGCAGGTATCACCACCAACAAGAACACCATTCCTTTCGAGACCCGCTCACCCTTCCAAGCCAGCGGCATCCGCTTAGGGACGCCCGCCGTGACCACTCGCGGCATGAAAGAGGCGGAAATGGCCGAGATCGCTGATATGATCAGCGTGGTTCTCGCCGATATCAAAAATCTTGACGCCGCGCATGCTGTGCGCGAACGTGTGAAGCGCTTAACCGCTAAGTTCCCTTTGCCATACTAAAGTGTGGCTTTGAGAACCCCGCACTGAACCCCCGGTAGCGATACCGTTCAGTACCAACCAATCCCCGACACCGTGGATGAGTAATCTTCGCGTCAGGGCCAATATTTTGCGCCAGCTGCGGTTAAGCCCTGGCGCATAATTTTTGTATTTAGACATATGGCAAGAGCACCCAAGAAAGCCGTCAATAAAGCGGCCAAGAAATCTTCCACCCCGATGGCGGAAGAACCCGAATTGATTGAAACACCGGCGGCGGAAACATCCCCTGAGGAGTCCGCTCCAGTTGCACCAGCAGTAGAGAAGGCGAAACCAGTGGCTGCTCCCGCTGCTTCCCGTAAGATCTCCACCTCAGACGAATTGGAGCCACCCAAGCACGCCGTCGAAGAGCGTGAGGAGGATGAGGCACCCGCGCCCCGAAATGGTAATGGTGGTGCGCCTGCCCAGCCGCAGATTCGTATCAATATCAGCCAACTCCAAGCGATGGCCATCGGTGAGCTGAACAAGATGGCCAAGGAGATGGGCATCGAGAATTTCGGCACGATGAAGAAGCACGAAGTGATCTTTCAGATCCTTCAAAAGAACGCCGAACGTAATGGTATTCTCTTCGGTGAAGGCGTGCTGGAGATCCTTCCTGAAGGCTTCGGTTTCCTGCGCTCCCAGAGCTTCAATTATCTTCCATGCCCGGAAGACATCTACGTGTCTCCGTCACAGATTCGCCGGTTCGATCTGCAAACCGGTGACATCATCGCCGGCCAGATTCGTCCGCCGAAAGAGAAAGAGCGGTTCTTTGCCTTGCTGAAGGTGGAATCAGTTGGTCACGAGGACCCGGATAAGGCAAAAGACAAGACTCATTTCGACAACCTCACGCCGCTGTTCCCGAATAAGCGTTTCTTGCTCGAGACAACGCCAGATGAATGTTCCACGCGTGTGCTGGATCTGGTCTGCCCGATCGGCAAGGGCAGCCGTGGTATCATTGTCGCGCCGCCTCGTACCGGTAAAACGGTGCTGATGCAGAAGCTGGCGAACGCCATCATCAAGAACAATCCGGAGTGCTACCTGTTCATCCTCCTTATCGACGAACGTCCTGAGGAAGTCACGGACATGGAGCGAACCTGCCGTGAGGCTGAGGTGATCGCTTCGACCTTCGATGAGCCGCCCGAGCGCCATGTACAAGTGGCTGAGATGGTAATCGAGAAAGCCAAGCGTATGATCGAGCACAAAAAGGATGTCGTTATCCTCTTGGACTCCATCACCCGTCTGGCCCGTGCTTACAACACCGTGCAGCCGCACTCTGGCAAGATTCTGTCCGGTGGTGTCGATGCGAACGCGTTGCACAAGCCGAAGCGTTTCTTCGGTGCCGCCCGTAATATCGAAGAGGGCGGCTCGTTGACGATCATCGCCACGGCACTGGTGGATACCGGTTCCCGCATGGATGAGGTCATCTTCGAAGAATTCAAAGGTACCGGTAACATGGAAGTGCATCTGGATCGCCATTTGGTCGATCGCCGTATCTTCCCATCGATCAATATCGAGCTGTCTGGCACTCGCAAAGAAGAGTTGCTCTACCATCCTGACGAGATCAGCCGCGTGGTCATGCTGCGCCGTGCGCTCACCGGCGTGCCGCCTGTGGAAGCTATGGAACTGATGCTGAACAAGCTCAAGAAGACGGGCAGCAACATCGAGTTCTTGCTGACCATGGCGGTCAATTGATCAGCTATCATTGTCTTACAATAGCAAAGCCCCCGGCATTAACCGGGGGCTTTTTTAGTTTCTCAATGGGATTAAAGGGTGGTCAGAGCTAACTTCGGCAGCTCAGCAGGGCTGGTGTCCCCAGTCGTTATACTTAAGGTCTTCCTCGAAGGCGGCCATCTGCTCTTCTTTGGAGAGTTTGTTAGCTTTCTCGGCCCCCTCAGTGGAATCACCTGCAACCGTTGGGGCAGGTTCGGCACTATTATTACCGGTCTCAGGCTTGGCGGTGGCCGGCGTTTGCGGGTTGTTTGTCGGATCAGCCATTACAAGAACAACTTAAGCCCAAAAATCAGATTTGTCAGCAGGTGAATACCTTAAGCAAAGCCTTAAAGCAGCAATCTGACTGATTTCTCCATAAAATCAGCCTCACTAATTTCTTTCGCAATGATTGAATAGTTTTTCACATCCGCTTGTCGAACTTGTCAACTTTACCCCGTAAAGGGCGGAGCGGCCTCCTCCTGTGAGCATATTTAATTGCTTCATAACGGTGGCAATCGCTAGTTTGAACTGTCTGTGGTAAAACGTTTAACACATAAAGTTTGGTCGTTCGCGTTGGCCTCAGGGTGCCTTGCCTTGGTCGGTTGCGAGCAGGAATCGATTCGTGTCTATCAGGCTCCAAAAGAGACTGCGCGCACGGTTTCCGGGCATGGTGACATGGGCTCTGCGCCCTCCATGGTCGAAAGACCCGCTCCACCGGCGCGCCCTAAGCTGACCTATGATGTACCTACCGGTTGGAGTGAGGCAGCGCCTAATCAGGTCAGCGTGGCAAATTTCACCATTATCGGCGCTGACGGCAAGACGGCCAATGCTTCAATCGCTCCTTTGCCTCCTTTGGGTAATCGTGAGACCGAAGTGGTCAATATGTGGCGGCAACAGATGGGGCTTTCCGAGATTTCGCCTGAAGAAGTGGGCAAGCTGCTGACCGAAGTGGATGTCGCCGATACCAAAGGTAAATTGTTTGAACTCGCCGGATCGTCTACTGCTGCTGAAGGCCCGCAGAGCATCATCACCGTGATGCAGCACACGCCCGAGACCAGTTGGTTCTACAAGATCTCTGGCGATGAAACGCTGGTGACGAAAGAGAAGTCGAACTTTTTGGCTTTTATCAAATCTGTCCGCTTTGATCGTTCTGGTTCTAGTGCCAGTGCCCCATCCGTTCCCGCTACAAAAGCTTCTGGCTGGAAGATTCCCGGAGAATGGCAGGAAGTCGCCCCCGGGGCGATGCAGGTGGCTAAATTTCAAGTTCCTTCGCAAAAAGATGCAACCGCTGAGGTCACAGTAAGCGTCTTTCCTAGTGATACCGGTGGCAATCTGGCGAACGTCAATCGGTGGCGCGGTCAACTCAAGCTGAACCCGGTGGATGAATCCGGATTAGGCAAATTAGTGCAGCCACTTGATGCCCAGCTTCCTGGGGCCATCTTGGTAGATATGGAAAACCAGGGTGACCGCATGGTCGGTGCGATCGTGCCGCGAGGCGGTCAGTGGTACTTTTACAAATTGCGCGGTGGTCCGGCAGCGGTCGAGGCGCAGAAAGCGGCCTTTGTGGCATTTGCCCGTTCTGAGCCTTAATTTTTAAAGCAAGTAGCATGGAAAAAATTTGGAAAGCGATATCCTCGTTGAAGCTGACGGTGATTCTCCTCGGCTTCGGGGTGGTGCTTGTGTTTATCGGTACGGTCGCCCAGGCGGATGAAGGGTTATATAACGCGCAGGAGCGTTATTTTAAGCATTGGTTCGTGCCCTACTTCAGCTTTTTTGGCACCAAAGTTCCCGTCCCTATGCCCGGCGGTTATTTCCTCGGAACCGCTTTACTCGTCAATTTGGTGGCTGCCCATTTCACACGCTTCAAGTGGGGTTGGAAAAAGTCCGGTATTTTTCTGACACATATCGGTGTCATTGCACTGTTGGTCGGTCAGTTGGCGACTGACCTCCTTTCGCGTGAGACCCAACTGCGTTTTGCTGAGGGCGAGACCAAGCGTTATTCTGAGAGCGCGATGGAGTATGAGCTGGCCATTGTGACGGATGTAGATGCGGACACCGAAGAGGTGGTTTCTATCCCGTATTCACTGATCAAAGCAGGAGAGGAAATCAAACACGAGAAACTGCCATTTACCCTAAAAGTCAAAGAGCTCTGGAAGAATACCGATACCAGCTTCCGTGCACCCATGCAAAAGCAGGACAAGGCACCGATAACAACGAACGGAGTCGCTCAGGACTTTGATTTCATTCAGGCGGCCGAAACGAAAAAGATGGAGGAAAAGAATATCCCCACCGTGATCGTCGATGTGGTTGCACCCAAAGGCGACTTGGGAACTTGGGTTTTATCGGGCTGGTCTGGTGACAGTTTGCTGGTCGAAAGCATCCACAGTAGCTACGAACGCAGTGTGGGACATGATTCGGCTACGCGAATTTCCGATCTGCTCAGTGCACCTCAGTCGGTTGAGGTCGATGGTAAGACATACACGATGAGCATGCGTCCTGCCCGTGCTTACAAACCCTATTCGATGACCTTGCTCAAGACCACTCACACGGTCTATCCAGGTACGGAAATCCCGAAGGATTTCCGTAGTCGTGTGCGTATTGAAAACCCTGAATCAAAAGAGAATCGCGAGGTGGACATCTATATGAACACACCTTTGCGCTACGAAGGGCTGACCTTTTACCAATACCAGATGGGTAAGGATGAGCTGGACCGCAGCCGTGGCACCAGCACGCTCCAAGTGGTGCGCAACCCCGGCTGGCTAACTCCCTATGTCGGCTGTGCTCTGGTCGGCATTGGTCTCGTTGTCCAATTCATGATCCACCTAGTGGGATTTGTTTCAAAACGGAGGACCGCATGAAGAAAGTGTTTTCTATATTCCTGATGGCTTTGCTGGCCGCGCTCTCCGCCAGTTCTACACGCGCTGAGTCGTTCGACTACGAAGCTTTCGGAAAGCTGCCAGTATCGTTTAATGGTCGCTTCCAGCCGATGGATTCATTGGCCCGCAATTCTTTGCTGCAGATTCGTGAAAAACAGAGCCTCTATCTGAAAGACGAGAAACGCTCTATGCCAGCCATTGAATGGCTTGCCGAGGTTATGATGACGCCGGAGAAAGCGGATAAGCGCAAGGTGTTCCGCATTGATCACCCGGATTTGATTTCCATGCTCAAGCTCCCTGAGAAAAACGAAGCGACCGGGGAAGATGGCAAACATTATTCATGGAGCCAGATTTTGCCCGACCAAGAGGCGATGAATGTGTTCACTACGGAGCAATCCCGTGTGAAGGATATTGACCGGGCACACCGTAATCCTTTCGAGCAGGCAGTGATGAAATTGCACGAACGCTTGGTTCTCTACATGCGGCTGAAGAGCACCTTGCAGCCGCCTGATGCGAAAGACTGGGCAGCTGAGGTGGCGGATTATAAATCTTTGATTGAGCCAGGTGTTGCTGCCGTTCGTGCACAACAGGCCGGACTTCAGTATGATGAGGCGGTTTTCGACAAGTTTGTCGGGTTTGCCCAGCGCTTTGATGTGATGAACCGCTTTGAGGCCCCGCTGGTCGTTCCGCCACATCACCCTGAGTTGCCCAAGGATAATTGGATGCGGATGGGCGAGGCGCTTCTGGAGTCTGCGCGGGGGGAACAAATGCACACTTCCGTCGAATCCTATGGAGCGATTGTCTCGGCCTTTCGAAAAGGGGAGGTCTCGGCTTTCAATCAGGCGGTCAGCAAGTATGAAAGCAGCCTCCACCCAGAATTCAACAAGCAGCTTAGTAAGGCGTCATGGGAGTTTCGCTACAACCAGCTGCAGGCGTTTTACCGGGCGATGGTCCTCTATGTGATTGCATTCTTGTTGGCATGTTTTTCTTGGTTCAATATGTCAAAGTGGCTGCGTGTTTCAGCTTTTTGGCTGATTGTCGTCGGGTTGGTCATTCACACGGCGGGGCTGATTGCGCGTATGTGGCTTGAAGGCCGCCCGCCAGTAACAAACTTGTATTCCTCAGCAATTTTTATCGGTTGGGGGGCGGTTATCTTAGGTTTGATCTTGGAACGATTCTACAAGGACGGCATCGGTTCTGTGGTTGGCTCGATGATCGGTTTCATTACGCTGATCGTGGCGCACAACCTCTCCTTGGGTGGTGACACCATGGTGATGATGCAGGCGGTATTGGATACCAATTTTTGGCTCGCTACACATGTGGTAATCGTCACTTTGGGCTATTCTTCTACCTATGTGGCCGGATTCCTTGCCTTGATATATTTGGTGCGAGGTGTCTTCACCAAAGGACTTACCAGCGCCCTGAGTAAATCGCTTTCCCGCATGGTTTACGGCATTGTTTGCTTTGCGACCTTGTTCAGCTTTGTCGGCACGGTTTTGGGTGGTATCTGGGCCGACCAATCTTGGGGGCGCTTCTGGGGCTGGGATCCGAAGGAAAACGGCGCTCTCATCATTGTGATGTGGAATGCCCTTATCCTTCATGCCCGGTGGGGTGGCATGGTCAAGGAACGTGGTATCATGAACATGGCCATCTTTGGCAATATCGTGACTGCCTGGTCATGGTTTGGCACAAATATGCTCGGCATTGGGCTTCACAGCTACGGCTTCATGGATTCCGCCTTTAAGTGGCTGATGGTATTCATGGTCAGCCAGTTGGCCCTTATCGGTATCGGTTTGCTGCCGATCAAGTATTGGGGCAGCGGCAAGAATCTTTCTAAAGGAGATGACGAACCTCCAGTCCAGGCACACAAAAAAGCCAAGTCTGCTGGCAAAAAGCACGATAAATTGGCTACCGCCTAAGCTGGAGGCAACAGAAGGCAAAATTTAGCCCCCTTTAATGCTTTGACGCTGTTTAGGCGTTCTCGTAGCGTTTGCCTTCCGATTTAACCGGATTTGATACATGATAGGGTTAGTACTAAAGAAAATTTTTGGCTCTAAGAACGAGCGTGAGATCAAGCGCATGCGGCCGATTGTGGCCAAAATCAACGAGCTGGAGCAGGAACTGCAATCCAAGCCCGAAGATGTGCTGCGCGAAAAGACCGCTTTTTGGAAGGAAAAGCTTTCCCAAATCAAGGATGACGCTGAGTTGGCCCGTGAGCTGGAAACTATTCTCCCTGAGGCTTTTGCCGTGGTCAAAAATGCCTGCCGTCGACTGTGTGGCAAGGACATCATGGTGCGCGACCACGCCCTGCGCTGGGAGATGGTGCCTTTCGATGTGCAGTTGATTGGCGGTATGGGGTTACACAACGGGATGATCGCCGAAATGGCCACAGGTGAAGGTAAAACCCTCGTCGGAACTTTGCCTACTTACCTGAATGCCCTTACCGGTCGCGGTGTGCATGTGGTAACAGTGAACGATTACTTGGCTGCACGCGATAGCGAGTGGATGGGTGCTGTCTATCGTTACTTGGGATTGACCGTAGGCTGTATCTTGCACGACCAGTCGCCAAGTGTCCGCCGTGAGCAGTATAACTGCGATATCACTTACGGAACCAATGCGGAGTTCGGTTTCGATTATCTACGCGATAACGGCATGGCCACCCGCAAAGAGGACCAAGTTCAGCGCGGGCATTACTTCGCTATCGTGGATGAAGTGGACTCCATCTTGATCGACGAAGCACGCGTGCCGCTCATCATCAGTGGTCCGGCTGTTGTCAGTCGCGACAACAAGATTTACGAGCAACTCAAGTCGGGCATCGAAAGCTTGGTGCAGGCGCAACGTCGCCTCTGCAGCCGCTACTTGGATGAAGCCAGCCAGTTGGTCAATAAGCTAAAGGGCGGCAATATCGAAGGGGACCGTGCGAATCTCGAGCGGGAAATCGGTTTGCTCCTCTACCGAGTGAAGTTGGGGCAGCCCAGGTCAGAAGGTTTGATGCGTCTCATGGAAGATGTGGAGAACCAGCGCATGCTGAACAAGGTAGAGCTGGAACTGCATGCGGATCAAACAAAGAAAGATCTTTACGCTCAGAAGGAAGAACTCTTCTTTGCCATGGAAGAGAAGAGTCATGAAGCGGATCTGACCGAGAAGGGGCGTGAGTTCCTCAGCCCGAAAGATCCCGATGCTTTCGTGATGCCTGACATCGTCAGTGCCTATCACGACATTGATAACGGTCCTGAGCAGGATGTGCGCAAACGCGCAGAGCTAAAGGCTCAAGTTCAGGTTGAGTTTGAAGCCAAAGCTGATCGCATCCATTCCATCGCCCAGTTATTGAAGGCTTACTGCCTCTATGAGAAGGATGTGCAGTATGTCATCGAGGATAACAAGATCGTCATCGTTGATGAGAACACTGGCCGTAAGATGACCGGTCGTCGCTGGAGCGAGGGCTTGCATCAGGCTGTGGAAGCAAAAGAAGGCGTGGCCATCGAAGAAGAGACGCAGACCTACGCCACCATCACGATCCAAAACTACTTCCGCCTGTATCACAAGCTGGCTGGTATGACGGGTACCGCCGAAACGGAAGCTCAGGAGTTCTTCGACATCTACAAGCTGGGCGTGCTGGTCATACCGACGAACCGTCCTTGTTTGCGGAACGACAAACATGACACGGTATATAAGACCCGCCGCGAAAAATTCGCTGCGGTCATCAAAGAGATCAAGGAAGTCCACAATTTGGGACGGCCG
>Ga0222714_10004763_pt1 | contig 13156 bp, 9 predicted proteins | sample C33_3DmetaG_FD_165048 | JGI IMG/M metagenome (GOLD analysis project Ga0222714, IMG submission 165048) | Estuarine water microbial communities from San Francisco Bay, California, United States - C33_3D | ecosystem: Environmental > Aquatic > Marine > Unclassified | place: USA: California... | reverse complement strand
AATTGGAAGTAAGATTGTATCCACCACCTGCAAATGAAAAACGGGGTCCAGCCCAACCACCCGCTTCTGCCGCAATACCTGCGTTTTTATAGGAATTAGAACCCATTACGAACCCTTGCGCTGCGGCAATAAAGTTATTACCCCCACCTTGAATAGCACAGCCACCAAATGATGCAAGGATTACATTTTCTTCACCGCCCGAAATATTGGGACCATTATAAGAACCACCGATAAGATTATTATATCCCCCCGTGATGCTTACACTATCACTTCCCACGATTGCTCCGTGTCCCGCAGCTCCCGTTTGAATTGAACAGCCGTTCGCTCCACCGATGAAGTGATTTTGTCCATCGTCAATATATGACCCGTAAGAAGCCACTACTGCCGATGTAGTTGAATTATTGCGAATTTCACTACTATCAGTAGCTAATAAATCGCTTGAGCCGTTTGCTACACTTCCCGTGCTTACAGAGCCGCCCTTCGCTCTAAACAAGTTTGATTTCGTAATCTTACTTGTAGTTGTAAAACCATTATCAACTACGGCTGCTATGTCAGTTTGTGTTATAGCCGTTGTTGCTGGTAATTGACTTATCTTTGTAGATGCCATAGTTGTTTTATGTTAGTTGTTGTTTTATTAGATTATCACCATTTTCTGCCAACAAATCATCACCATTTTCTGCTAAAATATTGTAGAATACTGGTGATGGTGTCGGTGTCAAAGTAGGTGTAGGCGTCAGCGTAGGCGTCGCCGTTGTAGTCGGCGTTGGTGTAGCCGTCCTTGTAGGTGTTATACTTGGTGTAGGCGTCTGCGTTGCCGTCTGTGTAGGTGTTGGCGTTTGCGTTGCCGTAGGTGTAGGTGTCGGGGTAGGTGGAATACACGTATCATAATAAGTGAATTCATTACCATTTTCAACCTTACCCACATAAACGATTGCAGGAATACCAACCTTGTAAGCGTAATATACATTACCCGTATCAGTTTCATTACATCGTGTAGATGATACACTATATGTGGTTCCCGTATTGGTTGAATACCACGTTCCAAACGTAGTGTCATTAGAATACAAATAAACATATTTGTCTGGTAATGGTAAAATATTACCATACGCATTATTACACGCTTCACTAAATGTGGAACCCGTATAAAGTGGTTGTGATGTGATTGTATAAGATGGTGCAGTATTACCCGATATTCCAAAGGCAATAGGTCTTGGGGGGTATAAATCTTTTTGGAAAGCTAAATTGACAACTTCGGGTCCTATGGTTGTTCCATCGCTAAAATGTCTATATCTTTTACAATTCCAAAAACCACCGAAAAGACCTTCTACAAAATGGTAGTAAGTTGTTCCCGTTTCAATTGGGTTTTGTGTGCGGGTATTAGGGACGTAATTGTATTGAACCATCTGTTCGGGGTCCAAATATACCTTGAAACCAGACGTGGTTGAACCAGTTGTAATTTCTACGTGAGCCGTATTACCACTTACCCTTGAATATCCAATTTCACACTCGTCAGCATCATAAAGTGTATTAGCAACACGTATGATATTACCACTTTCCAAATCTTCAATAATCATATCGGGGTATGCAACTGACCACGAATAATAATTACCATTTGAATTGAAACTTGTGTATCCAACTGCAACTTTTGTTCTTTGTGTATTGGTTCCAGGTTTGTAGAAAATGTAGTTAGAATTTTCCTGGTTTCCTTCTGTGTAAATGTAATTGTATCCGTCTTCAATTGTGTTGTCATAAACCACACAACGTCCTTCTTCTAATTTGTCAAATGCGTATTTTGGGTCGGTAGAATTCTGTGTAAAACACTCATATACCGAATAATAATACTGACCTGGATAAGGGAACACTTCATAGGGAATATCAAGGTAGTATTGTGGTGGGGTTTGACCTTCAAAAAAGGTAAATTCATCATATCTATTTTGTGTTGTAGATATGTTCTTTGGAAAAAATCTAACCTTTTCTTTGGACATAATATGTTCAAAAGAAAATAGGTATTGTGGATTAGGTAATGTCTTATGACGGGATACACTAACCACCAAGTTATTTTGTTGATTTCTTTGGACGCGCAACATTAGGTATGCATTTTATGGACTTTATCTAACAAGTCGTCTATATCTACGTCTCCCCCTTTGACAGAAAACCCGTGTTTTATGACTTTTGCTGAATTTTTATGTGTTTGGTGATACTTCACCTCAATCATTACAAAATCTGTTCTTATATCTAATATAATATTACCTATGGAATAACCATTATAGGTTTCCCTATTGTATTCAAATGTTCCTTTGTAATCTAATGGAGCCATAGGTTATTTTATTATACAGCGTCAAATTGTCCTTCTTCATCAAGGAACAATCTTGTTCCATCATAAGTTGCGGTATAGTGTGTAATTGAATTATTAGAAATTGTAATTATTCCATTTTTAGCATATACATTTCCACTAACCCCGTCTATCAACGCACTACCAGTAATATTGTAGGTTGTGTTTTCAACAATAAACTCTAATCTTTGTCCCGAGCGTAAGTTTTGGAAGTCCAATTGCGTTATATTACCACCTAAAGAAAATGTGTAAATACTACCCAAACTACAATCAACGACAACATTACCACTAACCGAGCCACCAGCAACTACACCAAAACTTTCTGTCTTATAAATATGGTTGTTTTCTGCGTGTAAGGTTTCATCATAAAGAGCCGTTCTACCGCTTGTTCCAATCATCACAGCATCGGTCTTACCATCTATGGTATTTGTTGTTCCACCGATTACAACTGCTCTACTTGAACCACCTTGAATAACTGAACTTTCAGTTGAAATAAATGTTGGAAATCTTGTAGCTGATGATGCTTTTGTGGTATTATCCTTACCACCTAACATTACACCCGCAGCAACAGCTCCATTACCCGTTCCAGCGTCGTCCGCTTGTTTGTTATATGAACCACCTAATAATACAGATGTGCTCCATCTATACTCGTTGAAAGTTCCATAAAAGTTTTTGAAATAGTTGTTATACCCACCTAACATTACACTACCATACGCTCCGTTGAAGCCCATAGTTGAACTTTGTGATGCAATCATACCATTACAAGCATCGTTTCCACCTTGAACATTAGTCGCTGGTGCTGAAGCTATAAGAGCAAAACTACTTACATTACTGATTGTTCCACCACCACCTAAAAATGCGTTGTTTGAACCACCCCCGATTGTAGCATTTGATGCTCCACCGATAAAGTTATTATTACCACCTTGAATTTTATTTGTTGAACCACCACCGATAAATCCGTTAGAACCCGTTGAAGTAATATCACTTCCCGTTCCACCTACGATTGCGTGGTTATTACCAGCCGTAATGTCATTATCATTACCCGTTGCGATGTGGTAATTTCCCGTAAGGTTGTGTGATGTTCCAAAGGCAGCATTACCAGCACCAGTCCCCGTATTGTGCGCTTCACCAATTGAAATGCTGTCCGTTCCTGGACTACTTCCGTTATTACCTAAACGGATATTTCGTGTTTGTGAAACACTATTTGAACCACCCATAACAAGGTTAGTATTAGCAAAGACACCACTAATATTATTGTTATATCCCAAAACAATATTACCAATCGTTCCTGGAGCACCAGTCCCAACTGAAAGGGTGTTATTATCACCAAGAACAAGACCTGGTCTTGTCGGGGTGTTTATCGTGTTTGAACCACCCATAACAAGTGTTCCCCTTGTTGAAGGTGTAATGGTGTTAGATGAAATTGTTTCGTCCGCAATTTCCATTACCATACCATCTACACTTACCTTATCCAAATAGGTTGTATTGGACGCAGTCGCCGCACTACTTGGGAAGTATGATGGAACGATACTATCGGCTGCATCACCAGCTTTGAAAACCTGCGGTTCGGTAGTTCCAGACAATAGGTCTTGTCTTGTTATTTTACTTGTTGTCGTTTCACCGCTGTTTGTAATTACCAAAAAATCTAAATCTGTTGCGGTGAATACTTGACCTAAATCTGGTATGGTTTTGTTTGCCATAGTTTTATCTTTTCATTTATTTTATATTGTCCATAGTAAGTTGTCCCCTTGTGCGGTTTGTAGATTGTCCCCTTGTGCTGTCTGTAAATAAAACGTTTCCACAATAGGGGTTGTTCCTACATAACCACCAATTCTTACTAATTTAGATGGGTCAAATTCCCACGGCTTTATTTGGTCCTGCAATTCTGCAAAACGTTCTTCCGCTGTTTTCTGTTTTACGATTGGGACGGGTATAGTGTAAGTTTTCATCTTACCTAAAAATCCGTGTGTTATTTTTTCCATATCTTTTTATTTATTGGCTAAAAAAGGGGGGGTTTTACTCCCCCCAATTAGTATTATCCCACGATAGTAATACCAGACACAACATTAGCTAATGTATCGTCCAATTTCATCATAGGTTCTTTACTGAAAAATGATAAGGTGATTGAATATGAAGAAGCATCCCCAAAATTCACACCCGTTGCAGCTGTTCCAGCACTCAAATATCCGCCTTGGAAATCTGTTCCCAAGTAGTAGATATTATCGTTGTTGTCATACACCGCAACTTTCAGCCCTCTATTTTGTGCTAAAAGCTTGATTTGATTGCGAACCGCAGTATCTAATTTATGAAAAACCATAACCAAATCTTGCTGATAAAATAGTGAGCCATTTTCAAGTGAATTGTTGATAGTTTCTGTCAAAGAAGAACCACCATTTTTACGCATCTCATAAGTGTATGCATTTCCGCTGCCTGAAATTGTTGAAATTTCACCAGCTACTTCGGTATATCCAGTAACGTCCTGGAATATAACCACTTTCTCAATTCCGCCAGTTTGAGCCAAGCAACTTTCGTTGATGGAAGCTGATACGGAACAGCTTGAATAATCTGCCATAATATTTATTTTATTTTACAAGTTTTTTTATGCGTTTTTACGCTAAATTATTAGTTACGAAATTCTCTGGAAATGCGATATTTGTTGCAAGGATAAATTGTCCTTGTAAGCGAATTTCTTGGTTGTCTTTTGAATACCACATATCTAATCTTTCGGTGTCGTCTAAAAGACCAACTCCAATTACCATTTGACTTGACTTACCCAAGACAATTCTGTTAGTTCCTGCGAGACCTGGAACACCTACAACACGGATTTTTGTAGCGGGGTGGAAGGTGATAAATTCAGTTCCAGCCGCAGTAGCGTCTCCGTAAGGTGCATAGAAATTAGATTGACGTAAATTTACAACGTAAGAATTATAATTTCCTGGTGACATAAATACAATCAAATCATCGTCTTCACGGATTGCATCTGGTGTAGCTGCAATAACTTCATCAACACACGTAAGCATAGTGCTTGAAGAAGGTGCTGTTGGAGCTACTACATAATTCACACCAGTTGTGCCAGTAGAAATTGTGTAATAAAATCCATCATATCCATCAGTCAAAGTAGTTGCATTCCAGCACTTATCTTCCACGAATTTCTGTAATTCTTTCACCTTCAAATCAGCGATTTGTGCTTCAAAGGGAAGTTCAGCGTTTGACGCTGGATTATTCAAGAAGATACCCGCCCAATATGTGCGTAAGTCCGTAGGACACAAACTCTCTTGGTAGCGATATAATTTCGTAGCCAAATTTCTTTGTGTAAATGTAGTAGCTGATGTATTAGCTGAATTATCCCAACCGCAACCGCCTGCACCAATTGAAATGCTTGACGATAAAAGGTTGATTGCTTGTGTTCCTTTTACCCCTGCTTGGATATAGCAAAGTGAAGGGGTTTTAGCTTTTACAATACTTTCACTAATCAACAATCCGCCTACCTCATCTGTGTAGCTGGAAATATTTGAAAGGTCAAAGCTGAAGCCGTGTTTGTTCAAACCATTATTTGTTTTCATTTTTTTCAAACTTTTTTTTATGTTTATTTTTATTTTATTTTATTGCTCTACGTAAAGCCGCCAACTGCTCCAATTTTGAAAATTGTTGTTCTTTCAACATTTCTACATATTGACCTTTTCTATCGTAGATTTTTTCAGCCGCAGGTTCTGCTGCGAATTTGCTGAATTTATTTTTTAGCTCTTCGTTCTCTTCACGTAGAGCCTTGATTTCGTTGTGTAAAGTTTCCAAAGCACTTGCGAAAGTTTCCATCAGTTCAACTTCAATTTCCACTTCTGCTTCTTTTTCTTTGATTTCAACGATTTTGCCGTCTTCTACAACGACTACTTTACCATCTTCGGTTTCGTGCTCACCATTAGGAGCTGGTTGTCTTCCTTCTTCGGTAATGATGAATAGGTCTGCACCTACTACTAAATCACCTTCTGTTTCTACAATCGTTCCGTCAATCAACGTAGCTTGCGCCATCTTGTCGCTTGACTGCTCTTCTAATGAACCTTCACCTTCTGTGTCTGGGTATTTTACACCCGTGATTTTACCTTCTGCATCTACAACAATCACAATACCCGATTTGGTAGTGTGCTCGCCTTCTGGTGCTAATACTTCGTTTCCTTCCGCATCTACAACATACAACATTTGACCTTCAGCGAAATCACCTTCTTCTTTGTTAGTGATTTTCGTTCCGTCAGCCAATTCTGCGTCTGCCATATCTTCCGTAGTCATTTCTGGCAACATCAACTCACCAATTACTCCGTCCTTTACCATTACCTTTGTTCCGTCTTCTAATAGGACTTCACCATCTGGTGCTGGTAATTCACCTTCGGGTGTAATTACATAAATTTCAGTTCCAACTACTAATGCGTCAATACGAAATTCAACACCTTCTGCGGTTTTGTAGAGCTCAAACTTTTCGTTTGTAAAATTGAAAAGTTCTCTTACTTTGTTGATAATTTCTTGTCTATTCATTTTGTTAGAAAATTTGGTTTATTTTATTTTTTTAGCTAAATAACAGATTTTCGTTGAACCAACCTTCAACACTAAACCCGTTCAATTTACCCGTTTTTATGTTCTCCCAAACTTTGGGGTTTTCAACTTTCATCGTTATTACCCAAGTCCCTTTCGGGTATTCAAGTCCCAACGATGTTGATTTGTCAAAGATTGGGTCTTCAACAATCCAACTTTCTTTCACATAACTATCTGCTTTTTTACTGGTGTGTTCAATATTACTGGCATCAAGTAATTTGTTCTTCATATACTTTTCAGCTAATTTTTTGATTGTTTCTTCTGTAAAAAAGACATAGTAGAATTCTCCGTTAGGCTTCATCGGTGTTGGTGCCGATTTTCTAATGATGAATTTGTTAGGTATGATTGCCGCTCCCGTAATTTCCATCTTTTCATCATTTGTGGAAAACGACAACTTACCTGGCTCCATACTACAAGTCAGTCCATCAAAATAGTATCCGTCCTTACAACCACAATCGGTTTGGGACATCTTTTCTTTTTTGATTTGTTCTAATTTTCTTTGCGCCCACGCAATACCACTATCATTTCCCCACCCAAGCCAAGCTACATAGCCCTTGTCCTTCCAAGGCGTCCCTTCAAATTCGGGGTTGATTTCACTATTCTTTCTGTGTCTTTCAAAACCAGCCATACGTGAAATTGTATCTTCACTAATCTTTTCCCTTTTACACAATTGGTTCGCTCTTGCAAGACCCGTTTGTGTCATACCAGCAACTTCGTCCCTTCCGTGTTCGTCAATCCATCGTAGGACCTTACACGCACTATCACTTGCGTCTTGGGGGTAATCATCATAACTTTCAAATTTGTAGTCGTGTGATGAACAAGGTGCATAAACAATCTGTCCTTCAAGGTCCATTTCGTGGGAACCTTGACAACCAATCTTTTCTGCTAATAATTCTGCTTCTTCCCTTGTTGTAAAAACTGGCATATCGTCAATAATGTCAATTGCACTAAATCCACCTACACGGGGACCGACATTTACACCCTTACTTCTGTTTTCGGCTTCTGCTGCTGCGGTGTCCATCGTTCTTGTATCATATAAGACACCCACTTCTTCACTAATAAGACCCCTTCTACTATTGGCTGAATTTAGAATTTTTGGTAATTCTGCTTTTGGGACATACGTAAGTTTGACCCACTTGTGCAAACAATTATAGCTTCCGCGCCACATTAGGACCGAATAACCCGATGGACCTACTGGATTTAGTGATGATAAAGCGTCAATATCTTCTTGTGTGAAGACCCTTTGAGCACTTACCATCTCCCTACAAAATTGACGTGTATTGTCCCTAATACCACCTACATACTTGTATCTAACACGGGGGTTGAAATCATCTTCCCAAGCTGGATTAGGATTTGAATTTATTTTGAACTCACCCTTACTGAATTCTGCGGGGACTGCATCTTGGATTGCGTATAACACATACCCGTCTTCTTCCATCTTACTTTCGGGTTCCCCCAACTGATTTATGTGAAAAGCTAATTCACCCATTTTTTGATTATCTAACAAATCGTAAATGGGTTGGTAGTGTTTTTCGTGTTCAAATGCAAGCCAGTTGCTTTCGTGTGCTGGACGTTCCACAAGTGCTATTCCGTCCAAACCAGAAATGTCATCAAATTCGTCAATAGTGAGCTCTACTATCTTCATTACATATAAATATAAAAAGTTTAGTTATTTACCATTTTACAAGACACTACGGGACTTTATTTGTCTATCTAATGATTGCATACTACTTACATCAGTAGATACAACGTAGGTCTTTATTGGTGCTGATGATGAACCCGCAATCTGGTTCAACAAATTTTGTTCGGGTGATGTCTGTGTGGTCATACTTGAAATACCATTTGATGCGAACCTACGACCACCCCCTGCTTGGTTTATACTTGACAATAAACCCCTAAACATACGTGATGATTTTGCGTTGATAATTGTTTCACCATTTGACACCATCACGGGGACATTATCCGCTCTACCACTTCCGTTTCCTACGACCATACCATCAGCCGCTTTTATATTTGTATCTGTCTTTACAATCTGTGCAACACGAGCCAAACCTTGTGCAACTGCTATACCCGCAGCGACTGCCGCTCTAACTGGAGCATCGGGGGTTGGAATTAGGAATTGTGATGCATAAGCCGCTTGGGCTGCTTGATATGTTGAAAACGTTGTTGAAGCGATTGCTAATGCTTTACCCAAATCAGTTTCCTTACCAGCCAATTCTGCTAAACTATCTAATCCCGCAGCCGCAAGTGCAACACTTTCTTTGTCTGCCGCCGCTTGTTGAGCTCGTAAATAATCTAACGTCTTGTTTTTATTCTCTGTGATTTGAACTTCCCTATCAGCCGCTTTTTGGTTGATGTCAATAATTGTGTTTGATAAATTGGTTTGTTCTTCAATCTGTAATTCATTATATCGTTGATTAGCTTGCTCTTTTTGGATTTGATAATTATACTCTATTTGTGATAATGCAATAGCATTACCTTCCGCTTTTTCCTTCTGTGCGATATAACTATCTTCAATAACTTTTAGTTCAGCATTTCTTGCTTTTTCGTTATTACGAATTTGTATATCATATTGTTTTTGCGCCGCATCTACACTATCATCAACGAATTCTTTATTCGCTTCCAATAACATATCGTAGGTCTGTTCTTGCATTTCCAAAGACATTTGGACACGTTCTTCATCTACAACACGTAATTCTTTTGAAGCTTTTTCGTATTCATCATAAACATCACTCAAATATTTTTCATTTAGTGTTGTCAATCTTTCCAATACCTTTTGTTCGTTCGCTAATGAAATGTCAATCAACCTTTGACGTGAAGCACGGAAAGCTTCAATACGTTTTTCTTCCGCAGCTTCTTCAATAGCGGTAATTTTCATCTGCGTATTTTGAACAACTTTTAGAAGAATTTGTTGTCCTTGTTCAGCCGATGCATTCAACGCTTTCAATTGTTCCCTTTGTGCCTTTTCTTGTATTCTAACTTGTTCAATTGCCTTGTCGGTTTCACTATCTAACAATTCCAACATCAACTGCTGTTCAAGGTCCGCTAATTGTTGTAATTCTTGTTTTCTTTTGTCCGCAGCTGCTTTCTGTTCGGCTCTTTGTCTATCACGTAGAGCTTTCTGTTGGTCAAATAATTCTTTCTGTTTCTGTAATGACGCTTGTTGAGCAGCTTGTAAAGCGATGTATGCGTTTGCTTCTTCGTCTAACGCTTCCTTACTACTATCACTCAAAGCGTTCTGTGCCTTGATGGCTTCATATCGTCTCAAAGCCAAGATTTCTTCTTGTTTAGCCAAGGCTATTTCAGCTTGTCTAACTTGTTCAAGTGCCGCTTGTCTTTCAGCATACGATTTTGTTTCATCGTTGATTACTAATTTAGCGGTGGCAATTTCCTTGTTCTGTCTTGCCCTTTCTTTATTCAATTCACGGGTCGCATCGGTGATGGATTGTAGTTCAGCTTTCAACGCCATCGCCTGTTGGAATTCAGTTGCAATCTCGTCCCCTATACCACTTACAGCACCCTTGACATCTTCTAACGCTCCCGTAAAATCACCCGAAAAGAATTTGACTAATGCTGAACCTACCTTCAATACCCTATCACGTAAAACGTCCATAGCTGCTGAAATACCAGCGAAGATTTGGTCTAACTTTTCAGCCCCTGCCTTGGTAGATGCGAACGCCTTATACAGAGCCGTAAGAGCCAAGACAATTGCTGCGATGACAGCACCGATTGGGTTTGCAACCAGTTTCATCAACGAAGCGTTCAACGCCTTCGCTCCTTGAATAACCCCACCAATAGGACCTGGAATTGCAGACAAACTATCACTAAATGACATAGTGCTTTCCTTTGCCTTTTTCTGTGCGTCCCCGACCTTACCTAATGCGTTTTCTGCCTTACCTAAATCATTAGCTAAATCGTTCCACGCTTCACTACCTAATTCGGTGTTTTCTAATTCATTTTTCAAGTCCGTAATGGACTTGTTTATATCTTTGATACTCGCAGCTGTCTTTTCAACAATTGCTCCGTTTTCATCAACAAATTTGAGCTTGAATACTAATTCTTTTTGAGCCATATTCTATGTGTTCTTTCTATCTAATATAATTTTATGGACACTCCGCCCCTTGAACGATATTACCTATACCCGCAAGAATACTAACTGAACCCGTGCAAGCACATACTGACGCAATACCACTTGGAAGTATCGTATCTGTTGTCGGTGCGCTTTCACAATCACCACAAGGGATATATCCGTATTCTAATATTCCTTCACTACTTTCATTTGTTATTTCATAGGTATAACATAACGAAGGGACAAACGATGGTGTTGGGGTCGGTGTCAAAGTCCTTGTAGGTGTAGGTGTGGGGGTTGTAAATAATGTGCAAGCCCCAAGTAATGTAGTCAATACACTACCACCAGTTGATGTGATTGGTGTTCCTTCACATAAACAGATATAGTCAATATTGAACGACCCTAATGTGTTATTGTGGTAAATACCATTACAATCGGTGTATTGGTAATTCACCAAGAACGGATTTTCATTTTCCACGCTCCACTCTTGGCAATTCACACACGGCGTAGTTGGTGTCGGTGTAAGTGTCCTTGTAGGCGTAAGTGTAGGTGTCCTTGTAGGTGATATACTTGGTGTAGGTGTCGGTGTTGGACTTGCTTGTGGTGGTGGTGTAGGAGCAGGGTTATTCTGGTCATACACATTTAGAATTGTAGATAAGACATTACAATTACAATCGGTATAAGCGACTGGCACCAAACTACTACCAGAATATGTCGTTTTGACAGCCTGGTAATCGTGTGCTCCACAAGGGATTTCTTCAATTTCATAACAGATTTCCCCTATCTTCCAATAGGTCCCTACAAATGCGAACATACCATAAGTCAAATCAGTATTGGTGTAGATGATGTCAGCAGGGTCATCACACGCAGTCAATTTGTAGCACTTCTTTCTGTGGGGTTCATAGTCCCTTGTCAGTTTGACTAACTGAACTTGAACGGGTTGTTCAGTATTGAAATCATACCCTTCAATCTTGTTGATACGATAATAGTTTCCTTCTATGAATATCTTTTCGTTATACTGAATATCTTTTATTTCTTCACTTGAAAGATACACCGAACAATCCAATATTCTATTATCGGGGTCAGTCAAATCATCAAGGTAATCTTGGTAGTAGATTGTTTCCATATCATCGTAAGACGGGAATTGAGCTTCGGTAATATCGTAGTAGTGGTTCTTGTTATAGTTCGTGTAATGACTAAATCCACTAACACCAAACGGGTATGTTGTAAATCTGTTATTTATTGGGAACACGTCAATTTGTGCTGTATCCAAAAACCACACTTCACCAAAAGAAACCCCGCTGATTGTAATATTTTGGATATTACGACCTGGTAGATTGACACCCCTAAATAAAGGTCTTGGAAGGGTTCTAAATGGACGGAAGAATTGTTCTACTTGTCCTTCTGCTTCTTCTGTTTCCAATACATAGTAAATCGGTAATGTCGCATAGTTGAATTGTTGGTTTTGCATTACATAATCCACACTACTACCGAACGCACTACCAAAGTTGATTTCGGTTTCCTTGTAGTCAGTATTCAAATCTACTTGTTTGAACCCAAATGTTTCGTTATTCAAATTGAAGAATTGTTCGTTTCCGTTGTCCGTATCTTTCTGTATGTTGAAATTCACCACACCATTTACTACGTTGGTTGTGGGACTAATCTGTATGGGCTGGTTGTGGTCAATCTTCCTTGTCCAATCTAATACCCTACCCTTACCGACAAAGTCAATTACGGGTTCAACAATAAGTGTCCTTGGCTCATCTACCTTTGGGACCACAACAAGGTTGAACAAGTTATTCACAGCTTGGATAAATTCAATCTGTTTGAACTTGTCATCGGGAAATTCTAACGCATAGTCAAAATCACCTTGAACAATCTTTGGTCCTTGTATGATATTGAAATTGAAATTAGTAATGACTGCCGTTCCAATACCACTTTGTAAGAAATCAAATGCGAACCTATCACCCGCATTAGCAAACCAGCTAAATTGGTAAGTAAGGTTTCCTGCACCCCCTGGTGATACGTTGATTGTAGGTGGGTGGTATATGGTATTACCCGTTGTTGTCCCCGATAAAATCTGGTGGAAATATACGTCCAAATATGCTGACAAGTTGATAGTATCTGGGATACGCTCACTATTATACAATTCAAGGTCAAGGGTCGCTTGGTAA
>Ga0222714_10004761_pt1 | contig 13160 bp, 11 predicted proteins | sample C33_3DmetaG_FD_165048 | JGI IMG/M metagenome (GOLD analysis project Ga0222714, IMG submission 165048) | Estuarine water microbial communities from San Francisco Bay, California, United States - C33_3D | ecosystem: Environmental > Aquatic > Marine > Unclassified | place: USA: California... | reverse complement strand
TACTACTTCCACGCCCTGTTGAACAACTACAGCCAATACGACAAAATTGGTGTTCCCTTCTGGGTCTTTACGGCCATTATCGTCGCTTTGGACCTCTACCACCGCCACGAAGAACCCAGCGAAGGCCATGCAACAGAATCTGCGTAAACAACCCCAATTCCTCATGGGGGCCGGCCTCTGTGCCCTCTTCGCCCTTCTGGCCATTTTGGGTTACGCCATCTGCCCCGACGACAGCCCCAATGCCAACCAAATCATGCCCGAGTGGGGCAGCTTGAAACCAGGCAGCACGGTTGAGTATTTGGAACAACACAGCGCAGAATCGCGTCCCTTTTGGTTCTTTCTCAGCGGATGGTCAGACCGCGGTGAAATGGTTTCGGTCGATCCATCAACCCTCAAGCAAAGCGGCGGAAATTGGACATTCGTCTCCCCCAAAACCGGACAGTCAGCGAGTTTGCCAATCAATCAATACTCCTTGAAAAAACGCCACTTTTGGCTGGGCAGCGACACCTTTGGTCGGGATATACTCTCCCGCATGATCATTGGGGCGCGCATTTCTTTGAGCATAGGGTTTTTGGCCACCTTGATCAGCTTGATCATAGGAGCCAGCATTGGCTTGTACGCCGGCTATTACGGGGGCAAACTAGACGCTGGCCTCACCTGGCTCATTACGGTTTTTTGGGCATTGCCCACCCTGCTGTTGGCCTTGGGCATGAGCTTTTTCATGGGCAAAGGCTACTTGCAAGTGCTCATCGCTACGGGTCTATCGACTTGGGTGGAAGTGGCTCGGGTTGTCAGGGGCCAGACCCTGCAACTCAAAAACAAGGAATTCATTCTGGCCAGCCGAATCACGGGTTTTTCAACCCCAACCATTTTGTTTCGGCACATTCTACCCAACCTCAAGGGTTCGCTGACCGTTTTGGCGACCACCAACTTTGCCTCGGCCATCTTATTGGAAGCCGGCCTTGGTTTTTTGGGATTGGGTGTAGCTCCTCCCACTCCCTCTTGGGGATTGTTGGTCAAAGAAAACCTGGGCTACCTGGTCTTGGACCAGGCCTATTTGGTGCTCATACCCGGTTCAGCTATCATGATGCTGGTCATGGCCTTCAACTTGATGGCCATGGGGCTTCGCGACGCGATGGATGCACAACCCCGTTAAGGAGTCACAATGACCTTGGTCGAAGCCACGCGACCGTCGTACCCGACGGCTCGAATCCAATAGGTTCCGGGCTGGATGTGACTAGGCACTTCAAAGCGGCTATCCATTTCCTTGCTGGGGGCATCTTCGCTCTGAGCCAACTCGCGACCCATCACATCAAACCAAACCAAGGTCTTGGCCGGGAATCCGCTGACACTCATGATGGATCCTTTCGAAATGGGGTTGGGATATACGTTGTGGCTCAAATCCAAGATGTCTTCCACACCCGTATGGTCGATCAATACGGGAATATCGGCCGTGTCTTTGCACCCATTAACGGTTGAAGTCACCACCAAGCGTACGGTATAGGCACCAGAGGCATCGTACTGGTGAACACCAGGCATACCCGTTTTGCTGGTGCCATCTCCCCAATCCCAGAAGAAGCTGAGATTGGCAGTTGAGATGGGTACGCAATTGATTTTGTTCTGCCAGAGCAAGGTCCAAGTAAAGCCTGCTGCAGGGCGGGGCTTGGCGATCAGCTCCAAAGGAATCTTGGGTCCGAAACAGCCATTGTCTTCGGTCTGGTAGTACAACTTGCGGTTCGACAGAACCAGACCCAAATCCAGGACTTCTCCCTTTTCATAGGGCTCGGAATCGAGCGAATCCCCGTACCACCATACGTTTCCATAAGGCACTTTCACGGTCATGGTTCCCAGAGACTTGGTGCAAACCGATGGCGCGTCAGCTGACAAGGCATCAGGCGCTTTGTTCACCCAAATCAAAACGGAATCCCAGTTGGGGCTGTAACAACCCTTTTCGCTGGGTTTCAAGTACCAGTAATTTTTGCCCGTCGGGGCCAAATCAGCAGGGTATTTGCCACTGTAGAAAGGATCGGTGTCAGAGGTGCTCTTGTACCAGTTTACTTGTCCCCAAGGGGTAGAAGCAAATCCATAGGCCGAATCGCCGTAGCAAAGCGTATCCCCGCGTGGTCCAAACAAGGTGGGGTAATCGTAGACATGCACCATGATTTGGGTGCGGCCTGACCCGCAGAGACCGTTCCAAGTCTCCACGTAATAGTCGAAATCACCGCGCTTGTTGGGGCTGACCGTGTATTCTGTGCCCACCGCTTTCACCGAGCCACCCGTCGGGTCGTCGTACCAGCGCAGGGTATCAGAACCCGTGGTACTGGCCGACAAGGTCAGGCTGGAACTGGGGCGCAAACACATAAAGGTGTCGCTGGCTGCAGAAGGGGCAGAAGGAGCGTAATCGTTGCCCACAAAAGCCTTCACCAGGGTGGGCCCACCGGTATTTTCGCATCCACCGTTGTTGGCACGAACGTAAAATCCGGTGTCTTTGAAAATCTTTTCCAACTGCAAAACATTGCCCGTGAACAGCAGGTTTTTCTGCTGGGCATCGCTGTACCAGTTCAAAACTCCGGTATCGGAATAGGCCTGCAAGTTGGCCGTCGCCCCGGCGCAAATCGAGTCGTTTTTGATGCTCGGATCCTGCGGATAAGACTTGACAGAGAAGGGAATGCTCATCCAGTCGCTGATGCAATCGCCGTTGATGGCGCGCACATAGAAAGTGTCGTTCTGCTTGGGCCAAAAACCATAGGCCGTACCGGTATGAAAAGGCTTGGGGTCAGCGGTTGTTTTATACCAGGCTACGCTGGTACCCGCATCGGCCCAAACTTTAATGGTCGCCGAATCGCCTACACAAGCCTTCGCCGCCCCTACCAGGGTGGGTTTCGAGGGCTTGAAGTAGACGGTTTTGATCACCGTATCTACGCAGAAATTGCTCATGTAGGAGTACACGGTGGTGATCAATCGCACATCAAAATTCGTTTTGGTCTTGGGCTTGTATTTGCCGTTCAAGGCGCTTTCGCTGTAGATGCCATCGTACAACCAACGGTGAGAAAAATACTCCAAGTTGTAGTACACATAGTAGTTGTAATAGGGCATGCTGGACACGTTTTTCAAGCGGTTGTTCGTGAAAAACAGGGTGTCATAATTGGGGAAACAATTGTTGGAGATCGTGAAATCAATGCCCAAATCGTATTGCACAAAGGGATAAAACTGCATGTCAGCATCAAACAAAGTACCCCCTACATTCAAGCTCAAACAGCGGTACCACTTGCCGGAAACCGATCCCACACAGAGGTTCTTTTTCTTGCCGTTACCCGCTGACCAAGAATTGGAAACCAAGGCAGCCACGGAAGAGGCTGAGTCTGATTCGATGACCACAATGTAGGGATGGTCAACCTTCACCTTGCTCCAAACGGCGTTGCGCTCGATACGGGTCAAGGGAATGCTGCTACCGGCTACGGTATCCAATGTGAGGGTATCGGTAGCCAAGGCTGATCCTGTTGGGAGCGAATCCAAACCGGCCTTGTACAATTTGCATATGACGTTCACATCGCTGCCTGCTGCATGGGTGGAAAACCCATAAAAACGAAAACCACTCACGTAAAGGTCTTGTGGGGTATCAAAAAACTGACCCAAGGCCGATCCAGTCTTTACAGTAATGGAGTTGTAGGCGGTGGTTCCGTATGAGGGGAAGCGACTGGTATCGGTACCACAGGTTTTGGGATTGCTAGCGCTGCGCGAGGAAACCCCCTTGGGCATGGGAGCCAGATCATTGGTCAATACGCGACCTTCGGCCTCAAATTGGGCCTTCAAGGATCCTAGGCTGCAGGCCGCCAACAGGAACAACAAATGCTTCAGTTTCATAGTCTTGGTAATTGAAAACTAGTCAGCAGACCGCACATTATCAACATTTTGAAGGCTTAGAGAGAAAAAATGATGAACGGCTGATGGGTCAAAATGAATTAATTTTGTGTCATGGCAGATTTGCTGAAAGGAAAACGCGGCATCATTTTCGGTGCTTTGAACGAACAGTCTATCGCTTGGAAAGTGGCTCAGTTGTGTGCCGCTGAAGGCGCAAATATTGTATTGACCAACGCTCCGGTTGCGGCTCGTGTGGGCCAGACCGACGAGTTGGGAAAGCAGTTGGGAGCACCGGTGATTTACGCCGATGTAACCAAAATGGAAGACTTGGAGAAATTGGTAACAGAATCAATGGCCCACTTGGGTGGAACCTTGGATTTTGTCTTGCACAGTGTGGGCATGAGCTTGAACGTTCGCAAGAAAAACCCTTATACCGACTTGAACTACGAATACATGCACCAAACCTTCGACATCTCCGCCATGTCGTTTCACCGTTTGATGCAGACCTTGTGGAAGCATGACGCGATGAGCGAATGGGGAAGCATCTTGGGCTTGACCTACATCGCCGCTCAGCGCACCTTCCCTGACTACAGCGAGATGGCTGAGTCAAAAGCGTTGTTGGAGAGCTTTGCCCGCAGTTTCGGGTACCACTTTGGCAAGGCCAAGAAGGTTCGCGTGAACACCATCTCCCAGAGCCCCACCAAGACTACCGCGGGTAGCGGAGTGGGCGGATTTGATGCCTTCTTCAACTACGCCGACAAGATGTCGCCTCTGGGCAACGCCAACGCCGACGATTGCGCCAACTACTGCGTGTCTTTGTTCAGCGATTACACCCGCATGGTGACCATGCAGAACTTGTTCCACGACGGCGGGTTCAGCTTCACCGGTATTGCCACTGATTTGATGGAGAGCTTCTCTGACCAAGCCCTCGGCAAATAATCTCTAGTATGATCTGATGAAAGACCCGGCTTCGGCCGGGTTTTTTTATGGACTGAGGCGCTTGATTTGGAAGGTGCCAGGACCTGTTTCGAAATAGGCAATTCGGTCGTGTACACGGCCGGGGCGCCCCTGCCAAAACTCGGCATATTCCACGACGATTTCGTAGCCACCCCAATGTTCGGGACGCTGGAGTTCTTGCTCGGGATCGGCCATCAATTCGGCCATCTTTGCGTCCAATTCTTCACGGCTTTCCACCACTTGACTTTGGGCCGATGCGATAGCCCCAGCTTGGCTCAAGCGGGGTCGTGAGTAAAAGTAGGCATCGCTGTCTTCGGCCGGTATTTGGTAGGCTTGGCCTTCGATGCGTACCTGCCGCTCGAGTTCGGGCCAAAAGAAGTTTACCGACACATGGTTTTCGGCTTCGATTTCCTGGCCTTTGCGGCTGAGGTAATTGGTGAAAAACACAATCCCCCGATTGCTGATCTCTTTCAAAAGCACCACCCTGGAACTGGGTCGACCTTGACGGTTCACAGTAGAGAGAACCATGGCGTTGGGCTCCATGACTTGGGCTTTGACGGCTTCCTGGAACCACTGGCGCAATCCTTCAACAGGATTATCCGGCAAACTGCCTTCGTTCAATGCTCCTTGGCTGTACTCTTTGCGAATGTCAGCGATGTTCATATAGTCGAGAATTAACGGGGGAAGCCAGGCATATTGGGCATACCGGGCATGCGGCCCTTCATCTTGTTCATGGTCTTCATCATGTCGCGCATCTGGTTGAATTGCTTCAGCAATCGGTTCAACTCTTCTACGCTGCGACCGCTGCCTTTGGCGATGCGCTGCTTGCGGCTACCATTCAACAGCTCGGGCTTGGCTCGTTCAGCGGGGGTCATGGACTGAATCAAACTTTCGATGCCTTTGAAGGCGTTGTCGTCGATGTCCAGGTCTTTGATTTTATTGCCTACGCCGGGTAGCATACCCAACAGATCTTTCATGTTGCCCATCTTCTTGATTTGCTGCAGCTGGGACAAGAAGTCTTCGAAGTCAAAGGCGTTTTTCGCCATCTTCTTCTGAAGGCGCATAGCCTCTTCTTCGTCGATCGTGGCTTGAGCTCTTTCTACCAAGGAAACCACGTCACCCATACCTAAGATACGGCTGGCCATACGGTCGGGGTGGAAGGTATCCAAGGCCTCCATCTTTTCTCCGTTCGATACGAACTTGATGGGCTTGTTGACGACCTCCTTGATGGACAAAGCAGCACCGCCTCGGGTATCACCGTCCATTTTGGTCATGACCACACCGGTGAAGTCCAACACATCATTAAAGGCTTTGGCAGTATTGACCGCGTCTTGACCAGTCATGGAATCAACGACAAACAGAATCTCGGTGGGGTTTAGGGCCTTCTTGAGGTTGGCAATTTCAGTCATCATCGCCTCATCGATGGCAATACGACCGGCGGTATCGACAATGACGACCTGCTGGCCACGGGCCTTGGCTTCGCGCACAGCCGCTTGGGCAATCGCCACCGGATCCATGTTTTGGTCATCGCTGTACACGGGCACCTCTACTTGTGAACCCAGCACTTTCAACTGCTCGCGAGCCGCTGGGCGGTATACGTCACCGGCTGTCAACAAAACCGAGCGACCTTGGCCTTTGAGGTGGCGCGCCAGTTTTCCTGAAAATGTCGTCTTACCCGAACCTTGCAAACCCGCAATCAAGATGACGCAGGGCGAGCCCTTGACCTGCAAATCTGAGGTTTGACCTCCCAGCAATTGAACCAATTCGTCGTTGACGATTTTGGTCATCATTTGGCCTGGCGATACCGCGCGAATCACATCGGCTCCTTTTGCCTTTTCCAAGACGCGGTCAGTAAATTCTTTGGCTACCTTGAAATTGACATCTGCCGCAATCAACGCCCTGCGAATTTCTTTCACCGTTTCAGCCACGTTGGCATCGTTGATGCGTCCCTGACCCTTGAGGGTTTTGAATGCTTTCTCTAATCGAGTGGAGAGGTTCTCAAACATACCCCGCAAAGGTACGAAAAGCGAGCCGAGTGGCTATATTTGAAGACTCATGAGAATCTTGATCGCACTGATGGGCGTTGGAGCCCTTGCTTTTACCGCTTGCCAATCTGGCAGCAAACCCACCGAGTCACTCGAAAAGTCATTTGAACAGGCCCGTTTGGCCGAAGATTACAATACGGCCGTAAGCTTATTGACACAAATGGCCTCTGAAGACACCTCTAGCGATTGGGTCTTGGATACCCTATCCTTTTACCAGTACTTCTACCAGGTGACCCCCGGTATGGTGCGCAACACCAAAACTCCTATGTATTGGATTAATAAGGCCTTGGATAAAAAACCAGGAAATGCCTTCTTGTTGGATATGAAGGCCAAATTATACCTCGAAGAGGGGAAAGACACCCAGTCATTGGCCATCTTCACTGAACTCTACCAACGAAGCCAGGATTATACCTACTATTGGGACATCGCCTTTATTGAAACCGCCCGCGGCAATGCAACCATGGCTGACAGCATGATCTCCGAAGCGCTTAAGAGTGCCGATATCGCTAGTAAGACTGTTCGTTTGGAGAATCTCCAAGCCCGAATTCGCGAGGAAGTACCTGCCAATGCAGCTCTTTTATACCTCAATGCCCTCATTTACAATGGTCGAGGCGATATGATTAAAGCGGCTGAAGCTTTGCAAGAAGCTTTGAAAATCAAACCTAATTTTTTCGCAGCCCAAAAAGGCATTTACGATTTGCAGCGCGCCGCCGCTCAGCAAATGCCTCAGCGCCGTTAAGCTGAAACTCCTATTCCTTCAGGGACGACCCAAGAGTTTGCTCCTTTCATAGACCGTCAGCGAGAGGGCCTCATAAACCTATTAGCCCTCTTCGCTCAGCACCCTTTTAAGGTTGAACTCGTCTTTTAAAACGTGGTAGGCCATTTCTCCGTAGTAACAAAGGCCGTCAATGGTAGCGGCCAAATCCAATGAGCCAAGACTAGAGCCCGAAATTCGCGCCGATAACACGACCACGTTGTCGTTAGAATTGAAAGAAAATTTGGCATTCAAAAGGTTCAAATTGACGACCAACAGCTCTTCCAAGAATTCTGATCGCTTCAAGGTGGGCCCATAGCAAAAGGGAACCGTGACTTGAAACACACTGGGATCCTGCTGAAAAACAAAGTAGTTCCATGGGGTCGACTCGCGGTCTTCCCAGGCATCTATGTAAATAGGTGTCTCGTTGCGCAGCAGCATCCACTGGCCATCGTCACCGGTTCGGGCATCTTCTGCCTGGACCCCAATTGAGGTCAATTTCTCTTCTACAAGGGTGCGCAATTGCTCAGCGTTCATAGCACAAAGGTCTTGCATTGCATCGAAAAAAAAATGGGCTATCTTGCGACTCTTCTACTTAGTGTACAATTGACACAATGAAAATCTTTACCCGATTCTCCCTTTTAGCTGCCGGGCTCTTGAGCTTGGCCACTTTTGCCTGCAAAACTCCCGAAACCCGAGCTGAACCTGAACTGAGCATGGCCGCTCCAGAATGGTCAAAAAACGCGGTGATTTACGAAATCAATACCCGCCAATACTCCGAAGAAGGCACCTTCTTGAAGGTCGAAAAAGACTTGGACCGCATTCAATCGTTAGGGGTTGACATTTTGTGGTTCATGCCCATTCACCCGATCGGGGTCAAAAACCGCAAAGGCGGCTTAGGCAGTTACTATTCCATTCAAGATTACACCGCCGTCAATCCCGAATTTGGAAACGTCGAAGATTTCAAACGCCTGGTTCAACAAGCGCACAAGCGCGGCATGAAGGTCATCTTGGACTGGGTGGCCAACCACACCGCCTGGGACAATGTTTGGATCGACGCTCACGACGATTGGTACGAACACGATAGCTCTGGAAACAAAATCTCTCCTTGGGATTGGACCGATGTGGCCAAGTTGAATTACCAAAACCCCGACATGCGCGAAGCCATGATTCAAGCCTTGGAATACTGGGTGAAAGAATGCGACGTTGACGGATACCGTTGCGACGTCGCCTTCATGGTTCCCGTTGATTTTTGGAACCAAGCCGCCCTTCGTTTACACAAGATTAAAAATGTCTTCATGCTGGCGGAAATGGAAGCCCAAACCGACATCAACCCCAATTTCAACGCCTACTTTGACACAGCCTTCCACGCCAATTACGGCTGGTCCTTTCACGGCACTACCCATGAGATCGCCCAAGGCAAAAAGACGGCCAGCGATTTGCGCAAGTACGTGGAAGACCGAAGCCTGTCTGACCGCGTATACCGCATGTATTTCCTGACCAACCACGACGAAAACTCCTGGAACGGTACTATCGCTGAGAAATACGGAGAAAACTGGCGCCCCTATTCAGTGCTTTGCTACACCATGCCTCAATCCTTCCCTTTGATCTACAACGGTCAAGAGGCCGGGCTCAACAAGCGCTTGGCCTTCTTTGAAAAGGATGCCATCGACTGCTGGGGCGATACCAGCCAATACGCTTGGTACCGCAAGCTCAACGGGTTGAAACACCAATCTTCGGTCTTGGCCAATGGCAACCAAGGAGGTTCTTTTCGCTGGTTAGGTGAGGATGCCGAATCATCGCTATTCGCTTATGTTCGAGAGAATTCTGATGAGAAAGTGATTACCTTGGTGAACCTGGGAAATAAAGCCGAAAGTTTTGAATCCTTGGGTTGGTTGCCCGGCGAAAAATCAGTGAATTTCTTGGGTAATGCACAATACGACAAAGCCACTGAAAGCTGGAGTCTGCCTGCTTATGGCTACCAAATCTTCACGGAGAAAAGCAAATAAATCATGAGGAGCAGCAAACCGCAACTCAGCCTCACGCAAATCATCAACATGAGCGTGGGCTTCATGGGCATCCAGTTTGGATGGGCCTTGCAAATGGCCAACATGAGCTCCATTTACGAGTATTTGGGTGCCAAACCCGAAAACATCCCCATGCTTTGGTTGGCCGCTCCCCTGACGGGCTTGATCGTGCAACCCATTATTGGCTATCTCAGCGATCGCACCTGGCGCCCACTTTTGGGCCGCCGACGCCCCTTCTTTTTGGTTGGGGCCATTTTAAGTTCGCTGGCCTTGATTGCCATGCCCAACTCTTCCACCTTGTGGATGGCCGCCGGTTTGCTTTGGATATTGGATTCCTCCATCAACATCAGCATGGAACCCTTCCGCGCCTTTGTGGCCGATAAGTTGCCCGAGAACCAACGCACCTTGGGCTTCTCCATGCAGAGCTTGTTCATCGGTTTGGGCTCGATCATAGCTTCAGCTCTGCCTTGGATACTCAGCCATTGGTTTGCCGTCAGCAATACGGCTGAAGCGGGTCAAATTCCCTACAACGTCAAAATCAGTTTCTACATCGGCGCGGCGGCCTTCTTGGTCTTCGTCTTGTATACCGTTTTCAGCACCGATGAATACCCTCCTAGCGAGGAAGAGCTGAACCAAATGCGCAGCGAAATGAAGCTGGGTCTCAAGGGTGCAGTGAGCGAAATCATCGACGCCATCACCCACATGCCCAAGCGCATGCGTCAACTGGCTTTGGTGCAATTCCTGACCTGGCCTGGTCTGTTTTTGATGTGGTTTTACTACACGCCCACCGTCGGTCGATTTGTCTACGGGGGTAATCCCGAGGGCGATGAGGTCTTGCGTTCTTTGTATACCCGAGGCACCGAATTTGCCGGCTTGACCTACAGTTTGCAAAACATTGTGACCTTTTTGTTTGCCATGCTATTGCCCGTGTTGGCGGCGAGATTGAGCAACAAATACACCCATGCCTTGGCCTTGACCATAGGCGGCTTGGGCCTCATATCCGTGTCTGCGATTGACCGCGACTCAGCCTTGGGCCTGTACGGCGTCATGGCCTGTGTAGGAATCGCCTGGGCCTCAATTCTGTCCATGCCCTACAGCATGCTCTCCGGCTGCCTGCCCAAAGAAAAGGTGGGCATCTACATGGGCATCTTCAACTTCTTCATTGTGCTGCCCGAAATCATTGCCTCGCTCAGCTTCGGGCCCGTGATGCAAAATTGGTTGGGCAACCAGCACGTGTACGGAGTCATGGTCGGCGGATGCCTGCTGCTTCTGGCGGCTTTGCTGAGTACCCGTATCAATGAAAGCGCGGAAGGCTAAGGCCTAAGGCCTATTTTTGCTCGCATGAATGCGGCCGAACGCCTGGATAATCCCTTTTTTACGGTAGACGTACACACCCACATTTTGCCCGAGAACATTCCCGGGTGGAAGGAAAAATTCGGCTATGGCGAATTCATTACCTTAGAACATCACCAGCCCTGCTGTGCCCGCATGTACATGGACAACGTATTCTTTCGCGAGGTCCAAGACAACTGTTGGAGCCCTGAGGCACGCATGAGGGAATGCGACGATTTTCAGGTAAACGTTCAGGTTTTGAGTACCGTTCCGGTCATGTTCAGTTATTGGGCCGAGCCCAAAGACACCTTGGAAATTTCCAAGTTCTTGAACGACCACATTGCTGACGTTTGCAAGCGCTATCCCCACCGATTTGTCGGTTTGGGCACCCTGCCCATGCAGCACACCGACTTGGCCATACAGGAGTTGAAACGCTGCAAAGAATTGGGTTTGAAAGGCATTCAAATCGGCTCGCACATCAACCAGATGAACCTGGATCACGAGAGCCTATTCCCCATTTTTGAAGCCATGCAGGACCTAGACATGGCCCTGTTTGTTCACCCCTGGTGGCATTCGGCCAAAAACAAAATGGGCAAGTACTGGCTTCCTTGGTTGGTTGGCATGCCCATGGAGACTTCACTGGCCATCTGCTCCATGATTTTTGCCGGCATATTTGAACGCCTGCCCCGTTTGCGCGTTTCTTATGCTCACGGCGGAGGCGCTTTTCCTGCTACCTTTGGCCGCATTCGCCACGGCTGGGAAGTACGTCCTGACTTGGTGGCCGTCGACAATACCGAAGACCCCGCCAAATACTTGGGTCAATTCTGGCTAGACAGCTTGGTTCACGATCCTAAAATGCTGCGTTTTGCCGCAGAATTGGTCGGTACGAATCGCATTTCTTTGGGCACAGACTATCCCTTCCCCTTGGGTGAATTGGATCCGGGCCAGTTGATTCTCAGCAGCGATTTCAACGAGCAAGAAAAAGCCATGATGCTCGGTGATTCAGCCTTGGAATGGCTGAACATGAAGCGCTCTGATTTCGGAATCTAAGGCAAGGGGTCTAAAAAGACACTTGGTCCAGGGCCTGATCAATGGCCTCCGACTCATAACCTCTGCCTAATAGGTACCTTTTGACCTTCATTCGGCGCTCGAATTCCGTTCCTTTTAAGGTCGAGAGCTTTTTCTCTGCCAATTTGACCAGGGTTTGCTCGTATTGAGGTTCCTCGATCTCAGCCATCGCTGTTTGAATTTGTCGGGGGCTCAAGCCTTCTCGTTTCAACGACAATTCAATTTTCTTTCGGCCCCAACCTTTGAGTTTGAATTTGCCTCTGACAAAACTGGAGGCGAAACGCTCCTCGCTGACAAAACCAGCCTGCATCAATTCCACCAATAATTCTCCAGCCTCCTGGGCATCGAGACCCAAAGAGCGCAACTTCTCCAAAACTTGTTTGTGGCTGCGTTCCTGGTAGGCGCAGTACTTTTCAATCTTGGGCTTGGCCTGACTGGGAGTCAACCGTAAAGGTTGTTGTTGGCGAAATCCCACCATGCTTCGAAGGTACTTCAAGCACCCAGTAGCGCAAAACCTGCAAAAATGTCAGTTCGGCTCCCATGGTACGCGATTTGAAACAAAAAGGGCATGAGACAAGGACAGATTTCGGTTCAATCGGAGAACATTTTTCCCATTATCAAGAAATTCCTGTACACCGATCAGGAGATTTTTCTGCGCGAGCTGGTCAGCAATGCTGTCGACGCCACCAAGAAATTGAGTACCCTTTCCCGTGTAGGGGAGTTTGACGACGACCCCGCTTCGGCCAAGGTGATCGTCAAAGTTGACGAAAAGAAAAAAACCATTACCATTTCCGACTCGGGCATAGGCATGACCGAAGAAGAGGTGGAGAAATACATCACCCAGTTGGCCTTTTCTGGCGCGCGTGACTTTGTCGAAAAATGGAAAGACAAAGATCCCGCTCAGATGATTGGTCATTTTGGTTTGGGCTTTTATTCAGCCTTTATGGTGGCCGACAAGGTGACCATCGAGACCAAGAGTTACCAAAAAGGTTCCAAGGCCGTTCACTGGGAGTGCGACGGTAGCACCAGTTACGAAATAGGCGATGGAAAGCGCAAAAAGCGCGGTACCGATGTCATTTTGCACCTGAATGAAGAGTCTGTAGAATCATACGGCAG
>Ga0222714_10004760_pt1 | contig 13164 bp, 13 predicted proteins | sample C33_3DmetaG_FD_165048 | JGI IMG/M metagenome (GOLD analysis project Ga0222714, IMG submission 165048) | Estuarine water microbial communities from San Francisco Bay, California, United States - C33_3D | ecosystem: Environmental > Aquatic > Marine > Unclassified | place: USA: California... | reverse complement strand
TGACAAAAGAAGAACAAAACAGAATTGAATTTTTTATAAAGGCCCGCGAGAAATTTGAAGAGATTGAAGATCTTGCCAGAGATCACGGCGTAGAGGACGAATATATGAGTATCCTTTGCGTTGGACTACTGGAAGAGCAAGGCGAAGATGGTCGCTACAAGGTCAATGCTATTTCAAGTATCTTTGTGGACAACGAGTCGGAGATGGCGTCGCTAATGACCCATCTCGCTGCCACCTATTCAGACGAGGATATTCCAGACTTTGGAGATCCAGACTACTGGCTCGGTGGAGGTGGTGACGCTTAAATTAAATTGAAATGAATATCATTCGTAAGATTATCGTGGGATCAGACCCACTAAAGGCTATGGCTTACTATGTGGGCCAGAAGGCTGGCGATGCAGAGGTCGATTGCATCATTTTAGACGGAGAGCATCTTCATAAATACAAAGAACGTCGCTACTTGATTTACATCAAGGGCGATGATGGCATTATGCTTTGGAAAGCTGTTGAGGCCGCTCCCGTATTACTTGAATTTGATTGCAACTTCTAATGAAACCATTATACCATTTTATTGTACAGGTACCCCAGCGTGTCAACGAGACAAAGAAGATTGGCGATATTGAAATCTATATCGATACCAAGTTCAATGAGTTTGAGCACCGTGTGATGCAAGGTGTTGTTGTAGGCGCACCATACAAATACAACACGGGAGTAGAAGAGGGCGATACGCTTTTCTTTCACCACCACGTTGTGATCACCCCACAACTTGTAGACAAAGACCACGATTTATATCAAGTTCTATATAGTCCTGACGGAGGATTCTCCTCTCAGGCATATGCTGTCAAGAAGAAAGATACAGGAGAGGTACTTGCTTTGGGAGACTGGGTTTTCCTTGAGCCTATACGCCCAGAAGAAAAGCTTAAAAGCGACCTTCTTGAGATTGTCTCATTTGAGACTCCAAGAAACGAGAAAGGAAAAATTAAATATGCCAGCGACAAGATCAAAGAAGAAGGTCTTGAAATAGGCGATACGGTATACTTCCAGAAAGATGCCGACTATGAAATGTTAATTGACAATCAGACTCTATGGCGAATGCTCGTTCAACATCTAATGGTCGTAGAGAAGTAGAGTACTCAACAGCTGACGCTGCACAGAATCTCATCTACGCAATGGAGCAGGCTATCCGCAATATGACAGCGGAAATACAAAAGCCTGTGGATCAGGACCTTACGGGGTCTGCACGTAAAGCAGAACTTCAAGCCATCAAGGATACTGCGCTGGCTTGCAAGGAGTTAATTGTAGAAAGGCAAAAGCTTGCTGAAATGGTAGCCTCGTTGGCGGACAATGGAGGCATTGCAGACGAAGCAGACTATCGCGGAGGCTTTGCTGAGAAGTTTGTAAAGAAATAAAGCTCAAAATGTCAAACAAATGAGCCACAAAGCGTCAAGTGTTGAGCCAATTATTGCGCATCGCGATACGCGATATTGTATGACTAAACATATAAAATGCAGCAATTCGGATAGATTCCGAGTAAATGCATATAGTTTTGACAAGATGTGCAGTAAAACGCACTTTAAGAGTGCAAAGTTTAAAATTGAGCAATGATTTATACTAATAGTGCAACTTATGGCACATTATTAAACCTTTAACACCAAAGAGAAATAGGCGCAACCTATTAAAAATAGGCGCATAACACCAACGAGAAATGAAAGAAACAAGCGTAACGATTACCCTTGATTCACGAACGAGAGTAAATTAACACCAATTATACATCTGTAAAGAAATGGCTGGCTTAAAGCTTATAGAAGACGAAACAATTATCAATATCTGTCCAGACGATACGGAAGGAGAGGTTATTGAGATTGCTAATCTTAAGATACAGCTACCAAAGAAGCCAGCTAAGAAAGACATACTGTTTCACGACAAGCCCAAGAAGGACCAACGCTGGGAAAGGACAGAGCTCCCCAGAGAGTTGGCGAGTATCAAGACGATGGATGACTGGTACGCCACTCCTAAGGAATTCCAGCAGAAGTACAGCCCATATATCGAGCAGGAGTTCTTGCGCCGTCGCAATGGCGTATGGTTCTACAATAATAATGTTCCAACATATATTACTGGACACCACTATATGTTTCTGCAGTGGAGTAAGATTGATATCGGCTACCCAAGCTATCTGGAGTTTCAGCGTAGGCTGTTTATCCATCAGGCGGCCTGCGAAGCGGACCCACGCAGTATGGGACAGATTTATACCAAGTGTCGACGTAGCGGATATACCAATATGAGCTCAGCTGTCTTGGTAGACGAAGCCACACAGGTAAAAGACAAGCTGTTGGGTATTATGAGTAAGACGGGTACGGACGCTCAGGCTGCGGTCTTCTCCAGCAAGGTGGTGCCTATCTTTAAGTCCTACCCATTCTTCTTCCAGCCTATCTTGGATGGTACGACAAACCCCCGTCAGGAGCTGGCCTTCAGAGAGCCTTCTAAGCGTATCACCAAAAAGAACAAGAGCGTCCAGAAAGGAGAAGCCCTTGACACGGTCATCAACTGGAAGAACACGGTAAGCAATGCCTATGACGGATCAAAGACCCACGTCCTATTCTTGGATGAGGCGGGTAAGTTTGAGAAGGGTATTGATATACGTGAGGTGTGGCGTATCCACAGAACCTGTCTGTTGGTTGGACGTCGTATTATCGGAAAGGCCCTTGTGGGCTCTACTGTCAATCCGTTGGATAAAGGAGGCCGTGAGTACCGCGACCTGTACTACGATTCAGACCCCAGAGACCGCAACGAAAACGGTCGCACAAAGAGCGGACTTTATGCTATCTTCATTCCAGCATACGAAGCACTGGAAGGATTTTTTGACCCATACGGTAATCCTATTATAGAGGACCCAGAGAATCCCGTCTTAACTGAGGATGGCACATTTACTGATATAGGAGCCAAGACCTTCTTAAAGAACGAACGAAAGGGCCAACAACACAACAGCTACGAACTTAATGAAATTATTAGGCAGTTTCCCTTTACGGAGGATGAAGCATTTAGGGACTCTACAAAAAGCAGTCTATTCAATATTCAAAAGATATACGAGCAGGTTCAGTATAACGACGATCTGTATCCGAATCCTGTTGTTATTGGGAACTTTGTTTGGAAGAATGGAGAACAGGATACAGAGGTTGTGTTCCGACCCGACCCGAATGGGCGGTGGCGTATTGCGTGGCTACCTCCAGCTGATATGCGCAATCAGAGGAAAGAAGAGTACGGGAAGCGTGTTGCTCCTAATAGTCTTTATGGATGTGGCGGCGTTGACTCTTATGATATTGATACTACTGTAGACTACCGCTCCTCAAAGGGTGCGTGCCATATCTTCAATAAGTTTAATATGGAGCATCCAAGCAATATGTTTGTTGCTGAATATGCATCGCGTCCACCTCTGGCAAAAATCTTTTACGAAGACGTATTGATGGCTGCTGTCTTCTACGGATATCCTATACTTATAGAGAACAACAAGTACGGCATTGCCAGATACTTCGAGTCCCGTAATTACGATGGATATCTGATGGATAGACCTGCGCATCTTGGTGCTGGAACAATGCACGTAAAGGTCAAGACAAAGGGTATACCGTCTAACTCTCAAGACATTATCCAAGCTCACGCCCAAGCTATTGAGGCTTACATCCACGACCACGTGGGAGTAAATAACAATACGGGCGAGTATGGAAAGATATATTTTAATAGAACACTGGAAGACTGGATCAACTTTAAGATAGACGATCGTACAAAATTTGACTTGTCCATCTCAAGCGGTCTGGCTCTTTTAGCGGCTCAAAAACAGGTAAAACAAAAACCTAAATCCGACTTCGATAGCAAGGTATTTTTCAGGAAGGTACGCTCAATCACTCGGTAATTGTTATTTGTATCTTTGTCCATAAAGTATTTACTACGGAATGGACTATACTGGAAAATCATCAAATTACGAGTCTATTTTCCCAGATCCGTTAGCAGAGCAGCCCCAAAAGCTCACAAAGCAGTACGGGCTTCAGTACGCTAAGGCGATCTACTCCCAATGGGGAGGTGTGGAAATTGATGGCTCCCTGTATGCGAAACGCTGGCGGGAATTTGAAATTTCACGAGACTATGCTAACGGCACCCAAGACACTTCAATCTATAAGCAAATTCTTACATCGCTGGACCCAAACAACGGTGACGGTGCTCTACTGTCTCTGGATTGGACTCCTGTTCCTATTGTCCCGAAGTTTGTAAAGATTGTAACGAACAAAATTCTCTCAGCCAAGATGTATCCAAACGTCGAGGCTATTGATCCTTTATCAAGAAGCGAAAAGGATTATGAAAAGAATAAGCTAAAAATCTTTATTGAAAACAAAGACGTATTAAAAGAAGCTAAAGAATCTGGCCTCAAAACAGAGGTTGATCCAGATACGCTTCCAGACTCTTCGGAGGAAGCAGAAATCTTCTTAGATTCTAACGTAAAAACCGCTGCAGAGATTGCTTCCCAAATCGGTATCAACCTCACCTTGTCTTGGAATGACTTTGATGAGCGCATCTATCGCCGTTGCGTAGAGGATCTCGTTACTGTTGGTATGGCTGTTGTCAAACGTGAAAACGACCCTAACTATGGCATTGTCACCAAATACGTTGACCCCGCTTACTTTGTGCATAGTTACACTGACGACCCGAACTTCTCCGATATCGTATACGCTGGTCACATTCAGCGTCTGTCTATCTCTGAATTAAAGCGTATTGCTGGCGATCAGTTTACCGAAGAGGAGTACAAGAATATGGCCCGCACGGTGATGAACCGCTACGGCAATAACCCCAACCGTTTTGACAATACAAGCTACGACAACAACCTTGATCGTTATAACTACGGATACGATGAGTACACCGTAAACATAATGGACTTTGAGTTTGTCAGCGTAGACAACGTCATCTTTGAGAAAAAAACAAGCGCCTACGGAAACATCGGTTTCTACTACAAGGGCACTAAGTACAACGCACCAAGTAATAGCGTATATGACCGCGAGGCTATATATATGCAGAATGCTACGCTCTACGGAGGCACGTTTATTATCGGAACCAACTACATCTACAACTACGGACTAAAGAAGAATGTACCTAAAAACGTACACGACCTCAGCCGTACACGTATGAGCTATAGCGCCGTTGCAACCAATATCCGTCGGATGATTCCAAAAAGTATGGTCTCTGGAGTCATTGGATTTGCTGACCAGCTTCAACTTTCGCACCTAAAGATTCAGCAAGCGATAGCTAAAGCGAAGCCTGACGGACTCCTTGTCGACATCGAGGGACTTGAGAATGTACAGCTCGGTCGGGGTGGAGAGTTGCAACCGCTTGATATTCAGGACATCTACGAACAAACGGGTGTCTTCTATTATCGCAGTAAGAACCCAGAGGGAGGATTCCAAAATCCACCTGTGCGTCCGCTTGATAATAGCATCCGCAATATCAATGAGCTCATCGCCCTGTACAACCACTACCTGCGTATGATCCGTGACGCTACGGGAATCAACGAGGTGATGGATGGAACGTCTCCCAAAGGAGAGCAGTTGGTAGGTGTGCGTCAACAAGCCCTTGCAGCTGCAAATAACGCCCTCTACGACATTACTAACGCTTCGTTGGTACTGTACCGCCGAGTGTGTGAAGACATCGTTAAATGCCTTCAAATCGTGCCTCCTAAGAGTATTCTGTTCCAAGCCTATGAGAACGCTATCGGCAAGGAGAATATGAAGGTGCTTAGCTCTTTCTCTAACCTTCCGATGTACAACTTCGGGGTACGTGTCGTCAGCGATATGAACGAGGTAGACCGTGCTTACTTGGAGCAGAACATTCAGGTAGCTCTATCTCAGAGAGAGATTGACTTGGAGGACGCTATCGCTATCCGACAGCTAAAAGATATCGACCAAGCGGAGCGCCTTCTTGTGGTGCGCCGTAAGAAGCGTATCAAGCAACAGCAAGAGATTGCCTCTCAGAACTCGCAGATGCAGGCTCAGATGAACCAGCAGACTGCTATGGCTACCTCACAGGGTAAGATGCAGGAGGAGCAGATGAGAGCTCAGCTGGAGGCTCAGAAGATTCAGTTGGAATCCCAAGCAAAGGCACAGCTTATGCAACTGGAGTACCAGCTTAAGATGCAGCTTGAAGACCTTAAGGGTCGCTACGGCGTTGCAGAACAGCAGATTGAGTCTGGTGTAAAGCAAAACCTTGAGAAGGAGAAAGAGGATCGCAAGGACGACCGCGTTAAAAAGCAAGCTGTCCAGCAGTCCAAGCTTATCTCCCAGCGCAAGGGTGAGCGCCCAGAGCTTGAGGAGGAGACAGACATCGTCGATATCATATTGAATAAATAACTACTTTTGTGGTGCGTAGCATTGCACCTTGAACCTTTAACCTTTGACAAATGAGCTACTCAAACGTAAGTAACCCCGCTAATTACCAACTGCAAGCACTTGGTCAGAAGGGTTTTCGTAAAATCACATCAGGCTTCAGCCCTGTAGCAGACGAGTACTACCGCGCTATTGTGGTTGTAAACGATGCTGTTATCACTACTACTTCTGAAGCGGGTGATAACCTTTCTGCTGAAGCTATGATTGCTGGCACTGTCGTTTATGGATTGTTCAGCGCTGTCAGCGTATCTGCTGGCACGGTGATCGCGTACATTGCCTAATGCTCAGTTTAGGATTATCCCTAAGCATTCAGCAACCCGCCTCTAAGTTCCTGAGGACGGGAGCAAACTTATTTTTCTCAGACTACGAAGCGCGTGTATTAGCGGACGGTGGTACGGTAGAAGCAGGAAGCTGTTTCTCTGCTGCCCTGTATTACTTGGGTGTTCGTAGTGTATATGACTATACTGAATTCTTGTTGGATCGTATGTATGCTGATGGCGCAAGCTTTGATGGCGTCACCAATACGGTTATCACAAAGGTATGGAACCAAATGGCTCAAGACTGGGAGACGTCTACGGATGTGTGGAATGTCGTTGAATATGGAAACATTGACTTGTTCCTTCCCTGCTTTAATAAATCTTTTTTCTCAATAAACGTATAATGGAGATTTGGAAAGACATAGAGGGGTTTGTTTACAAGTGGATTGATTCCTCTAATGGTATGTACTATATTGGAAGCCATAAAGGCTCTATGTTTGATAATTATATAGGAGGTGGAATTTATTTCAAAAGAGCATACAACTTGAGAAAAGAATCTTTCAATAGAGAAGTACTTTATGTTGGTCCACACTTTCGTGAGCTTGAAGAGTTGATACTTTTAACATTAGATTGTGAAAGTGATAAATTATCATACAATTTAAAAAACGCAGCTATCGGGGGCAATATGGGGCCAGAAGGTATTGAAAAAATGAGACTCAAAGTAACTGGAGTCCCAAAGTCCGAATCTGCGAAGAAGAAAATGAGAAACAAAATTGTATCTCAAGAAACAAGGATTAAAAAGTCAAGAACAAGAACAGAATATTCCGTATACTGCGGGTATAATGATAAAAAATACTTTAACATAAAAGAAGCTTCTTTGGACTTGGGTTTCTCTGCTGTATACCTAAGAGAAATGGTCAATGGTAAAAAAAGAAATAAGTTCCAACTACAAAAAATAGAAAAATTATGAGCAGCTTTTATACTGATGCATCTTTAGTGATGATTCCTTCTGGTTATAAGGATCAGAAGGTTTATTGTGCAAAGCCTGTGGACGGATCTGCGGACCTAACCTTCTCACGCGGTAGCGACATTGAGGCCACGAGGGTGGCGGCCAACGGCTACATAGAGAAAGCCAAAGTCAACCTATTGTTGCAGAGTAATTCGTTTAGCACCACTTGGATAACAGTAAACTCAACTTTAACAAGCGGCCAAAGCGGGTACGATGGTAGCACAGATGCGTGGAAATTAGAAAGCACTTTGGCTGGTGTTTCTGCTTCAGTTCGGCAAACTGTGTCTGTAAATTCAGTGAGTACATTTAGCGCATACGCAAAGGTTGGAAATGTAAATTTCATAACACTCTATTGTGCATCAAGTGGCACACCGTTCTATGCTTGGTTTAATTTAAGTAGCGGAACGATTGCTACAACTTCAAGCGATATAGACACAAGTATTACAAGCATAGGCGGAGGTTGGTATCGTGTTTCCATTACGGGTTTAAATCCAAACCAAAGGGTTGATATTTACCCAGCAAATGCAGATGGTTCATATATTACTGCTGTGGGCGAATACATCTACATCCAAGACGCCCAACTGAACTACGGCCTCGTAGCGCAAGAGTATCAAGAAACCACGACCACGAGCGTAGTAAGTGGGATTACCAATGACCTTCCCCGCCTTGACTATTCGGGGGGTGCGACTTGTCCTTCGTTACTTTTGGAGCCGAGCAGAACGAACTTAATTAACCAAAGCGAATGGTTCGGAGGGCATACCCTATTTGCATCTAATGCCGATACCAATTCAATTACATCACCCGAAGGCGTTTTAAATGGTTCAGAGGTTCGCCCCAATAGCGGTATAAATATAAATATTAGTACTGCTAATGGATATACTGCGGGAGCATCTGCGTATGTGGCTAAAAGCGTTGGAACGCTAACCGCTTCAACCTACACATTTTCTGCATTCGTTAAAAAGACCGACCTCAATCTAATTCAATTTCGGGCAGCCGATGATTCGGACTTGAGTAGTGCAAATGGGGTTGGGGCGGTTATTGATTTAGATACCTATACTCTTGTTTCCGAAACCCTCTGCACAACCACCATTGAGCCTTATGCTTTGGGGTGGTATAGAATTTCAATAACATTCACCGCAACGGCTGCGACTTGGTACGCGGGTTTTTGGTATTGGAATAAGACGAGCATTACGGTTGACGGAACGCAAGGGTACGGAGTTTATGGCAGTCAGTTTGAAAGCGGTTCATATATGACAAGCCTCATCCCCACCTACGGAACCTCCGCCACGCGCACGAGCGACTCTGCGTACCGCACTGGAATATCTTCCTTAATTGGGCAAACGGAGGGGACTTTGTATTTGGAATTCAGCACCCAGCCAGAGGGGGCAAGTGATTCCCGAATTTCAATTTCGGGCGGCTCAAATAATAATTGGATTTTCTTGAGCAAAGATGGCCCCGAATATAGGGCTTATGTAAGGGCTTCAAACAGTGTTGCTTATTCAAATACTTCTGAAGACATTTTAGATAGCAGTGTTGTGAAAATGGCTATTGCTTACAAAAGCGGTGAAATTGCCTACTATTTTAATGGAACTTTGAGAAGTTCAAGCAGTTCGTTTTCCTTTGACGCAACTTTAGATAGGTTGATTATTGGAAATACCAATACTGTTTCCGATGTTCAGGAAGCAATAAAAATAAACCAATTGCTACTATTCCCGACCCGCCTTTCTAACGCAGACCTTGCAACCTTAACCACCCTTTAAGATGAAACTACGCAAGTATTCTTTCAGCACCTCACAATGGGCCACCGCAAAGGCCAAGATTGAAACCACCGATGACGAGGGTAACACCATATGGGATTCCTCAAAGGTGGTAGCGGTGGTGGAACTTGGCAACCTCGTGGTTACCCCCGCCGTCTATGATGAGGAGGGGAACGAAACAACCTCCGCCACCTATTCCGACAAGTATAGCGTGGACATTCTTTGGAAGGATGAACCCCTAACGACCTCTTTTACTTCGTATGAGGTATGGTGTGAGCCTATGGGCGTACACGCTATGGGAGGGCAGAAAGTCCGCGAAGAATGGGTTGAGGTGTGCAAGAGCAAGAAGCCCGAGCTATTCCCAGCTCCGCCAACAAATCCTTCCTAAATAAACATTAACTTTGTAACATAAGAAAAAGATTATGGGTACAGCATTAACAGGAACGGAGATTAAGGATACTTATGATTCCTTAATTAAGGTTACGGACAACGGGCCGATCAGCGGTACGGCTAAATACTTGTCGGATGGCTTGGGCAATGATTCAGCTCTTGCTTTGTCAACGGGTAACATTGGTATTGGTACGAATTCGCCTGCTGCTAAATTGGATATTGTAGGAGCTGCGGGCAATACTCAACTCAACATAACTTCAGGTTCGGGAACTTTTCCTTTTATTACATTAGACCAAACGGGCGTTGTAAAATATGCTATTCAGAATACGGCCACAACGGGATTGTTTACAATAACTGAAGCAGGGGTGGCCAATCGCCTTGTTATTGAAAAAACAAGTGGCAATGTAGGCATCGGCACGGATTCGCCCGAACAATTATTAACGGTAGCGGGAGGTAACCTTACAGTAAGTGGAAACACAGGGACGGCAAGACAAGTTTTATTGCTAACTACTGCAAGCACAGTTGCCACGATTGAGTCAACATATCAAGGTATTTCAAGCTTTGGAGATTTAGCATTTAAGACAAGCAGCACCGAGCGTATGCGCATCACCTCTGCGGGTAATGTGGGAATTGGTACGAGTTCGCCTTCTGCTACTTTAAGTATCGCGGGTACACTTTCCGTGAGTTCAACCATTACGGGAACGCAAGGCAATTTTGCTTTGGGAACAGTAGGCGGAAGCATTGGTTCGGTTAAAAATTTAACCATAACAAATACAAATGGAGCCATTGGTGACTTTGCGGGGTTAAACTTTGCTTACTACAATAATTCAACAAACTTTGGTTATATAGGTTCAGTTCTTACAAGTTCTACGACCAATAGCGCTTCTGATTTGGTATTTGGAGTAAAAGCAAGTACATCAGCAGTTGATGTTACCGAATATATGCGGATTAAAGCAGGAGGCAAGGTCGGCATCAACACCACGAGTGCTTTAGGTCAGTTAAATATTAAAAACGAAAGTGCGGGAGCAACGACAAATGCTTTGGCTTTGTATAACACCCCCTCAAACACCGAAAACACGGGTGTTGCTATTGAGTTTTACCCAAATGTGGGGGTTAACGATAGATGCGCAAGAATTAGTGCCGTAAACCCTTCAACTTCGGGGCAAAATGTTGCAGACTTAAGATTCTTTACTTCAAATGATGCAGCACCAACCGAGAAGCTACGCATCCTTGCAAGCGGTGGTATTACCTTCAACGGAGACACCGCAGCAGCCAACGCCCTTGATGACTACGAGGAGGGGACTTGGAGTCCCGTTATTAGTGACGGCACTAACGATGCCACAATGGTCGCAGGGGCGGGTGGACAATACACTAAAATAGGCCGTCAAGTTACTTTGACGGGATATTGCCGTACAACTTCTATTGGCAGCGTTTCGGGAAACATACGGATTAAAAATTTACCTTTCACAGCGGGGGGAAACGAACAGGGCGGAGCAAGTTTAACTTTTGGATTTTTTGAATCTTTAAGTTTAACTGCGGGGCATTCCGTTGGTGGCTACATTGAAGGAGGGTTAAATTATATAATTCTTACGGTAAACGATGCTGCCGCAGGAACTACAATGATGCAAGCAACTGAATGGGGTAATAACGGTTTTATCTTTATTTCCTTCACCTACTTCGTATAAAAAATAAAACTAAACAAAATGATTGAAGAAGTAATCTACATTTCGGGCTTCAACGTCAAGATTGACGGAACGATTGAAGTACGCAAGACCACCGATGTAACCAAAGATGGCGCAGTTATCGCCTCATCTTATTGGCGCACGGTATTGCAAGTGAACGACCCCGCAGCCGATGAGGTATTGGGCGTTGGTACTTACTACCGCAACTTGGCTCAAGATGCTTGGGATAATGCCCCTGCACCTGCCCCCGTTGTTGAACCTGCACAAGCCTAAGCGATATGACAACCTTCGCTTGGAACTGCAAAACTGTTGATGCCTATCCTTCATACGATAGCTTGACAGATGTAGTATATAATGTGCACTGGGTTCTTTCCGCTGAGCGTGTAGAGGGCGAAGAGACCTACTCTTCCTCTTGCTACGGAACAGAATCCATCAGCTTGGAGGACCTTAGCCCCGCTTCTTTCGTTCCCGTAGAAGACCTTACCAATGAGGTCGTTACAGGATGGGTGGAGGCTTCAATGGGAGCAGAGGTCGTTGCCGAGAAGAAAGCGTCTCTGGAGGCTTCTTTGGATGCTCAAATCAACCCTACGAGCGTTACCATTACGCTCGGTTCTTGATTTAATGTCATAAGATAACACTTGAGGTGGCTACTGTCGCCTCTTTGTGCTTTTCGTAACTTTGCTTTTATGGCAGTACAAGTAGATTACCGCATTTCGCCAAGCGATCAATTCAGCGTATACAATCCTGATACCAAGTCTAATAAGACTATTACGTACTTTACGCTATTGGCTAAGATTCGCGGTGATCTAAACATCACTGGCGGAGGAAGCTCTCTTCCCATTGATATTGTAGATGCTCAAGACAACCAACTGCTTGTATACGATTCAGGAAGCAGCACTTGGAGAAACGAGACGGTAGGCATCTTCAAGAACATCCGTACCACCTCCTCTTACGATTGGGAGGATACAGCATTTGTTTGGGAAACAGTAGAGAACACTTGGGAGACAGGTGTTAGTTCGGAAGCTGTCGTTGCTGACCAGTTGGAAGACACCCTATATCTTATTGCAGATTCTGGTCTTTCTATCATTGGAAACCCCATCACCGACACCATTGTCTTTGATAACATTGACAAAGGCTCAACGCAAAACATCTTCAAGAATATTGCCGTCTCTGGTCAAAGCACCATTGTAGCCGACAGCAATGACGATACGCTAACGCTTGTAGGCGCAGGCGGAGTGTCTATCACGACCAACGCCTCTACCGACACCATCACCATCTCTACTGCTGGAATCGTTGATGGATCAGGCACTACAAACTACGTTGCTAAGTGGACCGATACGGATACCATTGGTGACTCTCAAATCTTTGACAACGGAACCAGCGTAGGCATAGGGACAGCTTCCCCTGCTCATAAGGTAGATGTGGATGGCGGTGTATACGCAGACTACTTCCAGTTGGATACATCCTATTCCGATGGAGCTGTTGCTGGTAAGTTCTCTTGGAATCCAGATAGAGAGACCGCAGAACTTGGCTTAGATGGCACTGTATCGCTTATTTTGGGTCAAGATAACCTTTGGTACGTCAAGAACCAAACAGGCTCTGCAATCCCCAAAGGAAGGGCTGTAATGGCCGTTGGTGCGCTTGGTGCAT
>Ga0222714_10004758_pt1 | contig 13171 bp, 12 predicted proteins | sample C33_3DmetaG_FD_165048 | JGI IMG/M metagenome (GOLD analysis project Ga0222714, IMG submission 165048) | Estuarine water microbial communities from San Francisco Bay, California, United States - C33_3D | ecosystem: Environmental > Aquatic > Marine > Unclassified | place: USA: California... | reverse complement strand
TGATGAAACTTTTTAGGAATATAATCAAATATAGTTGGTCTATTAAGTTCATCTTTTTTCGATGTAATACAACCCTTTGGTTTATGAAATATTAATATTTTAAATTTTTTTTGTTTTGGATCAGATAATTCCACAATATCGTTTTCTTCAATTTTAAGATAAGGTCTATATTCAATATTATTATTTAGTGAAATTTTTTTTCTTTTTATAATATCTTCTGCTTGATTTCGTGAAATATTTAATAACTCGGAAACTTTTTTACTAAGAGTAATTTTTTGCATGTTCAACAAAATCTTTCATTATATTAAAATCAAAGTCAGTTATTAAAAATTCTGGGTGCCATTGAACACCTACACAGTAAGGTAATTTTGAATGGTGAAATGCTTCAATAATCCCATCATTAGCATAAGCATCAATAATTAAATTTTCACCAATGTTATCAACAGCTTGATGATGTGCGCTATTAACAAAGATTGTTTTCTTTGAAGTTAGTTTTTGAAGTAAGGAATCATTGGTTAGCTTTATTTCATGGCTAGTTTCATTCCTGGGGTTTAACTGTTCATGTTGAATTTTGGAGTCAATATCCTGAATTAAAGAACCTTTAAAAAATACATTAATTAATTGTGCGCCCCCACAAATACCTAATATTGGTTTTTTATTTTTTATAAAATGATCAATAATTTTGAATTCATAAACAGTTCGATTTGCGTTAATTTTTACTCTACTACTAGTTATACTTTGCCCAAAGTATTTGGGGTCTATGTCAAAATCTCCACCAGATATTATTATAGCATCAATGAAGTCAAGATCGGGTTCTATATCTGTAATTGGAAGGATAATAGGTGTGCAACCAAATTGCTCAATAGATTGGACGTAATTCCTTCTTAGTGCAAACCATGGGAATTTTGAATAACAGTGGTCTTTATCTTGATAATCTGTAGTAATACCAATTATAGGCTTTTTATTTAACATGAATAATAATTTAACTAAATTTATTCAAATTGTATTGCAACAGTCTAATAAAGCTATTGAAAAAAATGAAATTCCTATTGGGTGCTTAATATTTGATCCTTCAACCAGTAATATTATTTCTAAAGCTCATAATAAGGAAGTAACTGCTTATGATCCTACTGCACATGCTGAAATAATCTGTATAAGAAATGCTTGTAAGAAATTAAAACAAAAAAGATTAGATAGGTTATGTTTGCTAACTTATTTAGAACCATGTTCGATGTGTAAAGAGGTTATTAAATCTGCGCGTATCTCTAAAGTATATTATTTATTTAAAAATAATAATCCACGAAGGAAAACAATTCATAAAATTAGTTACATAAAAATTACTGGAAATTATGAAAATCTTATAAAAAAATTTTTTATAAGTAAAAGAATTAAAAATTAGAACCAATATCTTTTCTAAAGTATTTAAAATTCCAATCAATTTTTGAAGCCACTTCATAAACTTTGCTTCTACAATCTGCATAAGTATCACCAAGAGAAACAACCGATAAAACCCTTCCTCCGGTTGTAAGAATTTTATCATGATGAATTTTAGTAGCTGCATGAAAAATATAAAAATCATTTTCATTTCTAAAATTATGTAAATTTTTAATTTCAGTTTCCTTAGGGTAGCTATCTGGATACCCTTGGGTTGCTAAAATTAAACAAACTGCTCTTTTATCATCGAAAAATTCTAAGTTCGCATATTTTAAACTTTTTGTTGCAGTTGCATGAACCAATGGTAGGAAGTCGGTTTTAAGTCTCATTGAAATACTTTGTATCTCTGGATCACCAAACCTTGTGTTGTATTCTAATAGAAAGGGGTTATTAAATTCATCGACAATGACTCCAAAAAATATCACGCCTTGAAAGTCAATTTTGTCTTTTTTTAAACCGTCAATAGTTTTATCAACTATATTTTTTTGAATTTTTTCCTCTAAATTTTTATCTAACAATAAGGGTGCAGGGCTTAAGGTGCCCATCCCTCCAGTATTGGGGCCTGTATCGTTGTCTCCAATTCTTTTATAGTCCTGGGCAGATCCAAAATTTAAAGCGGTAGTACCGTCTGAAATAGTGAAAAAACTTAGCTCTTTTCCTTTTATAAAATCCTCAATTACAACCTTATTAAAGTCGTTATTAAAAATTTTATCTAAAAATATTTTTTTACACGCTTCAATAGCATCATTTGTATTTTCGCATACAAAAACACCTTTACCTGCAGCAAGACCATCGTATTTAACAACAATTGATCCATATTTATTTTCTAAATAAGATTTTGCAGACTCGTAAGAGGTAAAGGTTTTTGAGGATGCAGTGGGGATACCATGAGATGAACAAAAATTTTTCATAAATTCTTTCGATGACTCTAACTGAGCGCCTACGGAATCTGGACCAAAAACGTTTAAATTTAATTTCCTTAATTTGCCTGCTAAATTTCTGGAAAGATAATCCTCAGGACCAATTATCACCAAATCAGGTTTAATTTTTTTACACTTTTCAATTATTTCTTGATCAGAGCTTAATTCATGACACTCTGCAATTTGACTTATTCCATAGTTGCCTGGAAAGCAATAAAGTTTATCACATAAGGGAGAGTTATGAATTAATCGACAAATTGCATGCTCTCGCGCACCTGATCCGATAACTATTACATTCATAATTTTTGATATTTGAGTATATTAATAATGTGAATAATATTCCTGAATATACTGTAACGCAACTTAATCATTCTATAAAAAATTTATTAGAACAAAATTTTGAATATATCAAATTAGTAGGGGAGGCTGGCCCCATTACAATTGCAAATTCTGGCCATGTCTATTTTTCAATAAAAGAAAATGATGAAGTTATTTCTTGCATTTGTTGGAAAGGAAGCTACGAGCGATTAGATATTAAAATAGAAGAAGGTACTGAGTTTAGTTTTTACGGTCGAGTTACATCTTTTTCTAAATTTGGAAGATCCGTATACCAACTTATAGTAGATCAGGTTGAATACAGTGGTGCTGGTTCAATTTTAAAGTTAATTGAAGAGAGAAAAAAAATCCTCACTGAACAGGGATTCTTCGATCTTAAAAATAAATTAAAATTACCAAAATTTCCTTTAAAGATAGGCATACTCACTTCTGCAACTGGCTCAGTAATTCATGATATTATTCATCGAATTTCGGAAAGATTTCCAATCGCCCACCTGTATCTTTTTCCAATTACTGTTCAGGGAAAAAATACTCATCGAGAAATTATTGAGTATTTAGATCTAATTGAAAATAATTCAATAAATAATTTAATCAAACCGGACTTAATTATTTTTGCAAGAGGCGGGGGATCTCTAGAAGAATTGATGCCCTTTAATGAACCTGATCTTATTAAAAGAGTTTTTAGTCTTAAAATACCCTCTATATCGGCTATAGGTCATGAAACTGATTATACACTCTTAGATCTGGTGTGTGACTTAAGAGCCCCAACGCCTTCTGCAGCAGCAGAACTTTCTGTTCCTGATATGAGCTACCTATTAAAGGATCTTAATGAGAAGAAAACATTATTTGTTAATTTAATAAATAAAAAATTCTCAATCCCGGAAAAAAATTTGCTTAATTTCAAAATATCTATTTCAGCTCATATACAAAAAATAAATATAACAGAAAAATATATAACAACTTTTAATAATAAAGGTTTAAATATTTTATCTCGCCAGATTTATGAAAAATTAAATAAATGTAATAGTTTTTATCTGACAGTTTTAAAATTTAACCCCTTATCTAAGATTAATTTAATCCAAGATAAGATTAAATCTAATTTTAATAATAATAAGTTGGTAATTTTGAATAAATTTAAACTTTTAAATAACAACATTAATTTATTAATGCGTATTATCAAAAATTCCTCTTTAGAAAATAATCTTAAAAAAGGATATGCGATTTTAAAATCAAAAGGTTCAATTATTAAAAATATTAAAAAACTTGAGACGCTTCAATTATTTACAGTAGTTCTTAAAGATGGAAGTACTGATATAAAAAAATAATTTATTTTCTCCATCTTTGGTGTACCCATAACCACTGTGTAGGATCTTCGAGTATCCATTTTTTAAAATAACTCTCATGTATTCTTTCGACTATTGTCTTTGACTCTAGTTTTGAGAATTCTTTGTATTCTAAAGGTTTTTCAACTACTATCTCAAACGTATCACTATTTATTCGTTTAGAATATATCGGGCATATTTTCGTTTTATATTTTAATGCCAAATTTGCGTAGCCATCCGTTGCAAAACAATCTTTACCCATAAAATTTATTATAGGCCCACTGCTATCTCTTTGATCTACAAGTAAAGCTAAGTGATGATTGTTTTTAAGTGCCATAATCATATTTTTTGCACTTTCTGAACCTTTCCTATAAAAAAAAGCGTTATCTTGTTTTCTATTATTTTGAATGTACTTATCTATTAGATTATTGTTTGCATGGCGATACACAGAATGTAAAATAAAACCATTCTGTAATAAATAGTTTCTAGTTATTTCCCAATTACCTAAATGTGCTGAGAGAAAAATACAAGATCCATGATGTTTTTTTAGGTCGTCTAAGAAATGTTGATTTATAACTTTTATATTTGTCCAATTGAATTTCTTTAGATTAAAAAATTCAAAAAATACTCTACCCGTTTGATCTAAATTTTTTTTTGCTAATGTTATAATTTTTTCTTCTGGCAATCCTAGGATGCTTAAATTAGATATAATGATTTTAAAGTATTTTGTATATACTCCTACATTTCTAACTATAAAACCACCTAGGTTAGATGTGAATGAAAAACTGAATAATTTTAAAATAAAATTAATTATTAAAAATAATAAAAATTCAGAATAGTTTCTTATGATTTTAAAAATATTTTTCAATTGTATCAGCAATATTTAAGTCATCATTCAAAATAATTTTACCATAAATGATTCCAACTGAGCTTTTAAACTCTCTAGGAATTCTCATATGATCTTTTTCAGTTGTAACCAGATAGGCATCATTTTTATTTGCCTCATCTAAAAGTTGAAAGATATCATCGACTGAGTATTTATGATGATCAGGGAATTCTTTTACAGCTGTTATATTTAGATTTTCTGATTGAAGTTGATCAAAGAACTTTTTATTGAAACCTAAACCCGCAAATGCAAATAATTTTTTTTCAATTAAATCGTTTGAAATCTTAATTTGATATTTTAACTTTATTTGGTTTGGAATGCCTTGTAACTCCTCACAGTGATCCGTATTGATAAGAAAAAAAATTTGAGATTTATTGATTACTTCCTTAATTGTCTCTCTTAAAGGGCCTGAGGGTATCAATAGTTTATTTCCAAATGCTTGAATTGAGTCATATACATACACTGACAAATTTTTATATACGCTGTATGTTTGTAATGCATCATCTAAAACTAAGATATCAGCGCCATCTTTTTTTGCCAAAGGAAAGGCATTAAATTTATTTTTACTTATCCAGGTAGGGTAGTATTTTGACATCATTAGTGCCTCATCTCCGACAAGGTTGTAATCCATTTCCTCTGAAACTTTAATTGTCTCACTAGCCGATCCTCCATAGCCCTTTGATATGATATGAGGGTTGTATCCCATATTTTTTAATTGCTCACACAAAAATAAAACAGATGGAGTTTTCCCCGATCCACCAATCATAGCACTGCCTACTGCCACTACAGGCAAATCAAACTTATTAACTCTAGATAATTTTTTTTTTAAAAATGAACCCAAAAACCAAAGAATAGAGGCAGGTAGAAGCAAAATAGAAAAAGGGCTTATTGATCTTTGATACCAGAATCTCGGTGCCTTTAGCATGATTCTATCTCCTTAATTATATTCATCAATTGTGATTGCTGAGTAATAAAATATTTTTTAATAGTATCTGATAAATGTCTCTCTTGGCATATGAGTCCATTAATTTTATGACCTATATGTGATAAATCATCAACTTTAAAAATTTCACAGAGTTTCATTTCTAATAGATCATCATATATATCTTTAAAATTTTTATTATAGATACCTGTTAGTATAAAACATCCTTTTGATAGTGCCTCTAAAGGATTTTGACCCCCATGCTCTATTAAAGACCCACCCATGAATACTATTTTAGATTTGGAAAATAAGAGTAAATTATCACCAAATTTATTGTGAATGTAAACTTTTGATTTAATTTTTGAATCCAGTTCCTTTTCTAATTTTGGTATATATTGAATATGCCTAGGAATAATAATTATTTCTTCAATCAAATTTAAATCGATCATAGATAAAATTTGATTTATTTTTGCAAATTCGTTTTTGTGTATACTGGCAAAACAAATTATAGGTTTTTTAAAATCTGGAATATCAACTATTTGATCAAATTTAAGATTGCCATAGTAAAGTGATTTTAAATTAAAAATTTTATCAAATTTAACTTGATCTAGAATGCTTTTTGCAAAAACTAAATCATATTTTAGACCAATAAATTTTGAAAAGACTGGAAAGAATTTCCAACGATTATAACTTTTATCAGAAAGCCTAGCATTAACGACAATATTCTTTATGTTACTTGATTTTGATATTGACAACCAGTTTGGCCAAATTTCAGAGTCAACCCAAATAATTTTTTTTAATTTTAAATTGGAAATAAATTTTTCTACATTCCAAAAAAAATCTAATGGTAAAAAAATAATTTTATAATTTGGGTAAGTATTTTTTGCTAGATAATATGAAGAAAGAGTTGTGCATGATAAAAAAAAATTTTCCTCACTAAAGTTTCTAATTAAAAATTTAATTGAATTAAATTCACCTATGCTTGCAAAATGAATCATTATTTCAAATTCGGAAAGCTCAATAAAATTATGTTGATTAAATACTTTTTGTTTAAAAGATAATAAAGTTTCTTTTTTTTTAATTATCCTAAGGATGCCGATCAAAATAATAATGGGGCATAAAAATATTTGAAATATTTTATAACTAAATAAAATCATCAATTATCTTCATATTATTATTTAATTCTGTTAGAACATCTTGATTAAACTTTTTTTCTTCATTGTAGTTAGAGGGATCAATAACTTTTTCTCCCCAATAAAAGATACCTTTGCCAAATGGTAGGGGAATCTTAAGTTTATCCCAGTTATTAAGTTGAAAAAACTTATTAGTTTTGAAAGTTAAAAAAACAACCTTCATTTTGAACTTTGATGCTAATTTAAAAATATTTGTATTAATTTGATATACGGGACCATGAGGGGCATCTGGAGTTATATAGATACAGTCACCATTTTTTGAAGCTAATAATATATTTTTAATTAGTTTTGTTGGTTTGTTTTTATCTCTTAGTAATGGGTCTAGACCAAATTTTCTTTGAACTAGAATACTTAATTGACCATCTCTATGTGATGTAGCAATAGGTCTTAATTTTGGTTTAAATTTCCAACTAAAGGTAGATCCCATCAATTGGTTATGCCAAATTAAAACAATTACAGAATTATTACTTTTTATTTCTCTTTGAATAATATCCTCGTTTATACTCTTCCAATTACTTGTGATTTTTATTAAATAAAGAGCTGTGTAGACTAAGTTTGCAAATAAATTTAAAAAAAATTTATTTTTTGAGAGATTTTTAAGCATTTTTCTTATTTTGTTTTTGAAAAAGTTTGTAGTACTGACCCTTTCGTGACATCAAAGATTCATGACTTCCTTTTTCTAATATTTCTCCTTTTTCCATGTAGCAAATTTCATCAAAATTTTTAATAGTGCTTAATCGATGGGCAACTACTACTAATGTAATAGGTTTTATTTTATTTAAATTTTTAAAGAGTTGATCTTCTGTTTTCAAATCTAAATTAGATGAGGGTTCATCAAGTAAAATTAAAGATTTTTTCTTTGCTAGTGCTCTTGCAATGGCAATTCTTTGTCTTTGGCCTCCAGATAATTTGATTCCATTTTCTCCAATCCTTGTATTTAATTTATTTGGGAGTTCATTTATGAATTCATTTAAACAAGCTAACTCAGCAAACTCATCAATATCATTTTTAGAAGCATTGGAGTTGTATTGAATATTTTCTAATATGGTACCATCAAACAAAACGGTATCTTGACTAACGTAACTTAAAATACTCCTTAAGCTTTTTAAATTTAATTCTTTAATGTTAGAACCATTAATTGAAATTGTACCTTCATTTACATCAAAAAATCTTAAAATAAGGCTTAGAAGAGTCGATTTACCAGAGCCTGACGGACCAACTATCGCAATTCTTTTATTTTTGAAAATATCTAGAGAGGTATTATGAATTGTATCTTTAGTTGAACCTTCATATCTAAATTTAATTTTTTCAATTTTTATATTCTCAAAAGATTTTAAAGATTTTGATCCATTTTTAATTTCATTTTTTAAATCAATAATTTCAAAAATTCTTGAAGCTGCACCTAAACCACTTTGAAGAGTTACATTTACGTTAATCAAATTTTTTAATGGGGCGTACGCTAACATTAAACTAACAAGAAAACTCATCAATTCCCCTGCACTCATATTTTCACTAATTACAAAAAGACCTCCTCCGAATATAGCTAGACTTGCGGCTAAAGCTCCGAGAGTTTCGGTAAAAGGTCTTGATCTAGCTGTAATTTTTTCTTGCTTAAAATTTAACTCTCTCGCATTCTCAATTTCTTTACTTATTCGATTAATTTCAAAAATTTCCGCATTAAACGATTTAACATTCCTAATGCCTTTAAATACCTCTTCGAGATTTGAAGCTAAATTTCCTATTTGATGTTGTAAATTTTGAGTAACATTTCTTATTTTTCTTCCTAAAACCCGAATTGGTATTAAAGCTAAGGGAAATACAATTATAGTTATTATTGCTAACTTCCAGCTTTGAAAGAACATGTTGCCACAAAGAACAGCTAGAGTTAAAGAGTCTTTAATCAAAGCAGTGTAAGTTGTAGCCATCGCTCCACTCAAATAAAAAGTGTCTGTTGTAATTCGTGTAATTAAAGAACCAGTTTTGGTATTTATAAAAAAACCATAATCTAAATTAATTAAATTTTTGAATACATCATTTCTAAGCTTTTCTATTATTCTTTGGCTCATAAAAGTTAGTGAAACAACTTGTAAATAACTAGCAAAGCCCTTTATTATACCCGTAACAAGAATAGCTAAGGGTATAAAATATAAATAAAAAATATCAGAGTTGACTAGTACCTTATCTAAAGCTGGCTTTACAAGCCACGCGTGAAATCCTGTTGATAAAGCAGCAATTACCATACAAAAAACTGCTAAAAACATCTTAGATTTGTAGTTTAAAAAAAGCTTTAAAATTCTAATAAAATATTTTTTATGCTCAGACATATAATTGATTGCCAATTATTATACTCAATAGTATTAAAAAACCGTAATAGTTATTCCGTTTAAAAAAATCACCAGATTTATCAGAATTATTCGACCATATATAAATTATGTCATATGTATAAATTAGGAAAATTGACGGAACCATTATAAAAAACACAAAATTTAATTTCATTAAAAATCCAAACAAAAACAAAAGTAAAAATTGAACAAAACCTAGCATGGCTAGAATTATTGATCTTTTCGATTTTATAATCAGTGTGCTTGAATAGAGCTCTAAGCGTTGATCATCGCACTCATCTTGAGTCGCATAAATTGTGTCATAAACTATTGTCCATATTACTGTTGCTAAATATAGTATAAGGATTGATTTAAAAGAGTGAATTGATCCAGTAGAGGTCCATGCAATAAAAACACCCCAATTATAAATTAAACCCAATATTAATTGGGGAAAAACAAAAAATCTCTTTGCAAGTGGGTAAAGAAATACTAAGGGTGTAATTAAAATCCCTATTAATATTGATTGTAAATTAAATTGAATCAACAAAGCAAAGCCCATGCTTATTAAAACTAGAAAAATGATAGAGGCACTAATAATGGAAATTTTGGAAGAAGCTAAAGCTCTATCTTTTGTTCTCTTTACCTGTTTATCAAATTTAATATCAAAAAAGTCATTAACGATACATCCCGCCGACCGCATAATAATTGATCCCATCAAAAATAATAAAAGAAAATGGAGAAAAGTATTAAAAGAAATATTAGTCGCCGCTAAGGCGAAGCCTGTAGGATAAAAAAGTAATAAAAAACCTATGGGTCTGTCTAATCTAATTAAGGATATATGGGGATGCATATATGTTGGCATTAACCTGTAAATTAAATTATTCTTATTGATATCGCTCATGAAAAGAATTTATTGTTCAGCAATTTTAAAAGAAAGTAACACTTATCAGCTAGAAGAAAAGTACTATATCCATTTAATAAGAGTAATGAGGTTAAAGGTTGGAGACCCAATATTACTTTATAATGAAATGTATGGCGAATGGCTCTCGAACATTTCTACTATTAGTCACAAAAAAGTTACTGCTACTGCTATCAAACAAATTAAATTACCTTATTCAGATTTACCAATTGACTTATTATTCTCACCTATAAAAAACTTGAATAGTGAATCAATAGTTAGACAAGCAACTGAAATGGGAGTGCAGAAACTATTTCCAACTTTATTTGACAGAACAGTAGTTAAAAAAATAAATAGAGAAAAGTTTGAGGCATACGCCATCGGTGCCTCTCAGCAATGCGGAAGATTTTCAATTCCTTGTATTGGTAATTTTTTAAAGCTTAAAGATCAAAAAGAACTTTTGTTAAAAAAAATTGTTTTGTTTTTTGATGAAAATTTAACTGGCAAAAGTACTCATGATGTTATCAAGGAAATTTTCATTAAGAATGACAAACCAGACCTTCTAGTGGTCATTGGCCCGGAGGGGGGGTTTACAGATGATGAGAGGCTATTCATCAAGCAAAATTCAAAAACCTTTTTTGATATGCGACTGGGACCAAGGATTTTAAAAGCAGATACTGCCGTGGTGGCAGCTTTGAGCTTGGTCTTTAGTTTTTTTTCTTAAAATACAATTTTTTCGCGACAACCTGTCAATATACTGATGAATAAAGATAATTAATATCAGTTCCATGAAATCAATTCTTGCAACTTTTTTTATATTTTTCTCAAACATCTTAATTGCTGCAACTCCTAACGAATGGCAGTTGAGTTTTCAAAACCCTGCTACGGACTTAATGCAAAAAGTAATTAGTCTTCATAATGGTATCTTAATTGTAATGACTTTAGTTACAATTTTTGTTCTGTTTTTATTGTTCTATGTTTCTTTTAGATTTAGTGCAAAAAGAAACCCTAACCCAACCACAACAGCACACAATACTGTATTAGAAGTTTTATGGACTGCGATACCGATAGTAATTTTAGTAATTATCGCCATTCCTTCATTTAGACTTTTATATCAACAAGAAAAGAACGAAAGCTATGATATGACTGTTAAAGTTATTGGTCACCAATGGTATTGGGAGTATGAGTACCCTGATCATGGAAACTTTTATTTTGAAAGCTATATGGTTCAAGATGATGATTTAAAAGAGGGCGACTTAAGACTCTTAACAGTTGATAACCCACTAGTTATCCCTGCAAATAAAAATATTCAAATTTTAATTACAGCGGGAGACGTATTACACAGTTGGGCCGTTCCTTCAATGGGTTTGAAGACAGATGCTGTGCCTGGACGTTTAAATGAGACATGGGTAAATGTTAAAGAGCCCGGTACTTATAGAGGAATGTGTTCAGAGATTTGCGGAACTGGTCATGGTTATATGCCAATTGTTGTAAAAGTATTACCTGAAAATGAATTTATGGCTTGGGTAAACCAGGCAAAAAATAATTACGCAGTCAATGAAGATATCGTAGTTGAGGAAGAAGAAATAGTAGTATCAAAAAATAATTTAATCGAAATTGAGGAGAGTAGCTTATGAGTTCAGCAACCGCAGCAGCAGATCATCACGATCATAAACCAGGTTTTTTTGTAAGATGGTTTTTTTCTACCAACCATAAAGACATAGGAACCTTGTATTTAATTTATGCAATTATAGCAGGTATTATTGGCGGTACTCTCTCTGTAATCATGCGAATGGAATTAGCTCACCCAGGGGTTGAATATGTAGCGGACGGTCAAATGTGGAATGTAATTATTTCTGCTCACGGTTTGTTGATGATTTTCTTTGTAGTAATGCCGGCACTTATTGGGGGATTTGGTAATTGGTTTATTCCTCTAATGATTGGAGCCCCAGATATGGCGTTTCCTCGGCTCAACAATATTAGTTTTTGGTTATTAGTTCCTTCATTATTATTACTTGTTGGTTCTATGTTTGTGGGTTCGGGCGCTGGTACTGGTTGGACAATTTACCCACCTCTTAGTTCTATTACTGGCCATAGTTCGCCTGCTGTAGATATGGCAATTTTTGCGCTGCATCTTGCAGGAGCTTCATCAATTTTAGGTGCAGTGAATTTTATAACTACTATTTTAAATATGAGAGCTCCTGGAATGACTATGCATAAAATGCCTTTATTTGTTTGGGCGATGCTAGTTACTGCATTTTTATTATTGACAGCAGTTCCTGTATTAGGTGGAGCAATTACTATGCTACTTACCGATAGAAATTTTGGAACGACTTTTTTTAATCCAGCTGGTGGGGGAGACCCAATACTTTTTCAACATCTATTTTGGTTTTTTGGGCATCCAGAAGTTTATATTATGATTTTACCCGCCTTTGGTATTGTTTCACAGATTGTTTCAACTTTTTCTAAGAAACCAGTTTTTGGTTATTTAGGTATGGCTTACGCTATGGTTGCTATTGGTTTCATCGGTTATGTTGTTTGGGCTCATCATATGTACACCGTAGGTTTTAGTGCAAATGTAAGAGCATATTTCATGCTTGCTACCATCGTGATTGCAGTTCCTACGGGAATTAAAATTTTCAGTTGGATTGCTACAATGTGGGGAGGATCTATTACATTTTCTACTCCTATGTTGTTTTCTTTAGGGTTTATCTTCTTATTTACTCTTGGAGGTGTAACCGGAGTTATTCTTGCTAATGCAGGTATTGATGTAGTACTTCACGATACATATTACGTAGTAGCCCACTTTCACTATGTTTTAAGTATGGGTGCTGTATTTGGAATATTTGCAGGTATTTATTATTGGTTTGCTAAAATGACTGGCAAAAATTACTCTGAATTTTTTGGAAAGTTGCATTTTTGGCTTTTCTTTATAGGGG
>Ga0222714_10004756_pt1 | contig 13179 bp, 10 predicted proteins | sample C33_3DmetaG_FD_165048 | JGI IMG/M metagenome (GOLD analysis project Ga0222714, IMG submission 165048) | Estuarine water microbial communities from San Francisco Bay, California, United States - C33_3D | ecosystem: Environmental > Aquatic > Marine > Unclassified | place: USA: California... | reverse complement strand
CCAATGCCCCCAATCTGAATCGCTATGGACGAGAGATTGGCGAAACCACACAAGGCGAAAGTGGCCATGATAATGGTCTTGGGATCCAATGCACCCGTTCCAATTTGACCAGCTAAATTGAGATAGGCCACAAATTCGTTCGCAATGATCTTGGTCCCTAAAAGCGATCCAAACGAGACAATATCGGCCGTAGGAATGCCGATCAACCAAGCCAAAGGAGACAGTCCCCATCCCAGCAATTGCTCAAGGGATAAGCTGGCTCCAAACCATCCTGCTCCCCATCCAATCATGTAGTTAAGCATCGCGATTAACGCCAAGAAAGCGAGCAGCATGGCCCCCACGTTTAGCGCTAATTTGAGACCATCTGATGCGCCAGAGGCCGCCGCGTCAATCACATTCGCCGAATTCTGTTCGACTTGAATACTGACCTCACCCGCGGTGGCAGGCTTCTCTGTTTCAGGGATGAGCATTTTTGCGAGCAACAAGGCCGCTGGAGCCGCCATAATGCTGGCACCTAAGAGTTGTTCAGCGAACAATAGCCTTCCTGCATCCAACGATACCCCCATGGCCTGCGCATAGGGATCGCCCAAAATCTGAATGTAAGCCGCCATTACACCCCCAGCGATGGTGGCCATCCCGCCCGTCATTACGGCCATCAACTCCGACATGGTCATTCCACTTAAGTAGGGACGAACTACCAACGGCGCCTCCGTTTGACCCACAAATATGTTAGCCGTAACCGACAGCGATTCGGCACCACTCGTTCCCAATAAGCGGCTCATCGCCCAAGCCATCCCCTGAACCACTTTTTGCATCACGCCCAAGTGGTACAACACGCTCATAAGCGAACCAAAAAATATGATGGTGGGAAGCACTTGAAAGGCGAAAAACATTCCCATACTGCCTTCCGTGCCGGGCCCTTTGGCTAGATCACCAAAAATAAATACGGCTCCAGCCGTGGTGAAATTCAACACCAAAACAAAAAATCCACTCACCCACGAAAAGAACATTTTGGGCCAACCTAGTGGGGAAAACACATCACCCATGTCGGCTCCTTTCAGCAAAAAAACGGCGAGCAAAACCTGTAACCCTAACGCCGACAACACCATACGCCAGCTTATCAACTTTTTATTGTTGGAGGCGAGGTAGGCTAAACCTAGAATAGCTGTTAAACCGATCAGTCCGCGACCGAGAGAAATAAAATCCATGATGCTCGGGTTTTAAGTAGAATTATGCGATGCGTGCGTGAATCGCGTTAATATACACGCCGAAACCGGATACCAAACAGTACATCTCGTATCTTAAGGAGATTGACCTCACGCCATACCCTAACCGATCCCCGCTAAAGGACTTTTCTTCTGTATGACCCAATTCACGCTGCTCCCCGATTTCGACGCTCCACCTGGAAAAACGACAGCCACCGACATCTTAGATGGGTTAAACGAAGTCCAACAAGAAGCGGTGGTCGCTGCTGATGGAGCGGTTCTCATTATCGCAGGTCCCGGGTCGGGGAAAACGCGCACATTGACCCACCGAATTGCTCATTTGTTAGCTACGGGAAAAGCGCGTCCTTGGGAAATTCTAGCGATCACCTTTACCAATAAGGCCGCCCGGGAAATGCGCGAACGCGTAATCGAATTGGTGGGCGAGGAAACGGGTCGAGGCATGGCACTTGGCACCTATCACTCCATGTTTGCGCGCCTTTTACGGGTTGAAGCCGATCGAATTGGATACACCAAAGACTTCACCATTTACGATTCCGACGACAGTCAGCGTGTCATTAAGGACTTGATGAATCGCTACGGAATGGATCCGACACAGGTGAAGCCGCGACCCGTTCAACACGCGATTTCGAGTGCCAAAAATAAAATGATGTCGGTAGCGGAGTTTACCCAAACCGCTTCGACGCCTGCACAAGTCCGTGCTGCAGAGCTATTTCAGCCCTATTTGGATGAGCTACGCACGGCGAATGCGATGGATTTTGACGATTTGCTCCTCAAACCCATTCAATTGTTTGAGAACCATCCGGATGTGCTTGAAAAGTATCAAAGTCGATGGAAATACATCCATATTGATGAATACCAAGATACCAATAAAGCACAGTATCGACTAGCCCGTTTGCTAGCGCGGAAAAACGGCAACCTATGTGTTGTAGGGGACGATGCGCAGAGTATTTATGCCTTTCGCGGGGCGGATATTACGAACATCCTGTCGTTCCAGCGGGATTATCCCAACGCTACGACCATTCGCCTGGAGCAGAATTATCGGTCCACGAAAAGGATTATTCGTCTGGCGGATTCGATTATCAAGAACAACCGTGATCAGCTCGAAAAAAACCTTTGGACGGACAACGACGAAGGCGATCCGGTATTGGTCATGGAGTGCGTGTCGGAGCGCGATGAAGCCCAGAAAATTGAGCGACGAATCCGAGATGTTCAGGTTAGACTCGGCCATTTGAACCGCGACTTTGCGGTGCTTTACCGGACCAACGCGCAGTCTCGTTCGCTGGAAGATTCTTTGCGAAGAGGCGGCATTCCGTACCGAGTGGTTGGGGGCGTTTCGTTTTATCAACGCCGAGAAATCAAAGATGCGCTAGCGTATTTGCGCCTCGTTGTTAACCCAAACGATGTCGCGAGTATTCGCCGCGTGATCAATCTACCGGTTCGTGGGATTGGCAACAAAACGCAGTCTAGGCTTTGGGAATTTGCGGAAAAGCGCAAAATCGGAGCTTGGGAGGCTCTATCGTTGGTACATGAAACGGGATTGGCTTCCCGTGCGACGTCGTCGGTAGCCGGTTTTCGGGATATGATCAAAGGGTATCAAGAACGGGCCGTGGACGAATCTGCCGCCATTTTGGCCAAAGAATTGATTCGCGACTCAGGCCTCTTGGACGATCTGCGCAAAGAAAACACCCCAGAAAACCTGGTTCGTTGGGAAAACGTGCAGGAGCTTTTAAACGCAATTGCCGAGTTCACGAGCGAAGAGCGCGAAGAGAATTCTCTGAGCGCGTTTCTTCAGGAAATTTCACTGCTAACCGACGCCGACGAAACGCAGGACACCGATAACCGCGTGACCTTGATGACGCTCCATGCATCGAAAGGACTGGAATTCCCGGTCGTATTTCTTTCGGGCATGGAAGAAGGGTTATTCCCCTTACAAGCCGCAGCACAGGACCCGAAGGATTTGGAAGAAGAAAGGCGACTGTTTTATGTGGGTGCCACTCGCTCTAAAACGCTGCTCTTTTTATCCTATGCGCGAAGCCGTTTTCGTTTTGGTGAACAACAACCTGCCGTTAGGAGCCGGTTTTTTGAAGAAATTGATGCGACCGTGCTTCGAACGGAAACAGGACAATCGTTCGATCCAAATGCCGATCGGTTCAAAAGCCGGGTAGGTGGACCTTCTTACGATAAGGTGGACCCCAACTACTGGAAACGCAATCTACGTGAAGAGCGAAATGCACCTGTAAAAACGCCGCCTTCCAACACGGACCGGCGGATTGTGTACGACGAAGAAGAAAGTGCTCAATTGGCGCCCGGAATGTTGGTTGAACACCATCTTTTTGGAGAAGGCAAGGTGATGGCCATGGAAGGAAAAGGCCCCAACACCAAGGCGGTTGTATACTTCAAAGAAGCCGGTCAGAAAAAGCTTATTCTTCGTTTTGCGCGTTTACAGCGAATCGGATAATTCAAACCCCAAACCTCATGCAACGCAACGTATTCGGACTATTTTTATTGGCAATTTTTGCGGGTCTTTTGGGTGCAGGCTGTGCGACTGATTCTCGGTCCACGCTAGTGATTTATTCCCCGCATGGAAAAGAGATGTTGACGGAATACGAAACGCTTTTTGAGGCCGCGTATCCTGATATCAACGTGCAGTGGATCGACATGGGCGGGCAAGACGCTTACGACCGGGTACGTACCGAACGCAATAATCCGGTTGCCAGCTTATGGTGGGGTGGTGATAGTCCCACCTTTGCTCGTGCCGCATCGGAAGGGTTATTGGCACCTTATTCCCCTTCTTGGTCTGAAGCCGTACCTGAAGGCTCAAAAGACCGCGCAGGTACTTGGTTTGCGACGTACTTAACGCCGGAAGTGATCTTATTTAACTCTCGTACGGTTGCTGATAGCGATAAACCGCTTGATTGGGATGATCTATTGGACGAAAAATGGAACGATCAGGTGATTGTTCGTTATCCGTTGGCTAGTTCTACCATGCGTACCATTTGGGGCGCTTTAATCATGCGGCAAGAATCGGTCGAAGCCGGGTATGAATGGTTGGCTCGCTTGGATTTGAATACGAAAACCTACGCAGCGGACCCAACGCAATTGTATTTGAAAATCGCCCGTGAAGAAGGATCAGTTTCGCTCTGGAATATGCCGGACACCTACATTCAATCTGAAACCAACGGGTATCCCTTCGCCTTTACCTTACCGAGTAGCGGCACACCGGTATTGAACGATGGCATTGCGTTGATTGAGGGAGCACCTGCCTTGGAGTCAGCCAAATTGTTTTACGAGTTTGTGACAACCACCGATGCCCTCATTCATCAGGCCAATACGTACTACCGCATTCCAGCCCGCACGGATATCGATTCCACAGCTTTGCCTGCATGGATGGCCTCATCGAATCTAAAGGCGATGGACATTGATTGGGAGCGATTGACCACGGACGGACCTGCTTGGATGCAGTTCTGGGACGAAAACATCAAAGGCCGCGGGAAAGAATACCTGGAATCTATTGGGAAATAAGGCTTCTGGTCGAGGTCGGCAAGGTGGCACGCACGGCGACGGCACGAACGTTTGGGGTAGATTTTGCGGCTACGAGGTCATCTTCTGAGAAGTTGAGCAGCACTTCCAATACGCCGTCCAAATCCTGAGGGACCATAATGAGTTGCCTTAACGCTGATGCGCCAGCGAATCCTTTGAAATAGCCCCCGTACATGCGGCGCATTTCCAAAACGCCTTTGCGCTCGCCCAACCATTCGCATTTAAGCGCTAGGTGCTCGGCTACCGCCTCGCACCGCTGATTCCACGTTGGGGGTGGTGGTAATTCTCCCGTCTCGCGAAATATCTTAGTGTCGCGGAAGATCCACGGATTGCCGATGGCAGCGCGACCAATCATCACGGCATCCACGCCCGTTTCGTCAAACATGGCTTCAATACGCTCGGGAGAAGACGCATCGCCGTTGCCAATCAATGGAATTTGAATGCCCGATTCTTCCTTAATTTTCTTCAGCCACTCCCAACGGGCTTCGCCTTTGTACATCTGCGACCGGGTTCTTGCATGAACGGCTAATGCCTGTATCCCCGTGTCCTCCAACATCTTAGCGACTTCCAGAATCTGAATGGTTTGATCGTTCCAACCCAGACGCGTTTTGACCGTGACGGGTTTATCGGTTTCGGCCACCACTGCCGCTGTTAGTTTCCGCATTTTGGGAAGATTCTTCAGAATCCCAGCCCCGCCATCCTTACAGACCACTTTTTTAACAGGGCATCCAAAATTGATATCAATAATATCCGGTTGAACAGCGTCTACTATCCGTGTCGCCTGCCGAACTTGCTCCACGTCTCCGCCAAAAATCTGAATAGCAACCGGCCGCTCCTCTTCGTAGATGTCCAATTTCATCATGGAGCCTTCCGCTTCGTAAGCCAACCCGCCCGAAGAAATGAACTCGGTGTACAACAAATCGGCGCCAAACCGCTTGCACATCAGGCGAAACGGTGGGTCACTAACATCCTCCATGGGCGCCAGAAAAATGGGCCTTTCAGGAAATGATATGGATCCGATTTTCATGATTCAGTGAGTCTTGGCAGGGAACGCGAGCTCGATTGAAAGCTTCGTGTAATTGGGTGATCCGTGCAACGGAAGCCCGAAATTCCAGTTCCATGTTGAAGATGCCCGGTTATTACAATTTCGTGGATCTTCTTTTTTGGGGGTATCTTGCTACCAATAAACGTGATATTCTACTTTTTTCGATCTTTGTTTCGGTCTACATCCATGCGATCATTTCTTTATTCGGTCCTCGCGGGTCTTCTTATAGTCGGCTGTTCGGTCGATTCACCTGTTGACACCGTTCCCTCTGATTTTGAGCACACGGTTATTCTGATTTCGTCCGACGGATTGCGTGCGGATTATTTGGATAAGGTGGATACACCAAATATTGACCGACTTATTGCAGGTGGCGTTTATGCGAACGAAGGCATGATTCCTGTATACCCATCGCTGACTTTTCCGAATCACTATAGCATAGTGACCGGATTGTATCCAGCGCATCATGGCATTGTATCCAACACCATGTACGATCCGGAATTGGACGCTCGATTTACGATTCGAGATCGGGAAGCCATCACCAATCCAGCGTGGTGGGGCGGTGAACCACTTTGGGTAACGGCTGAAAATCAAGGAGTCAAAACCGCGACCTACTACTGGGTCGGATCGGAAGCGCCGGTCAAGGGCGTTTCACCGTCCTACTGGTTTACTTTTGACGATACGGTTCCAGGTAACGACCGCATTGACCAGGTTATGGACTGGCTCGACCTTCCGCCTGCTGAGCGTCCAGGGTTTATTTCGGTTTATTTTTCGGAAGTTGATCATGAAGGACACGATCTCGGTCCGGATGCGCCTGAAACGGCTGCAGCCGTTCAAACCATAGACGGATATATTGGCCGACTCATTCAGGGACTGGAAGAAAGGGGTCTGTATGACAGCGTAAACGTTATTTTGGTAGCCGATCACGGCATGGCCCAATTGTCACGAGACCGAGTGATCGCACTCGACGATTATCTCAATCTGGATGATGTCTACATTACGGACGCCTATTCTGTGCTGGGATTGAATCCAAAGGAAGGCAAAATGGATGCGGTATACAATGCGCTCTCCAACGTTCCCCATTTGAGTGTGTATAAGAAAGGAGAAGGCCCTGAACGGCTGAAATACGATGGCCATATTCGCATTCCAGAGATTTTTGGACACGCGGATGATGGTTGGATGATAGTCCGTGAGCGCTCGGTTTTTGAACAAAACCTAAATGCCGTAACCGGCGGTGCACATGGATACGACAACGAACTACTATCTATGCGGGCCACGTTTGTCGCCCATGGCTCAGCGTTCAAAAAAGATGTAACGGTGGCACCGTTTCAAAATATTGAGCTCTACAACATGATGGCTTCCATTATCGGTGTGACACCCTCACCCAACGACGGCACGGAAGGCTCCCTTTCGTCCATTTTGAGTAAATAGAGCTCCTTTCCTCCAATCAAACCGCTCGCAGCGGTGGTACCCCTATCGAAACCCCATATATATATCAGGAATACGGACGGTATTACGCACAGGTAGCTCATCCTATTGAGGAGCTAGCAGGCGAAGAATTGGCTGAACTAGGGGCAACGGACATTGAACCTGGCTATCGGGGCGTTCATTTTAAGGCCGATGCGTTAACGATGTACTCCATTGCGTACCAAGCGCGTATCCCGACTCGCATTTTGGCTCCAATCGATACGTTTGACTGCCACAGCGATCGGTATTTGTACAAACGCGGTACCGAAATGGATTGGATGTCCCTCATTGGGACCGACCGAACGTTTGCGATTGCGGCGTCGGTTTCCGGTAGTCACATTACGCATTCCAAATATGCTTCACTGAAGCTAAAAGACGCGATTGTAGACAGCATTCGGGATCAAGTGGGGTCGCGGCCGGATGTGGATCGATTCAATCCTGATGTCTCCATTAATCTCCATATTGAAAACAACCGAGCAACGGTGAGTCTGGACGCATCCGGCCGCTCCATGCACCGCCGAGGATACCGTTTGGATGCTTTGGAAGCACCTATTCAAGAAACGGTGGCGGCAGCGATTGTTCGGATGACCGAATGGAAAGGCGACAAACCGTTCATGGATCCCATGTGTGGGTCCGGCACTATTTTAGCCGAAGCGCTGATGGCCGCCTGTAAGATCCCCGCAGGGTATTTGCATAAATCGTTCGGATTTGAGGCGTTTCCCGATTTTGACGCATGGGCCTGGGGACCTCAACGTAAAGCCATTGACGCAGCGATTCATCCGATTGAGAAAGGACTTATTTCCGGTTCTGATATTGACAGCAAAGCAATCGGAACAGCTCGAAAGAACTTGTCCCGATTACCCCATGGGAGTCTCGTCAACCTCAAGCAGAGCGATTACGCGGATTTGCCTCCTTTCGAGGGTGGCGTATTAGCAACGAATCCTCCCTATGGCATCCGCATCAGTGGCCGTACCCCAGTAGAAGAATTCTACAAAGAGCTGGGCGACTTCTTCAAGCAAAAATGCGCGGGCAGCACCGCCTACATTTACGTTGGCAAACCGGAGCTACTTAAAACAGTCGGTCTTCGGGCAACCTGGAAAAAAGAGCTGGTCAATGGAGCCTTGGAAGGTCGTTTAGCGCGTTACGACATGTACGACGGGCAACGCGAAAAAGACCGGTTGCGACGCGAAGCCCAAGAAGCCGCAGCAGTAAATCCGTGGACCCTTAAGCCGAATTCCGACTCGCGTTGATGTTACCGTACAACGAGCGTGTCACAATTTTCTCGTAGACATCCTGTTGGTCCGTGCCTTTCTCCAGTTGTTGCAGCGCATACTGTTGAATGACAAGTAGTGGCATTACAATGTCTTCTCGGATGGCCACCGATTCTTTTGAAGTGGCCTCTTCTTCCATCAAGTGCTCAAATCCAGAAACTTGTAGCACCATGTCTTTGGAAAGCTCGTATTCCTCCCTCAGTAGGTGCCAGAATGGCCCGAACTCGGGATCATCGGCCATGTAGCCGGTTAGGGCAAAATTACATTTCGACAAAGACATCATGCTGTTTAGCACCAACGTCTTGAAGTAAGGGACTTCCCGAAACAGCGACTGCAGATCTTCCAACCCACCTTCATCCACAACCGTTTTAAAGGCCGATCCAATACCAAAATACCCAGGAACGTTCTGTTTTAACTGACTCCAAGATCCCACAAACGGGATGGCCCGCAGGTTTTTCAGCGTTAGTTTTTCATCCGCACTACGCACACTTGGCCGACTCCCCACATTGGCCTTGCTATAAAACCGAAGTGTGCTCTTTTTCTCGAGATACGGAATGAACTGGGGATGATTTTTTAACAACGTGTACGATTCAAAACTTAGGCGCCCCAATCGGTCAAATAAGGCACGAAAGCGATCCGAAATTTGGTTTTTTTGCCCTAGTACATCCTTGTGAATGCCTGCAGATATCAATTGCTCGGCGTGGTATTTGAACTGCTCTTTCGTCCCATATCGGCTGGTGATTACCTGCCCCTGAATAGTTAGCTCAATGGCATGATTGGCAATTTTATCGCTCTGGGAGGCATAAAACCGATGGGTTTTCCCTCCGCCGCGGGCAGGAGGCCCCCCTCTACCGTCAAAAAAGATGGCTTTGATGCCATTTTCCTCGCAAACCGACGACAGTTCTTCTTTGGTGCGATGAATGGACCAGTTGGCCATTAAATATCCACCATCCTTGGTTCCATCCGAAAATCCCAACATCATCGTCTGCGTGTCGGCGCGGCGTTGAACGTGGTTACGGTATGTGTGATGAGTGAACAGAACGTCCATAATGCGTCTAGCATTGGCCATCCCTTCCACCGATTCAAACAGAGGAATAATGTCCACAGGGAACGTGTTTTCGCCCCAACTCCAACGAATCAGCGCAAACACAAACAAGACCGAATACACATCTTCCGAATTGCTGATCACATACCGATTGCAGCCGTCTTCACCATTTTTAGCCTGAATGTCTTTGATGAGTTGGATGGTTTGAATGGTATCTTGAAACAGCTCATTTTCGAAGTTTTCCGGATGAATGGACAGCTCTTTTCCAAGGAGAATGTCGATCAGGTTCTCTTGGCTTAATTCTTCAATCGAATCCTGAATCAACCCGTTTTGCTGTAGAATTTCCGTAACTAGCTGAAGATGTACCGAGTGGTTTTGCCGGATATCGATGGTGGCAAAATGGGTCCCGAATATATTGACCTTGTCGATTAGTGCATTGACGTCGTCCAAATACAACCCGTTGTAATCTGTCGTTAGGATCTGTTTAATGGTTTGCAGTGGACCCTCCAATTGGTCATAACTCAACGTTGTTTTGGCATTAAACATTGCGTCGTACACCACCGCAACCAGTTGTGCCACAACAGCTTCCACATTTCGGAAGGTCAATTTCCCTTCCAACTCTTTTAAATCACGGTAGTAACACTTCATAAGCGTCATACGAAGCTCATTGGCTACCGCCAAGGTCGTTTCGGACGTCACAAATGGATTGCCGTCGCGGTCGCCACCGGGCCAAAAACCAAGCTGAATAACCTTAAAGTTATGGAATGCATCGTCTCCTGAAGCACCTTTGATTTGCGAATAAACCTCGCCTACGGCGTCGTAATACACATTCCGAAGGAAGTAAATAATGTTTTGAGCCTCTTCAAACGGGGTAGGCTTACTTGATTTCAGCAAGGAGGTTAGGCCCAACTGCTGGAGCGTGAGATCAATGGAAGAAATGTCGTTGTTGAAAATAAATTGCCGGAGTTTGGCAATGATTTTGAGCACCGACGGAGGATAAAACTGAGTAGGGTGCGCCGTGAATACAATGCGGGTGCGAAAGTCCGAGAGTTTACTAGCAGCTGTGGCGAGGTTTGTATCTCCGTCGGAAGGGCCACCAAGACTACCTCCGGTCTTACTTCCTGCGAGATGGATATAGTCCTTTAACGAGAGCTGGTCGTTTAACGTGTGTAGTTCAGGAAACGCGGCGTCTTCAACGCTATCAAACAAAACGACCTGCCGTTCAACGTACTGGATCACGCGAAACATGAAGTCGATCTGTTCTTCTTCCGTTTTGAGTTCCGGGCGGGATTTAAAAAACGAATCCAGGATTTCGAGGGGGTCACGGCCTACATCTAACCCTTCTCGGCACTCGCTCTGAAGAAGTGGTATTAACACACCGGTCGTTCGAATCTTCCGAAAAGGAAGGCTCAGAAATAGACTATTAAACACGTTGAACTTATTTCGAACGGAGCGCTGAAAATCCTTGATCCGAGAGCTGCTATCCATTTTCTACCGACAGATTGTGTGTTTTCCAGGTTGATTTGTCCGCTAGGAAGCATAATACGGATGAATCCGCGCCTAAACTTTTCGTTCGATTCAAGAAGGGCATAAATCGGGTACCCTTCTGATGAGGGTAACTTATGCTTTTCACTGTCCGTAGCGGGGGGTTTTATTTTCATCAGAAAAGGTGGCTTTTATGTCGGATGCTATTAAACCATTCATTGTCTTGCTTCTGTTCACATTCATGGTGCTGTTCCCGGCTTATGCCCAAGATCAACCCGCACCACCCAAAGCCATTCCCCAAGACGTTGAGTCGGTTGATGCGATTATGGCTGCTGTGTATGACGTGATTTCTGGTGGAAAAGACGTAGAGCGCGATTGGGACCGTTTTCGGAGTCTATTTCATCCCAACGCCAAACTCATTCCAAGTGGGTGCAATGCTCAAGGCCAGTGTGGCGCCGCGTATTGGACCATCGAAGAATATATAGAACGTGCGGGCCCGGGGTTGATGACGCGCGGCTTTTTTGAGACCGAGACCCATCATGTGGAAGAACGATTCGGCAACATCGCCCACATTTTTAGCACCTACGACTCTCGTTTCACCCCCGAAGATGCGGAGCCGTTCCAACGCGGTATCAATAGCTTCCAGCTGTTTAACGACGGGGCACGCTGGTGGGTGATCAATATTTTTTGGCAAGGAGCGACGCCGAACGCACCTATTCCGCCGAAATACAGCGGTAACTAACGCTTTGGAATATTCGGCGTTATACGCCTAGAAGTAGATTAAAAGGAATACGAGGGGAATGGCGACTCCAATAAGAGTTAGCCATTTCCCTCGTCCTTTTATGCCCTTTCTGCCTTTGAGCATAAACATGCTGGTTGTCGCCAAAAGAAGGAGTGAAACGGCGTAGACATCGGCCATGTAAGTCCACCATTTCTTCGGTTCATTCAGATGAAGAAAGTTGGTTTCTCTCAATATGGGCCGAGCTTTAATGGACTCAATGGCTGCTTCCCAATTTTCGGTGTCCACTTTGATGGTTATATCTTCCATAAAGATATCAACCTCGGTAGGACTCTGACGAAACGATCCTCGGATTTCCCCTGAAAAGTCCAATTGATCGACAACGGCCTTATTAAAATCGGAGGAGCCTGGCTCTACGTCTAGAATTTGCTCGAGTGGCTCAATCGTATTTTGAATATCGTAGTTCGGGTTCCAATCGGCTCGGTGATTAACGGCGATGCCGGATATGGCAAACACGACGGTCAAACCAACGCACAGGTAACCCAAATCCCGGTGGATGAGATTATTCCACCGTCTCCACTGAAATCCCTTCTTACGTCCAGCCATCCTTTCCTCTTTTTTGGGCGATTCAGACCAAAAAAAAGAATCACCACGCACGATTCGAGACCAAAAAGCGAACGCTTATTCAGCGATAACGGCGCCTACGCCACGAATGCGGTAGATTTTTGTCGATTCAAATACAGCGGTCGAATCAAAAGCGACGCCTTTTTCTTCTGCCATTTCTTTAGCGTGGGCTTTGGCTTGATCAACCGTCTGGTCCAATTCTTCGACCTTCCCTTCTACTAAGGCTTGACGACCTTTGGCGCTCACCGGAAATACGATAACGCCATCTTCCACTTTGATCTGGATTTTTTCAAATTCGCGATCGGAGGCGATGTCCATCCAGCAGCCCATAGAGGTGCAAATCTCAACGATGGTACCTTCCACCAAAACATCTTTGCCAAGGTATTCAGTTGGATTATGGGCAATCGCAGAAATATCGGTTCTTTCTGTTAACGAAACAGGCTGTCCGTATGTGGTGCCTTCAAAAACGGCAGGCTCACTGGAGCAAGCGGCCAATACAAACACGAGAAGGGCTAAGGCTACGTTTTTCATCGATTTCATTCGAGTCAGGATCAATGGAATAAAGTCCTCACGTTCCGGCTTGGCGGACTAGGGTCCACGTAAGCGGGTGAGATGTGCGAAATTACAGACCAATCGGTCTTGAATCCACGAATTTATTGGTGATTTAACCCACAGAACTCTTCAAACGGCCGGAAATCACGGTCAGCATAAAGCAATCTGTGACCATTTTCTATGCAATA
>Ga0222714_10004755_pt1 | contig 13181 bp, 20 predicted proteins | sample C33_3DmetaG_FD_165048 | JGI IMG/M metagenome (GOLD analysis project Ga0222714, IMG submission 165048) | Estuarine water microbial communities from San Francisco Bay, California, United States - C33_3D | ecosystem: Environmental > Aquatic > Marine > Unclassified | place: USA: California... | reverse complement strand
CATTCTCCATTAACTATTTCAGTAGTCCATTGCATTATGTTATAAGACTTAAATACACGATTGTTAGCATTAAAGCAATGATTACATAATTCATTATTTTGCCTTTATAATTTTACCTATCGTAGCAGATCCATCAGAATTATACTCCATTTCTGCTTCCACTTCTCCACACATAAATCTTTTATTATCCATAGACATATTTCTTTCAGCTTCTCTTTTATGTTTAAGACAGTCTGATATTGAGTCTTGGATTCTATGCTCAACTAACTGTCCATTAATGAATAGACAAAGAGCTATGACTGCTTGTAGCATTAAACAAATTTTCCTTTGTTAGGCCCTTTTTTGATCATATATTTAGATGTACCGTTAGCGCCTATTTCTACTTCCTTACGAAGTATTTTAAATAATTTTATTTCTTTTTTAGAATCTGATGATTCTTGAGCATACTTAATACTTTTGTACTGATTTATTTTATCTCTGTCAGACATTATTTCATCCTCCAATATTCAGTTATTTGTTTCCACTCACATTCAAAGTCTTCGCAAGTATAATCATATTCCTGGAAGGTCCCTGCGTTAATGCCCGTTTCCATTGCCATTACTAAATTTAATATCTCTTGTTGCGTCTTTAAGCTTTTCAACATCTTTTTTTAACTTTTCAATATCACCTCTTGCTGCTTCCAGCATAACTTTAACGTGTAAATTTTCATCTAACAACTGTTGTTGTTTTTCAGTATCTTCGGCCAGGGCTTCTAACAAAAAGAATTGTTCTTTGTCAACAGGTACTTGATCTGCTTTTTTAAGTAAGTCAGCTTCCATTAACTGAAGTCTTGTCTCTAAAGTATTAATGGTATTAGTCATACCAATGTACATATAGACTGCAAAACCTGCACCAGCAATGATCATTCCAATCGTTTTAAGATCAGTTTTTACAGAAGTTTCTTCAGTTATCTTTGACATAAGTTATTTATAAAAACCATCAAATAACCAATCGATGTATTTTTTCCAAAATTTTTTTATCCAATAAATTGGATTTAATTTTTTCATAATTAAAACCTTCTATTGACATGATAAGCATTCCTCGCCATCATTACTTGGGTTATCGCATTCACAAACTCCACACGTACAAGGGCCGTATACATCTGCATGCATTTCTGTTTTACAGTGACATCTACACTGACATTTTTTACATCTATTTATATTTTCTTTTATATCCATAGCCTTTTTCCCTGTTTCCCCATCTTAATTGCCACGCCCATACATTTAATTTAGATGAGTATTTTTCAATTATATTTAATATTTTATCTATCATAATTTATCCGGGTGGTTTAGTCTCCCTCACCACCCTATCTTATTAGCGCTATAAGAATTACTTTTTGTCTTTTATATCGTAGAACATTTTATCTGTATCATCTGTCATGAATCCAGAATTTTCAACATTCCATTCCGTAGTTTGCACCGTATAATCAGGTATATTTCCTCCAGTAGTAAAACTACTAATATGCCAAAGAATACGATTGTTAGGTTGAGCAGCAAAATTGCCGTTAGCGAGTTCCAAAATATGAGCGCACTTATGCTCTTGAGGAATCTCGGAATGTTCAACATCCAGGATGTTACTGTCCGGATGAGCCCAGTCAATTGTAAACAAATATTTTCCATTGTAAAGTTTTTTGTCTCTACCAAAATATTTACATTTTTCCCCTACTAAATAATCAAAGCAAGTAATAGAAGGATAATAACTAAAACAATTCCACAATTCCAATTCGTGTGCTTGCATATCGGGCACTTCGGTTCTAGAAAATCTTTTTTGGAAAAACGCTGATATAGGCAATCTCCAGTAGCACGCACCATTTGGAAGTAGTGTGTGAAAGAGGATAGGTTTCCCCGGAATGCTTGCCATACCGAAGATAACACAGTCTTCACTTTCTTTATTGTGTTTGGGATCAAGATCGTAAAGATATTCTTTACGAATTTGACAATATATTGGTGGTGTATTCGCATTTAAATAACTCATTCATTATTTTATTTCGCCCCAATTGTCTCCTTGTTCATAGTCAACTTTATTTGGGACTTCTAATTTAACTGCTGATTCCATAATAGTAATTATTTCTTCAGCTTTTTGTACAGATTCAATAGAAATATCTACTTCATCATGAATTTGTATATGAGGTATTATACCATTTTCATATAATGCTACCATACTTTTTTTAGTCATATCTGCGGCACTTCCTTGAATTAATTTATTTAATGCTTTGTATGTAAAAGCACGTTTTAAAGGTTCATCATATTCTTTTCTAGCTTGTTCTAATGGTAATGGTTTAAAAACACCAAATTGAACAGGTTGCCATAAATCAAAATGACACGCTCTACCTAATAAAGTTCTAATCTTTCCTCTATCATTTGCTTTTCTAGATACATTTTCCATAAGCTGTTTAACAAATGGAGCTTTAGTGTGATATTGTTTAATAAGTTTTTCTGCTGATTCTTTCATCAATCCTAATTCAGCCATTAATTTATTTTTACCCATACCATACATCAAACCTAAATTAATTGTTTTGGCTTGTTTACGTTCTATGCCTGCCATATCAGCAACAACCTGGTGAAAGTCTGCGTCGCCTTTTTGATATGCTTCTACTATTCCATCTACACCTTCTAAATTTTGTAGTTTAGCATAATGCACTAAAATTCTAGGTTCTTGTTGTGAATAATCAAATGAACCCCATTTACATTTATCTTCAGGAATAAAAATAGATCTAATCATTGGTCCTAGTTCAGGATGTCTCGCAGGAATTTGTTGAAGATTAGGATTAGACATTGAAAATCTTCCAGTCACAGTTCCACCATCATCTGATCTAATTTGATTTATGTCTGCATGTATCCTACCATTGACAGCGTGTTTAGTAATAGAATCTATAAAAGTCGTGTGTGCTTTATTTAATTCTCTTGCTTCTGCTATTGCTTGTGGCAATTCATGTGGATGATTTTGTAAAAAGTTTTTTGTGAAACTAGGTTCATTACTTTTTTCTGTTCTATCATATGGAAGTTTTAACTTATCAAAAGCTTTTGCAATTGATCTAGCTGCCATAATTTCTACATCTATACCAGTTAAATCTTTAATTTTTTTAATTAAAGTCTCTTCCCTTTTAATTAAATTTTGTTTAATATGTTGTGCTTTTTCTAAATCAACTTTTACTCCCTTGAATCTCATATCAACTAAACAAGGAAACAATCTAGTTTCTAAACTAAATATATCTGTTAGTTCTTGATTATATATTTCTATTTCTAATCTCTTCCAAAGTTTTAATGTTGCCTCTGCGTCACGTTCTGCATATTGACCTACAAACATTGCAGGCAATCTCCACATATCTGCTTTAGGATCTACTCCATATTCTTTTGCCGCCTCGATTAAAATCTTTTCATCCTTACCCATACCAATATAAAATTTAGCTAATGAGTTTAATTGGTAACTCATTCTATTTTCATCAATAAGAGAAGCTGCAATCATAGTGTCAACTATCTTACCTTTGATAGATAACCCATTTGATCTTAACCAACATACGTCATACATAGCATTATGGAAGATAAATGTAGTATTTTCCTGGTTGAATAGCTCTTGAAGCCACGCAAACACCAGTTTTTTATCCATATTCCCGCCTTGCTCATGATGTACCGGATAATAGCCTGACCAGCCCTCTACGGCCACCGCAATGCCTGCTATATGACCATTCTTAACCACGTTCCCCGATCCGAGCTCTTTTAACTGCGGATCATAAGTTTCTAAATCGATAGCAATTTCTTTAGCGCCGCGAAGATCTTTTAGTTCTTCTGGCATCACCCATTCTGTTTCAGGAGTAAATAAAGGTATTTGTGTATTTCTCATTTTAAACTCCACCAAATTAGAATGGCTGGAATTACAAAGTGCTCAAATATTTCATACAATGCTAAAAACATTAGTAGAAATGTAAACCATAAACTTGTCTTTGATCTTTTAGCAACATAAGTAAATAACTTAAAATGCCAACTTGTTATTTTATCTGTTACTTGTAGTATTTTGCTTCTTATTTTTGGTTTTTTCATTATGTTTTCCTTTCATTTTTTTGTAACATTGTTTGCAAAAATATAAATAATCAAAAGCAATGTTTCGTTTTTCACATATAATACAGTTCATCTCATTAGACATAAAATTTATGAGTAGTCTCTCTCAAGAATCATTTCTAAATAATGTATAGCTTTCTTTATATCTTCTTCTTTTCCCTTTTTAGAATGTCTACAAATATATTTAATAGCACTCCCCTCCGCGAAAAGCAACTTGTTTTCATTTATAAAATATGCTGGTTGAATTTTCATACTATAATGTTTTCCGCCTATTTGCTTTTCTAAAGAATCATATGTTGTTTCTTTAAAAATATTTTTGTCTGTCATTTTTTTTCTCCTTTTTTATGATGAAATACTTCGTACCACGTATCACATTCATCACATTGATACATACTAACAATGTCATATTCTGAATCAGGAAATGTATCTTCCGTATCAAAATCATTGTTCCATCTAACCTTAAAGTTACAATAAAAACATTTCATTTTCTTTTTTTTCCTTCCCTTATTTTTCCATTTTTATCTACATAAATCATATTTATAATCTTTGTAAATTTTTTATTACGTCTTGTTCTTGCAATTCGACATCCTTTCTTTGGTCCACTTAATCTAAAATTTTCAGATTTAACTTCCCAACATTCTGTTTGTCCTGTGACTGGATCAAAAGTAATCATATCTACTGTCCCAGTATCTTGACAAGAATCAAACACATCTAGTCCTTTTTCTATAAAATAACATATAGCTCTTTTTTCTGACAAAGTTCCTCTTCTATTTTTATTCATATTATATAAGCTCGATCAAAATTTTTTGGATCTACAATATGTAATTCACGCTTCGCTCTCGTCGCACCTGTGTAAAACAAACGATGTAATTCATCAGGATCATTACTAAATGTTTCAAGAGCCGCACTTGTTAAATCTTGTAGTAATAAAACCTTATCAGCTTCTCCTCCTTTTGCTCCATGTATAGTTGACATTATTATTCTAGGGTTCTTATTTATTTGCTCACCATTAGCACGCATATTACGAATATAGTTTTCAGTAATAGTATCTAACCCTTCAAAAGATTCGTACCAAACTTTATCAATAAGAAGTCCGTGTTTTTCCATACATTCTTTTAATGTATATTTATGTTCAGAATGCAAAAGTTTTCCTTTTCTAAAACCAGGTAGTACATTTGCTCCAAGATATTCATAGATGTTTTTTATTTCTATGTGTCCTAATTTTTCTCCTTTACGCCAATGTTCCCAGTTATTTAAAGCTAATAATAATTTTAAAGATACAGAGTTTTGATTTTTATATTGATAGTACCAACCTCTTAATTGACATAATTCTTTTACATTATCTAAAAAATAATTAGCTGATGATAAAACTAACCAATTTCCTTCTGACATATTTACTTGTGTAACGTCAGAATATCTTTTTAAAATACCTACTTCTTGCCTTGGTTTATATTCTTTAACGTATCTATTTTGAACTTTACTTATAATGCTTTGTGATAATTCATGTATGGGTCCACCAGGTATACGATAGGATTGATCTAGTACCTGTATGTTATTTACTTCTTCTTTTAAAGCAATGAAATGATCTACATCTGCACCTGCCCATTTAAATATAGCTTGATCATCATCACCAGCTATGTAAGTTTTTTTAGAATGATTCCATAAAGAACGTACTAATTCCCATTGTATTAAAGATAAATCTTGCGCTTCATCTATAAATAAAACTTCAAAGTTTTCTTTCTTTTCTTTTAATATGACTTCTTCTAATAGATCAGTAAAATCTTTTTTATTAGTTTCTTGTTTGTATCTTTTTAATTCTTCAGCAATTAAAAACAATGTTCCTCTTTCTATATCTAATATGTTTTGTCTTTGATCGTAGTATTCAAGAAGATCCATTCTCTTTACTCTAGCTGTATTTATTATTGTTAAGTATTCATTATCTGAATTAAAAGTACCATCTTCATCTGAAAATTTTGCTGTTTTTATAGGTATGTTAACCAATCTACCAAATTCTTTATAGTCTTGAGGAGACATCATTTTTTCTTTACTCATTCCTAATTGTTTAAATGCATAGGAATGTAGTGTTCTAAAATTTTCTAAATCCGTTTCAGGATCTAAATTAAATTTTACAGAAGCTCTTGTTGCAGCTTCTTTTGCGGCTTTTCTAGTAAAAGAAAAGTAACCAATTTGTTTTGGCCTAATCCCCTTTTGTATGAACTGATCCACTAGATCCAACAACGTTGTCGTCTTGCCTGTTCCTGGTGGTCCCAATATTATTGTTTTCATTTATATCTCTATCATTATACCATTTAACCATTCTTGAATTTTTTTCATGTTTAGCTAATCTTATTCTCATAACAGTATTTTCTCTTTTTAACCTATCAATAGTTTTATTTAATTTTTCAACTTGTTTCCTGTAAATTAAATTCCAATTAACTCCTATGACATTAGACATTAAAAATGTTCCTCGTTATAAGTTATATTAGAAACAGAAGGTTCTATTTTTTTCATAGTTTTAATTTTAATTAATCTTGAATATTGTTTCTTAATATTTTTTCTTATCTCTTCTACAAAAACATTTTGTAATCTTTTAAGAAGATTACCTGTTTTAATTTTGTCCATTTCCCAATTATTCTTTTTAAGAAATGCATAAAAATCATCCATTCTAAAATAAGTAAATTCTTTATTTTCATCCGTGTAAGGAAGTTTATTAAATATATCTTCCATTGTTCTTGCTGATTGTCTATTTGTAGTCCAATCCTGAAGTAATCCAGTAAGTTGATTAATTGGATCTAATGATTCTAAAGGTTCTACTTCTTCTAATCCATTATCAAGTAATGGTTTTAAATAATATTGTTTCCAATCTTTTGGTTTAGGAATTGGTATAACTAAATTTGCTTGATCTAAACATGCAATGGCAAATAAAGCAGGGCTATAAAGTTGTTCTGTTTTTAATTCAATTCTTTTTTCTCCAACATTTAAAAACCATTGTGGAGGATTAGATGTATATTTTGTAAGATTACCTAATATTGGCATTTGTTCTTCACCAAAACCTACTCCAAATTTTTTTGTTCTACATAGACCTGACTGACATACAGAATTTATTGGAGCATCTTTACATCTATATTTATCATAACCTTTTCTATTTACTGATTTAATTAATTGTTGAACCTCATTATTACTTAATGGTGGATTCATATATTTCATATTTGCTTTTACAATTTCATCTTCCCAAGTATCAGGATTAGCTTGTTTGTAATAAACGGCAATATTAAATAATGCATTATTTCTTGACCCCTCACCAAAACCTGTTGACGCTAATTTGTTTAAGCAAGGGGGACCAGAGAGAAAAACTTCTTCTATTTTTTCTTCTTCAATTTTAATTTTTTGGACTTGTTCTTTCGTACAAGAGTAAATATCATAGAGCTTATAAAATTCCTCAAGTGAACAACTGGAGCCATTATCGTCGATAGCATATCGTAATCCTTTCGTTCCATTATAGTAGGGTAGATTTAAAAAGTTACCTGTATCCCCACGTTCTACAAGTATCTCTGTTTGTTTAGGAAAGATCTCACATCCTTCGTATCCTAAAATTTTTGAAATGTTTTTAAGTGTGCTCTGCATTAAAGATGCAGATATAAATTCTTTTGTAAATAAAAATACGTGTGCTCCGCCTGATTTAGAACGGCAAACTATTAAAGGAAATTTAAATTTTCTAATATTTTTAACGAGAGAAAGATGATCAAAATTATATTGATCAATATCAATACAACCCCACTTACAATCGTTAGTTTCTGTAATAGGGACAATTCCCAAAGCCGCACCTTCGCCCTGTAAATGCTTTTCCCAAAGATCGTCAGTAACATCTTTTCTAACAATGAATGCCTTACCTTTCTGTTTACTACCAATATCTGATCTATCTCCTTTTTGATACTGTCCATAAGCTATCTTTAATCCTTCAAATATATTTTTAAATTTTTCCATATATAATTCTTCCTTCTACGTGTAAAGGGGATCTTTCGATCCCCTTTAGTTTTCAACTAGTACGGAGTCGAAGCACTTGTTGATGTCTCTTCCACATCAGCTTTTGTTTGCACGTTTCCTTTTGAAACATTAGAATTAAAATCTTTAGATAATAAATATAAAGATTTATCTTCTTGTCCCATTATTCTGTCCATTGTCACAACCCAACCATACCAAGAACCTTTATCATTCTTTTGTAATGTTGATGCTAGATTGTAAACAACCCCATGCATTGGTGGAATTGCAAATCCACCTTTTCCATCATCAATTTGAACGGACTTCATCATTGAATTCCATTTCTTACTGACGTTTAGTTGTGTTGATTTCATTGTAATCAACGCAGGTGTATAAGAACCTGCTTTTGTTTGTACCATCACATAGTAAGAAGCCGTTTCTTCTAAATAGTTACCATTAGGTAATCTAATTTTAGAACCGTCTCTTTTACCAGTTAAGATTACTGGACTACCTGGAGAGTGTATAGCAACAGGAGCACCTGGGCCATCGCCTCTATCAGACCATTCCGGATAATCTTTTTTGTAGTAACAAGGAATAACCTTGATACCTTTTTTACCATCGTATAATTCGCTGGTAACAGTATTATAGATCATGCCTGGTTTAGCACCTTCTATATACTTTGCATCACCTTCAGTTACCTGTGGTGATAGTTGTCCTAGGATTCTTACAAACGGTAACGCCATATCTTCTTGCGTCATGTTTTCAAAACCTTTGGATAGATCATTTCCGAATAACGAAACTGATCCGTTTGTTTTAGCTTTTATTTCATTAGCCATTATTCATTCTCCATTTATTTTTTCCGGCTTATTTTAGTTTTGTCTTTAATCCATAGACTAAAAACATCAGAAGGCATGTCAAGGCCGGCCTTGACACGCTCTTCATATAGAGCAGTTAATGTATTCCAAGCCACATCAGATTTCTGTTGTGGTTGATATCCATTTTCCGCTGCAAGGTCTAGCAATTGCTTCGCCTTGTTATCTTCTCCTTTACCAAATGTTACAAAAACATTATTTTTAATAATGTCCCCTAACCCTTGATCTCGAAGCCATTTATAAGCTTCTTCCCTTTTAAAATCATCTTTGGGAAGAGTTGCTCGATATTCTGTTTTAACCGTTACTGAAGAACCATCAGACAATTTAATTTGATTAAGTCCTTGTTCTTTAAGCAAATCAGGAATTACTTCTGAACTAATATAGTCAGCTTGTTTTTTTAATTCTTTTAATTTGTTTTCTTGTTCTTCTATTTCATCTTCTAAAACTTTTAATTTTTTACATTCAGATGCAATAGTAGTTATTTCTACATTGTCTAGAAAATCTTTTGAATCTTCTAACATCATATTTTTTACTTCACTCATCGTTATCCTTTCTGATACAGATCGAAATTAATTGGATAATATTTAGTCTCTCGTCGATCCCATTTCAAGAGATTAAATTGTCCGTTTGTTTTATCACAAACGATTGCACAAGATATTCCAATAATAGCTGGATCTCCTGTGAGCAATACATAATCTTGTTTTCTAAAGTCTCTTAAATTTTTTTGCATCTTAAAAACAAAAGGTCCAGAACTAAATATTATTTGTGAATCTGGTCCATAATTAGGCAAACAAATTACTAAATAACCAAATTCAGATGCACCTAAAATATTTATATTTGCTGGTGGATGCTGTAACACATAAACAAATTTTTCTTCTGGATTGTTTTTATAAAAATCTAAAAACTCCATAAGTGAGTTTGGTTTATATAATTCAAAAATTTTATTTTTCATTCTATTATTCTATTATTCTCTTGACATCCATATAACTATTATTATATCTATTGTCAATAGAAAGAATAAATAAAAAAAAGAAAGATATATTTTATGAATTTTAAATATAAAACTAAACCTTATGCGCATCAAGAAACCGCATTAGAAAAATCTTGGGATAAAATAGAATATGGCTATTTTATGGAAATGGGTACAGGTAAGTCTAAAGTATTAGTTGATAATATGGCTATGCTTTATGATAAAGGAAAAATTAACGGTGCTTTAATTATAGCTCCAAAAGGAGTTTATAATAACTGGTATACATCAGAAATACCTACACATTTATCTAATCATATAAAACCTAAAGTTGTACTATGGACTTCTAATATTTCTAAAGAAAAAGAAAAAGAGTATAAAAGTTTATTTGAAACTGGATATGATTTGCATATTCTTATTATGAATGTCGAAGCATTTTCTACTAAAAAAGGTTCTGAATTTGCTTATAAATTTTTAAAAAGTCATAATACAATTATGGCTGTAGATGAATCTACCACTATTAAAACACCTACTGCTAAAAGAACTAAAACTATATTAATGCTAGGGCAATACGCAAAATATAGAAGAATCTTAACTGGTTCTCCTGTAACTAAATCACCGTTAGATTTATATAGCCAATGCACTTTTTTAAATGAAGAACTATTGGGACATGCATCTTTTTATTCTTTTAGAAATAGATATGCTCATATGATTAATAAAAACTTTGGTGGTAGAAGAGTACAAATAGTATCTAGTTATCAAAGATTAGATGAACTAGAAGAAATATTAAAAGAATTTTCTTATCGTGTATTAAAAGAAGACTGTTTAGATCTACCTGAAAAAATTTACATTAAACGTAATATTCAATTAACAGATGAACAAGAGAAAGCATATTCAACAATGAAATCCGCGGCCCTCGCTCTACTAAAAGGTAAGATGGCAACCGCGCCTCACGTACTTACGCAAATGATGCGACTACATCAAATTACTTGTGGTCATTTAAAGAATGATGATGGAACTATTACTAAATTAAAAAATAATCGTCTTGATGAATTATTAGATTTACTTGATGAGATAGAGGGTAAAGCTATTATTTGGGCTAACTATGTTCATGACATAGAAGAAATTACTACGGCCGTTAAGAAAAAATATGGAGAAAATTCAATAGTACAATATTACGGAGCAATTGATTCTAAAACTAGACAAGATGGAATTAATAAATTTCAAAATGTTAATTCCCCTGTTAAATTCTTTATAGGTAATCCACAAACGGGTGGTTATGGTATAACTTTAACGGCTGCTAATACAGTAATCTATTATTCTAATGGTTACGATTTAGAAAAAAGATTACAATCAGAAGACAGAGCGCATAGAATAGGACAAAAAAAATCAGTGACATATGTTGATTTGATTGCGGAGAAAACTATTGATGAAAAAATTGTCAAAGCTCTCCGCAAAAAAATTAATATCGCTTCAGAAGTTATGGGCGATACATTAAAAGATTGGATATAGTTATTTAACTTCTATATTTAACGGCTTGATTTCTTCAGGCTCGTTAACGCCTAACTTAACAGTTAGGACACCGTCTTCCATTTTAGCATCGTTTACTACAACATCTTGATGTAGAGAAAATTGTTTTAAAAATTTTCTAGCTGCTAAACCTTTTTCAATGTATTCTTTTTCAGAATCATCTACTTGGCCTGCAATAGTTAATACACCATCTTTGTATTCAACTTTAACATTCTTCTTATTGAAGCCTGCAAGTCCTAACTCAATGCCGTATTCACCTTTGCCGTATTTTACAACATTGTAAAATGGAAAAGATTTCATCGCTGAATTCATAGACATATTGCTGAACATGTTATCAAAAACATCTCCAAACATTTTGTCTGAATGAGCCCAAACGTCTTTATTTAATTTATTGATTATATCTAGTGCTGTCATATTATCCTCCTTATATTAAGCAAGTTTAATCAGGCCACATTATTGTGCACCTGCAATATATATAATATGTTATTTATGATATTTCAATAGGCCACCTGAAATATCTACAAGACCTGTTTCTCTATTTAAAAACTTATATTCTATTTTAGTAATATCAAAATCTTGTTTTATTTTTTTACAAATATTTTCAGGATCAAATTCACCGCAAGAATACACATCAAATTGCATAAGAGCTGGGGAAACCTCATCCCAGACATGCATTACAATATGTGATGTTTCAATAATAGCTGCACCTGTAATTCCTCTATTACCTGGTACATCATGATATTTAACATATGGACCCATTAGTACTTTCATATTAATTGAGTCAATAAAATCTCTTAACCAATTAGATAAAATTTCTTCGTCCATTGGTGGTTTAACTGCTTCTGCACGTATGATTAAATGTTTATGTACAAGTAAGCTGTTTTGCATCTATTGAAAGCTACCAAGGTTTATATTGCGTCTTACCATCTTGGCGATAAGCAATCAATGATTGTTTTTTATTTAAGTCTGTTGAATAGCTGCAATGGACCCACCCTGATGATGGTTCTCCTTCCTTGTAGAATTCAAGAATTAGCTGATTCCAAATGAGGTTATCTTTTATCCATTGAGCTAATTCTTTATTATCTACTCCTGGAATCTCAAAATCTGCGGCCGCAGATTTATTGTCTGCGCAATGTTCACTATTGATACTCGATCCTATTTCTATGTTCAGCTGGGCACAACGGAATCCCGAACTTATGATTAGAGGCCTGTCAAACTGGCTACGGATTGGTTGTAAAATATTTACTGCCAATGCTTTTAAATTTTCTATTTGCATTGGTGATGGGTTATTGTTAATGCCTTTGCGTTCGGCAACTTGTGACTTTATAAGTTCTTCTAAATGAAAATTAGCTGTTAGTTTCATGTAAACATTCTTTCCAACATAAAGATTACTGCTGTTCCCGCAACAGTTAAAAGAACCCAGTAGATCTTATCTACCTTGCCGCCCAGTTTTTCTACATCCTCATGTACATGTGATAAATTTCTTTTCACTCCTTTGATATGTCCATAAAGGGATAAAATATGTTCTCTTGTAGATTTTGGTTCTATTGCCATAGTATTATCTTACTGCTTTGTTTACAGTATCTATTCTTTGTAGTTTTTGTTCTTGAGTAGTTAATTGATTATAAGGTATACTTATATTTTGTGCACCTATAATATTTGGTGTAGTATTTAAAACATTTGTAGGTATATTTCCAGCAGGTCCTAATGTTGGTTCAGGTAAATTACTAAATGGATTTT
>Ga0222714_10004753_pt1 | contig 13186 bp, 7 predicted proteins | sample C33_3DmetaG_FD_165048 | JGI IMG/M metagenome (GOLD analysis project Ga0222714, IMG submission 165048) | Estuarine water microbial communities from San Francisco Bay, California, United States - C33_3D | ecosystem: Environmental > Aquatic > Marine > Unclassified | place: USA: California... | reverse complement strand
GCACCCAAGGACACGCCCACGCTGGAAATAGCAGTTATTACTTCTTCTTCGGTTCCAACTGGCAATCCGCATCATGCGGCACCGGCTGGCCCACCTTGTCCACCGGCTGGTTGAAGAGATAACGCCACACGGATTCGTGGATGTATTTTCCGGAGGCATCCTTCACTGCCGAGCCACCCGGTGTCACGGAGCCGTGCGCCTTGTTCGCATCTTTCTTCACATCCGCATCCGTGATGAGGCGACGGGTGTTGCCGTAGGGCGAAGCCATCTTGTCCACATTCACGATCGGGCCGAATTTTTGCAGGCCGATGAGTTCCCACGAACGGCAGTAGTGATCACCCGTCCAGCCGCCATCCAGCACATGGCTGAAACCGAAGTAGCGGTTCTCCGGAGTGGCGGAAGGCAGCGCCTGCCATTTCTCATCCTGATCACGCGGGCCGCAGAACATCACCACGCGATCCACTTTCACATGCTTGGCGAAGCGGGCTGAAGTCGTCGCCCCGTGCGAAGCGCCCGAGATGATGACCCGGTCCCAGCGCAGTCCCTGCTTGTCAGTGCTGATGAAATAATCCCAACCGCCCTGTGGGTTCACCTTGGCCAGATGCTTCACGAACTGGAAGGAACGTTCCATCATGCCATCCGGCTTGGGGATGTTCACCAAGGGACTGAAATCCTCACCCGTAGCGGCCTCGAGACGGATGCTGCCGAGCAGCTGACCGTCTTTGCCGGGAGACATGTTGCCGAATTTGCCGAACCAGCCGTTAGCATAACTGACTTGGATAGCATGCAAGCCGTAGCTGTTCAGGCGGTCAAAGAGCTGGCCGTTGTGGCCCATGAGCCAGATGACCAGCTTGCCTTGCGGACGGACACGCGTGTCCACCGAGGCTTTTTCCGTATCGGCAGGTTTGCCGCCCTTCTCGAACACGAAACTGATTTCGGGATGTTCCTTGGCCCGGGGATCGAGCTGGCTGGCCCGGGCGGTGAAATCATAACGCTTCGGAGCGGGGTCCTTGAACACCAACGGGGCATCAGCGGCCACAGCCTGATTCGCCAGCGCACCGGCGAGCGCAAAACATAACGCAATAAGACGGGTGAATTTCATAAGGGGCGATATTTGCAGGAAGCCGAACGCTTGCAAACGCGAAAAAACACCACCACCAGCTAGGTTCTAAGGTTTATCCCTTTTCACTTTTTCCGCGTGCCGTTAGCTTCCGTCCACGCATGAGCATCCGTCTGGAAATGTTGCAGGTCGCCCGCGTCGCCCCCAAGACTTTGGGCGACTCCGCCGACCTCGTGCGCGACTTCATCCTCGCGCAGCAGAATCCCGACGGCGGCTTCCGCGATCGCACCGGCACCAGCGATCTCTATTACACGGTCTTCGGTCTGGAGGGCTTGCTCGCTCTTCGTGCTGACATCCGCGTGAACGCGGTGGCTGAATATCTCGTGCGCCAGGGATGCGGTGAACGGCTGGACTTCGTGCACCTCTGCTGTCTGGCACGCTGCTGGGCTGCGCTTGCCAATCAACAACCGGACGTCCTCGCTCAGCGGCCCGATGATTTAGTCACGCGTGTCGCTGCCCGGCTCGAAGAATTCCGCACGGGCGATGGCGGGTATCATCCCCTGCCCAAGAGCCAGTTCGGCACGGCGTATGGTTGTTTCCTCGCGCTGGCGGCCTATCAAGACCTCGGCGTGGAATTGCCCGAGCCTTTGCGCGTGGTGCAGTGCCTGAAATTTCTGGAGACGCCCGATGGAGCATGGACCAATGAGCGTGGCATGAAGTTCGGGGCCACTAATTCCACAGCCGCGGCGATCACCTTGCTGCGTCATCTGCACCTGCCCATCACCGCGCAAGTAGGCGAGTGGCTGCTCAAGCAGACGCACTCGCAAGGCGGTTTTCTGGCCATCCCCGGTGCGCCCATTCCCGATCTCCTTTCCACTGCGACCGCACTGCACGCTTTGTCCGGTCTGGAAGTCTCCTTCGATCCCATCCGTGAGCAGTGCCTCGATTTCATCGATACGCTCTGGACCGCCGAGGGTTCTTTCCACGGCAACTGGACCGATGATCACCTCGACTGCGAGTATACCTACTACGGCTTGCTGGCGCTGGGGCATCTGAGTTTGTAGGGGAACGCTCCTCTCCGCATTTGACCGCTTTGCCAAGGGAGCTTACAACCTCCACGTGGCACCCATGAATCTTTTGAACCGCATCGCGCTCGTCGTCTGCCTGTCACTCTCTTTTACCGCCCAGGCGCAACTCACACCACCTAAGCCCATACCGATTGTCGGCGCGCGTCAGCCCGCGTTGAGTCCGGATGGCAAACGCCTCGCCTTCGTCTATCGCGGGGATATCTGGCTCACCTCCAGTGATGGCGGCCGTGCGCTTCCGCTCACCCAGCATGTAGAGAGCGATGCCTATCCCAAGTTCTCACCGGATGGCAAATGGATCGCTTTTGCCAGCCGGCGCGAGGGCAGTTGGGATATCTATATCATTCCCAGCGAAGGCGGTGAAGCCCAGCGCCTCACATGGCATGGCGGCACGGACATCCCCACCGGCTGGAGCCCGGACGGCAAGCAAGTGCTCTTCACCGGCAAACGCGATACTGCGAACTACGGCATCTACGGCATCGATGTGCAGACCTTCGGGTTGACGCGTTACGCGGAGGATTACGCCAAGCTGGACGCCGCCAGCTTTTCGCCGGATGGCCGCCAGATCCTATACGGGCGTTACGGCTTCCCTTGGTATCGCCCGCGCTACTCCGGTTCGGCGGCGGAGCAGATCTGGCTGTTGAACGTCGGCTCGGAATCACGTCGCCCGGTCACCAAGAACGAGTTCCAGCAGCTCTGGCCGCAGTTCCTGCCGGATGGCAAACGCATGATCGCAGTCTCGGTGGATGAGGTGACACCCAGCACCACCAAGCTCAATGAGACTTTGCCGAAGATCACGGATAGCGTGGAACGCACCCCGAATCTTTACTTCATCGAACCAGATGGTTCACGGAAGCGCTGGAGCAATTTCACCGGAGGCGCGGTGCGGTGGCCATGCGTGGCGGCCAAGTCTGCCGATGTGGCGTTCGAATATGGCCCGGACATCTGGCTCCTCAAGCGCGGTTCCATGAAACCGGGCAAGCTCGCGCTCTATGTCTCGGTGGATGCCAAGCAGACGACGCGCCAGGGTGAGATGCTTTCCAAGGACGTGACCGAGGCGGAGCCTTCGCCTGATGGCAAGATGTTCGCCTTCGGCCTGCGCGGGGACATCTGGACGATCGCAATGGACAAAGCCAAGGGTCCGGAGGCGCGGAATAGTGAGTTCGCCCGCCGGCTCACCGATTGGGCGGGCGATGATTCTGACTTCAACTGGTCGCCCGATGGCAAGAAGCTCTACTTCACCTCCGATCGTGAATTCAACGTGCGCGTGTATGAGATGGCACTGGATACGCTCAAGGTGACTTCGCTCTGGGACCGGCCGGAAGATGTGACCCAGACCCGGCTCTCGCCTGATGGCAAGAAGATGGCCTTCTGGGTGGCGGGTTCAGAGGGCGGTCTCTATGTGCTCACGCTGGCGAACAAGGAAGCGAGGAAAATCGTGTCGCAGCCCGCTCCGCAATGGAACGGCATCGGTGGCGGTGATTTCTCCTGGTCGCCCGACAGCCAATGGATCTGCTACGCGGCGGAACCGGAAAGCCGTTCGTGGAATCTGTTCGTCGTACCCGCGGCCGGTGGCGAAGCGGTGAATGTCACCCGGCTCAACGCGTTCCATGGCGATCCGGCCTGGTCGCCCGATGGGAAATACATCTTCTTCCGCAGCACCCGTGAGGGCAATGGCCTCTACGTCCTGCCCTTGCAAAAGGAAGAGGCGCGCATGGAGGACATCACGCTCAAGTTCGAGCGACCGAACGGTGATCTCAAGGTGGATATCGATTTCACCGATATCACACGGCGCATCCGCCGGATCAGCACACAGTATCCCGATGGCAACATCACGGTGACGAGCAAAGGCCTGATCCTCTTCCTGTCCGGGCGGGATGTCTGGTCGGTGACGTATGACGGTAAGACCACCAGGAGGCTCACCACCGGCGGGAACAGGTTTGCGGTGCGGGTCTCGAAGGACGGAAATACAGTCTATTTCGTGAATGCGGGCGAACTCTACAAAGCGAAACTGCCCGATGCTTCCAATCCGGAGAAAATCAGTTTCCTGGCCGAGTGGGAAAGGGATGTGGCCGATGAGCGCAAGGCCGCCTTCACACAGTTCTGGCGTTCCTACAACCGCGGCTTTTACGATCCTAATTTCCACGGGCGCGATTGGGTCACCATCCGCAAGCAGTACGAATCCTTGTTGGGCTCCATCGACACGAATGATGAATTTGCCTCCCTGCTGAACCAGATGATCGGCGAGCTGGAGTGCTCACACAGCGAGGTGAACCCGGCGACAAATTCCGTCCGCAATGCGGTGACACCGCAGCTCGGGTTCGAGATCGACTACGGGCATAAAGGTCCGGGCCTGCGTGTCGCCCGGGTGCCGGAAGGCGCCCCCGGCTCCTTCGAGCGCACCCGCATCCAGCCTGGCGAATACGTCGTGGCCATCAATGGGCTCGATGTGAAACCCGGTGAAGGTCTCTATGAGGGCATCAATGACAAGGGTGACCGGCTCTTCGAGTTCCTCGTGAATTCAAAACCCACCCGCGATGGTGCTCGCACGGTCAAATACCGCCCGCTCCGCAACAACGAGTGGGAGAGCCTGCTCTATGACAACCGCATCGAACGGTTGCGCAAGGAGACGGAAGCCAAGAGTGGTGGCCAGATAGGCTACCTGCATATCTCTGCGATGGGCCGCGATGATCAGACCAAGTTCGAGCGTGAGGTGTATGAATACATCGCGGGCAAGGAGGCGCTCGTCATTGATGTGCGGTTCAATCGCGGCGGCAACATCTCGGACACGCTCATCGACTGGCTGGAGCGCAAGCAGCATGCGTGGTTCCAGCCGCGCGATGGCAAGCCGGAGCCCGGTCCTTCGCGGGCTTGGGACAAGCCGGTGATCGTGCTGATGAACGAGCATAGCTACTCGAACGGTGAGATGTTCCCGGACGCCATGCGGACACGCGGACTGGCCAAGCTCGTGGGCATGCCCACGCCGGGCTATGTCATTTGGACTACCGGCATGCGGCTCGTCGATGGCACCAGCGCGCGCATGCCGCAGAGCGGCGTGTACCGCCTGGATGGCACTCCCATGGAAAACCTCGGAGAGCAACCGGATGTGCGCGTGCCGATGTCCCCCGATGACTGGCTGAACGAGCGCGATCCCCAGCTCGAAAAAGCCATCGAATTGCTGAAACAGAAATAGTGCGCTTGTTTTCATGTAAACTTCCGCCACAGTGGGCGGCGACGATGAAAGCTCACGTTATGCGCCGTAAATTCAATCTGTTGCTCCTGTCCGTTCTCACTGCCGTCACGGCAAGCCAGGCCCAGACACTGCCCGAGGCTCCGCAATTGGTGCCCGGTGTGCGCAAGATCATGTATCAGGGCTGGAAAGATTCCCTGGTGCTGGAATCACCGGATGCGGATGTGAAAGTCGTGGTGGTGCCGGAAGTGGGCGGGCGCATCATGGAGTTTTCCTACGACGGCAATAACATCATGTGGATGAGCCCGGATGCCCCGGGTCGTACTTTAGAAACGCATCCAAAAGGGTTTTCCTCCGGGGGACATCAGGCGGATATCGGACCGGAGTTACGCACGCCGGTCATCCCCAAGCGCACGGAACTTTTCATCGGCAAATACACCGGCTCCACACCGCGCGACTTGATGGTGAAAGTGGAAAGCGAACCTCACAAAGCCACAGGCGTGCAACTCGTCCGCGAAGTGGTGCTGGACCCCATCAATGGTGAGTTGGGTGTGTTGCAAACGATCAAAAACATCTCGGCTACCAATGTCTCGTATTGCGTGTGGGATCGCACCTTGTGCAAAGGTGGTGGCTTTGTGTTCTTTCCTCTGGCGAAGAAGAGTCGTTTCCCGGCGAAGTGGTCGGTCCGGGGCGAGGCTGAAGGCAAATATTTCTACGACGGTATCAATCCGCAGCACGAGAACGTGAAGATCATCAAGAACACGCTCGTGGCTTACTGCAAAGGCGCGCCCAGCAAGATCGGGGCGGATAGCGACGCGGGCTGGATGGCGTATGTGAAAGGAAATCTGCTGTTCATCAAATATTTCCCTTACTCCAGCAAAGGTCATTACTCTGACGGAGGCAATTCCGTGGAGGTGTATTGGAACGAGAATTTCGCCGAGATCGAACCACTGAGCCCCGAAAGGACCATCCTGCCGGGTGAGAGCTATGTGTTTCCGGAGAAGTGGGTGCTGATCGAACTGGACAGCGATATCCACACCCACCAGCAGGCGGCGGAACTGGTGAAGAAGATCCCGGCGTTCAAGTTTTAAGGCATCCGGCGCAGCCAGATGCGGTTGAGCTTCATCAGCTCCTTGCCAGGAGCGCTCAGCACTTCCGCGCGCAGACTGGCCGGACCGGAACGCAGATTGATCACGCCTAAAGTGGCACGTTTAAAGACGTTGCCGGACGGAGTCGCGTCCGGGCAAAACTCCAAAGCTTGGCGGCCAATACCCAGTTTAAGCCGACCGCCCACATCGGCGGCATGACAGGCATAGGCGATGGATATCTCATAACGTCCACCGCGCGCGAACTCGAGCTGCCACTCGGCGGAATCGCCGGGCTGTGACCAGCCTTCGATGGTATCCCAGTCGTAAGCCTCGAAGATATACTCCGTCTTTTCGCCCTTCAACGTGGCCCAACTGCCTTGTAGCTCGACGGTTTCTTCGCCTGAATTACCGACGGGTATGGGTATCGGGGCATAAGTCACACCTTTGGTAACTTCATCAAACCAGCGCACAAACTCCGCGCGAAGGGCTTTCACTTTGTCAGGATGCTTGGCGGCGAGGTTCTTCTGCTCACCGGGGTCATTCACGAGGTCATACAATTGCCACTTGGCCGGATCGGGTTTCACGTTGGACCCGAATTGGCCGATCAGTTTGAACTGCGGATCGCTGATAGACCAACGCTCGTCGGCATCCGGGAAATAGCGGTTCCACGTGCTGTAGATGTAAGGATGAAGCTGGTCACCGCGACCGGCTTTGAGCAGAGGCAAGAGACTCAGGCCATCGATGGTGCGATCCTTGGGTAAGGGTGCGCCGGCCAATTCACAAAAGGTAGGCAGGAGATCGATGTGCGAGGTCTGAGCGGTCACCTTGCCACCAGCGGGAAAATGACCGGGCCAGCGCACGAACAGCGGGGAACGCACGCCGCCTTCATAAACGCTCGCTTTGTTACCCTTGATGCCGCCCTGCCAGTATTTGCTCACGCCACCGTTATCGCTCATGTAGGCGATGACGGTATTCTCCGCGAGACCCTCTTCCTTCAGATGCGCGAGCAGGCGGCCGATGTTCTGGTCGATGCGTTCCACCTGGGCATAGATGCGGGCTTCGTGGATGGGCAGGCCGAGCTTCTGGTATTTCTCGATGAGTGCATCACCCTTGGCCTGATTGATGTGTGACGTATCGAGGATGTGCGGGGAGTGTGGGGTGTTAAAGGCGAGGTAGCAGAAGAAGGGGGATTTCTTTGTGCGTTTGGTGGTGTCGATGAATTCCATCGCGGCATCGGTGAAGAGATCGGCCACGTAGCCACGGGTCTCCACCGGCTGGCCATTGTGCACGAGTTGGTCGGCGTATTCGTAACGCTCGATGTGGCCGTGATAATGGCCCATGAATTCATCGAAGCCGCGTTGCTGCGGTTGATAACCATGATATTGACCGAGGTGCCATTTGCCGAAGAGGCCGGTGCGATAGCCCTCCCGCTTTAGCAATTGGGCCACGGTGGTTTCGCCCAAGCCCATGGAGTCGCCACCAAAGCGCGTGTTATAGAGACCGGTGCGGAGATAGTAACGGCCGGTCATGAGTCCGGCACGGGTCGGCGCGCAGACGGGCTGCACATAAAAGCGCGTGAACTGAACACCATCATGCGCGAGTGAATCCAAGTTGGGGGTGGTGATGTGGGGATTGCCGGTAGCACCGAGGTCCCAGTAACCCTGGTCATCAGTGACGATGAGAAGGATGTTCGGGCGCGAGTCCGCTGCCGAAACAGAATGACAGCAAAGCCATAGCAGGAGCAGCCACAGGGGTTTTCGCATGAGGCGTTTCTAGCAGAAAGCCCGGCGCAATGGAACTATCTTTGCCGCCACTTCGAGAGGTCTTCATCCGGCTGGCGGATCTGGCCGGGATTGGGTGGCGGCGTGCCGGGAAGGATTTCCATGCGCTTCTGTTCGCGTTGGAATTGGGTGTCGAATGCACGGGCCTTTTCCAAAAGACGTTTCACGATTTCGGGATGTTCCGTCGCGAGGTCTTTGGTTTCACCGGGGTCGGCAGAGAGGTCGTAAAGCGTGGGCTTGGGCCAAAGGCGGTGCTGACGCTCGAAGAGCATGGGTTGATGCACGAACCATAGGCTGGGGGGAACGGGTGAAGGATAGTCCGCGATGGGCACAATCAATTTCCAACGATCCTCGCGGACGGCCTGCAATTGCACACCGAAGTAGTGACGGAAAGTGCGCGCCGAAGTTTTCTCAGCACCGGTCAACAGCGGCAATATGTCGGTGCCGTCGAGAGTCAGCTTGGACGGGATTTGTCCGCCGGCGAGTTTCACGAAGGTGGGCCACCAATCCATCATGGAGGCGGGTGTGGCTTCTTCACGCCCGGCAGAGATCTTGGCGGGCCAGCGGATGATGCACGGAACACGCACGCCGCCTTCGAAGGTCGTTCCTTTGCCAGCGCGCAGATTGCCGTTGCTGCCTCCGAAATCGTGACCGGGGAAACGGCTGTTGGCTTTGGCCTTTGCTTTCGCCTTAGGGTTGGAGTTGGAGAATTTCAAGGCGGCACCGTTGTCCGAGGTGAAGACGACGATGGTGTTTTGGTCGAGTTTCAATTCCTTCAACGTATCCAGAATGACGCCGGTGCTGTGATCGAGTTCTTCAATGACATCGCCGTAAAGGCCACCCTTGGATTTGCCGGCAAACTCAGCGGAAGCGTATTGGGGGATATGCGGCATGGTGTGCGGCAGGTAGAGGAAGAACGGGCGGTCGCGATGCTGGCGGATGAACTGCACGGCCCGCTCAGTATAACGGCGCGTGAGGGTGGATTGGTCCACGGGAGCTTCGACGATTTTATTGCCATCCATGAGCGGCAATGGCTCGAGTCCCATCACTTGGATGTAAGGGTCGCCGACCGGCCATTCATTGGAGTCATTGCTGTAAGGCAGGCCGAAGAATTCATCGAAACCCTGTTGTTGCGGGCGATGCACTTTGTCCCAGCCGAGGTGCCATTTGCCAATACAGATGGTGGCGTAACCTTGGGCTTTCAACGCTTCGGCCATAGTGACTTCTTCCGTCGGCAGGCCGGTGTGCTCGGCGGGGAACAACACATAGGGCACGCCGCAACGAGCAGGGAGACGACCGGTGAGTAAAGCAGCACGTGAGGGACTGCAAAAGGGCGAAGCGGAATAGTAATCGGTGAACCGGATGCCTTCCTTGGCCAAGCGGTCGATGCGCGGAGTGGCGATGGTGGTGGAGCCGTAGCAACTGAGGTCGCCATAACCGAGGTCGTCCGCGAGGATGAAAATGATATTCGGCGCGGCAGCCAGCAGACGGCTGCTGAACAGCAAGCAGCCGAGTAAAAGCAACAGGGCAAGCCGTGGTGAAGGAAGTTTCATGGGACTAATCCAGATGAACGAATAAGGAGGGTTAAAGCAAGTGGGTTTCTTACGGGAGGGTTTCCAGAGAAGCCCCGTCTAATCCGTATGAGTGCGAGATTTGATGTGAATGCGTTGAAGGTGGCTACGCCCTGTCTGGCGCGGTGGGAGGACATGGCCGGGGATGAGCGGGCGCGGTTCTGCCAGCATTGCCAGAAGCACGTGTATAATTTCTCAGCGATGACGACCATGGAGGTGGAACAGTTAGTGCTGAAAAACGAGGGGAACGTTTGTGGGCGGATGTATCGAAGAAAAGACGGGAAGGTGCTGACGGCGGATTGTCCGACCGGCCAAGCGGTAGTGAAACGACAGCGCTGGCTATGGGCGGGCGGTCTGGCCGCCGGCGTGGTGCTTCTGGGTTCCACACTATGGGTGAAGGCACAGAACCAGGTTGAAGGGGAAGATGGTGAGTTCACTATGATGCTCAAAGAGAAGTGGTATGACTTAAAGGTCAGAATGGGTTGGGTACAGCCACAGCCATCGGTTTTACTAGGTAAGATAGCCATGCCGGTAAACAGCAACCCGACCCATAACCAAATCCCCCCCAGCCCGCAGCAGGTATCCACGAACAACACAGCAACGCCGTAAAGATGGCTAATGCGGTGAATTTTGTGTGAACGTAGTGGAACGTATTGGAACGCAAGGCTACCGCAGCCATAAAAAATTCCAGTATGGTCAAGTTCATGAAAGTTAGCGTGAAGGCAGTGAAGAACGAGGCATCAAACCGCCTCAGGGGAAAGCGGAGGCAAGCCTCCGCACTCCAAAATCACGTTGAGTACGACGATTACGATTTTGAATGTGCATGAAAACGAAATTGGTTAGTATGGGAGCAGTCATGAAAACGTTGCTGGCCCTGGCCGTGGTCACTTTCCTTACCGTCTTCTCCCTGCGCTCTCAAACGGCGCCGGAGTATGCGCCGCTGAAAGCGGAGGCGGAGCGGCTCTTCGTCGAAAAGTCTTATGCGAAGGCGAATGAGGTCTATCTCAAGGCCAAGGCGCTGAAGCTTTCCGGGGAGGATGCGAAGTGGGTGGAATTCCGGCTGCTGGATACGCAATGGCGCTCCGAGGCTTCCACACAGAAAGCGGATACAACCAAGCAGGACGAGGCGATCCGGGCCTTGCAAGTGATGGTGCGCGATATTTCGCGAGATGAGGACAAGGACCGCACTTGGGCCGAGATCCAGGAATCGATGGGTGATTACTGGTGGGTGCGGAAGAACAGCGCGAACTGGGGACCAGCATGGGCGGCTTACCAGCAAGCGCTGGATTGGTGGGCAGGCACGAAGGAGATCGAGCTGGCCCGGGAACGTTATCTGGCGATGGTGAGAAAAGCAGCCCAGCCGGGGCGGGTGGATCGGTGGTATTACTACGGCTATTACGGCAACTACGTGCCGCTGCCCATCCTGGAGAATGCGCTGAAGATCGCGCAGACCGATAATGACAAGGCGCTCACGCATTATCAGATCGCGATGACGATCAAGAACCAGGGCGGGAGCTTCGAGCAAAGTCAGCGGGTGCCGGAGGAATTTGAGGCGGCGGTGAAGTTCGGCAAAGGCAATGACTGGTATGACGACGCGTTGTATCACTATGCCGAGTGGATGATGTCGCAAGGGCGGTTCATCGCCACGGAGAACGGCGGTTACCGGCAGGAGCCGGACAACAAAAAAGCGCTGGAGATGTTCCGCAAGCTGGTGGCGGAATTCACCAAGGGCGAGTCGCGCTACTATGATCAGGCGCAGCAACAGATCCGGAACATCATAGGGGTGCAGCTCGGAGTCAGCATCTCGAACATCTTCCTGCCGGGCTCTGAGGTGCAGTATTATCTGAACTGGCGAAACGTGAAGGAGGTCGAGCTGGCGTTGTATCCGGTGAATCTCAGCAAGGACGTGGACATGGCCGGCACGGAAGACCGCCGGCAAAACTGGCTGCAATCCATCGAACTGGAGGGCCGCGAACGCGTGAAGACCTGGAAGCATGATACGAAGGACAAGGGCGACTATAATCCAGGCAGCGCGCAATTACGATATGAAGGTAAGCTGCCGGCGGGAGCTTATATCCTCGAGGCCAAGGCAGGCGGGAAATCAACCCGCGACATCGTGCTGGTGACGGATGCTTCCATCGTGATGAAGACTTCCGGCACGCAAGCGTTGGTGTACTTCTGCAACGCACTGGATGGTTCGCCGATGCCAAAGAGCGCGGTGACATTATGGCAGCGCTATCACACCGGTAACAAATGGGAATGGAGCAAGCTGGACAAGGTAACGGATGCGGATGGCCTCGCACTCTTCGAGCTCAAGGACACGGCGAACAACATCGAGATCTACGTGGGGGCTGTTTCGAAGGACAAGCAGGCCTTCAGCACGGGGAACAGTTACCGTTCAGGACGCAACAATCAGCCGTGGTCCATCTACGCTTTCACCGACCGACCGGCGTATCGTCCGAAGGAGCATGTGGAGTGGAAGATCATCGCACGAAAGGACAATGGTTCCGTGTATGCCACCCCGGCGAATGAAACCATCTGGTATCGCATCGAGGGACCAGATAATGCGCTGGTGAAGGAAGGCGAGATGAAGTTGAACGAGTTCGGTAGTGCCTCGGCCTCGGTGGAGCTGACGGAGACCATGCGGCTCGGCGAGTATCGCATCACCTTCCGCGATCAGGGCAAGAACCGGCACATCGGACAGGCACAGCTTTTCCGATTGGAGGAATACAAGCTGCCGGAATTTAAGGTGGCGGTGAAAACGCCGGAAGAGAACGGGCAGCGCAAAATCTTCCGCGTGGGCGAAGTGGTGGAGGCGAATATCCAGGCGGATTATTACTTCGGCGGACCGGTCGCCAACGCGAGTGTGGAAGTGGTCGTGTATCAAAGTCCGTTCTACTTTTACCGCCCGCAACCGCGTGAATTCCCGTGGTTCTATGAAGACATGGATACACAGCAGAACCGCTTCAACCGCTGGGGCGGGCGCGGCCAGATCGTGAAACGCGAGACGTTGAAGACGGATGCGACGGGCAAAGCGACGGTGATGTTTGAGACACCGGCGAACAGCGGACAGGATTTTGAGTATCAGATCGAAGCGCGGGTGATCGATGCTTCACGCCGCGAGATAACGGGTAACGGCACGGTGCGGGTGACCCGGCAGCGGTATTACCTGACGGCCAAGCCGGACCGGCAGGTCATCGCACCGAAGGATCAAACCACCGTGGAGATCATCGCGCAGGATGCGAACAGCAATCCGGTGAAGACCGAGGGCGAGATCCAAGTAAAGCGTGAGTATTGGTGGGAGATCTGGCTGACGCCTGATGGCAAGGAAGTGAAGGGCGATGACCTGAAACGCATGAAAGCGCAGAGCAAGGTGTGGCCGCCGTTGCCGACGCGCCCGGACCAGAAGGA
>Ga0222714_10004751_pt1 | contig 13189 bp, 21 predicted proteins | sample C33_3DmetaG_FD_165048 | JGI IMG/M metagenome (GOLD analysis project Ga0222714, IMG submission 165048) | Estuarine water microbial communities from San Francisco Bay, California, United States - C33_3D | ecosystem: Environmental > Aquatic > Marine > Unclassified | place: USA: California... | reverse complement strand
CTCTTCGCGAACTTTCTTACGATTAGCTTTATAAAAAGGAAACACTTCTTTACGCCAATAAGACTTACTATCGCAAGCGATAACCATTTCACCATATTCATCTTTAAATTTGGTGTAATGACTTCTAATGGTATTAATTACCATATGACGAAGTAGGTTTACTTCAAGTTCAACATCTTTACGGCCACCTAACTCAGCCATAAGATTAGATATAATAGTTTGAGAATAATCAACAATAATCACAAGTTTTCCTAGATAGATTTTGGTAATTAATTATACCAAATCTCACAAAAATATCAACGTGACTTTTTCTTGTTAAAGACTTTTTCCATAATTTCTTTTGGAATTTCAGCTATTTGAGACTTATCTAATTCAACTGTATTCTTATTCTTCTTTGTTAGAGACTCTTGTTTGTTTGTTTTTCTTGTTCTGACTGCTTTGTAAATTCTAGTACGAATTTTTTGTTCTCTGTTAGCAGCAACAAGTAAAATAATAGCAAGAGGATCAAACACTAATACAATTATTACAATAACCCATCTTACTGCCTTTTCAATGACTCTCTCATCGCTTTGTCCATAGATAAAATCTGCAACATATTTGATAGGTCCGATCTCAGCTTCAATGCGAGCTGACTCTTGCCGAAGAGGGGCAAGTTCAGTATTGAGTTCTCTAATTCTATCACTTGCGGTGCGAATAGTAGTATTAAGCTGCTCGCGTTCCTTTTTCTGTCTACTACGAACCCAGTTAGCATCTTTTGCATCAGCATCTGAAACAAGTTTGTCAAGTATATCGATACTTCTTTGAGCAGTAACTATTAATTGTTCTTCACTTTTTATTTCTCTTTCAGAGTTGCTGACAATAATTGAAGAATCACTGAACGAATATTTGTGATCAATATGAGCTTTTGATAAGTAACCAAAGATACCCATCGATGTAATAAAGCTAAGAATAACAACAGCTGATGTAAAATAATATTTTAAAACTTTAGGTGCTGTCTGCCAGTTTCTATAAGCCCAAGACGCTGCAACTAACTTTGCAATCTCAAGAGTTACACCCATAATAATAATTGAGGAACCAGCAGCCGGAAAGAGCGTTAGCAATCCAGCAATGGAATAAAAAGCTGCGACAGCTGACAGCGCTAGCGCAGATAAAAAAAGTATGGTGACAAAGATCATTAAAGTTTGTTTAAGTGACTACGAGATACCTTAACCATGATCCAGCTATTATACCATTCTTCTTTATTTTCTAAAACGTTATTTAAGAATTGTTCTTTTGCTTCCAGATAGTTTGTAACACCTTTTGTTTTACAAAGGTGAATAATCTCGCGAGTAAAATTCTCTTTGCCCAGCCGATCAATGTCAGCTTTAAGCTCATCAGAAGAGCTCCAATAATCACGCCAATCGCTTTCTACTTTATACCGTTTTCTAACTTTGTTAACTTGCTTTCGTTTCAAAGACCAAAAGAACTTTTTACCAACATACTTTCTGCCATCTATTTTGTTGTGAATAACATATACAAAGCCATAATTGTCCCCAGGATCAGATAAAGGCTCACCTTTGTGTGTCCAGGTCATTCGTAGTCTTCTTCGTCATCCTCTTCTTCATCTACTTGAGCACCGCAGAAAGGACAAAAGTTTATTTCATAATATTCATGGTCTAAGTCATAGACCACTTTAAAGTCAGCATCGCAGTGGTCGCATGTTATATGTTTACGCATTACGCAGCCTTACCCCACACATCGTCCCAGCTCCCAGATGTACTTCCTTTTGCGTAGTCTGTAGCTCTGTTTTCAAAAAAATTTGTGTGAGTTGGAGCATTGATCATTTCTTCAACCCAAGGTAATGGATTTGTCTTACGCTTAAATATTCCTTTCATACCCATTGAGATTAATCTTCTGTCAGCAATGTATCTAATATATTCTTTTACTTCAACCGAAGAAAGACCTTCCATCTGAGTTTGTTCAAAAGCAAGATCAATAAACTTATCTTCTAATTCTACCATTTTTTCAGCAATTTTGTAGATTGTTGATTTAAGTTCGTCATTCCAAATTTCATTGTTCTCTTGAATATAAGTTCTAAAGAGCTTGATCATTCCTTCGCAGTGTTGAGTTTCATCAACAATTGACCATGTAACAATCTGACCCATCCCCTTCATCTTTCCATGGCGAGGAAAGTTCAATAACATTATAAACGACGAAAAGAGCTGCATACCTTCTGTAAAAGCACTAAAAGCAGCAATATGGGCAGCAGTAGATTGTGGAGTACCATTTTTCGAAGATAGATCCATGATGTACTCATGTTTTTCTCTCATTTCTTTGTATTCTAAAAAATCTGAATAAGTTGACTCTGGCATACCTAAAGTTTCAATTAAATGAGAATATGCTGCAATGTGGAGTGCTTCTCTTGCTGCAAATCCTAAAAGCATCATTCGAACTTCAGGCTGAGCAAAATAAGGCAAATAGTTTTTTACATAACCTCCAGCAACGTCAATATCACCTTGTGTAAAGAATCTAAAAATGTTTGTTAGAAACTTTTTCTCTTCTTCTGTGAGTTTCTTCTTCCAATCTTTTACATCTTCTAGCATTGGTACTTCTGTATGCAACCAATGGCTTTGCTCGTGCTTTAACCAAGCATCGTATGCCCATGGGTAGTTAAACGGTTTAAAGTGATCTCTATTTTCTAGCAGTGTGTGTTCTTGTTTTTTCATTATTCGCACCAGGAAGTTTTCTTATCGCCTTTGTATGGTCTTGCATGACCATTGGCTATGAGTTGTTCGGAAAGTCTTTTACCGTCTAGAATAACATCACCTAAAACTCTACCACCATATTTGTCGTGAGATTTGATTTCTATTTGCGTTACCTTAGCATTCTTTATTGCCTGCTTTGTAAACTCTGACGCTGCTAAAGCTGCTTTTGCTTCTTTTTCACAAGCTGCTCTATGTCCTTTTTCCGGCGTATCTACACCTAATACTCTAATAGACAGTTCAGGCTTTAACGGAGCTGGCATGAAGTCAGCTTTAAAAGCAACCGTATCTCCATCAATTACTCTTGTAATTTGCCAGTTGTATGGGTTGGCTAATACTGTTGTTGAAACTAAAAACATTGCTGCTACTATTGTGCTTTTCATTTTTATCCTTCGCAAGCTAAACAAGTATCTCCCTCGACAATTGCTTTCATGTCGAGCTCTTTTATTACTTCTCTTTCTATCTTTCTTGCAACTTTATCTGCTTTACCAATCTTTTCTGAGCGGCAATAATAAAGAGTCTTAAGTCCAGCCTTCCAAGCCATAAAATGAATTGCATGCAAATACTTTATATTGACATCAGGCCGAAAGAAGAGGTTAACGGATTGCGCTTGGTCAATGTAACTCTGTCTGTCAGCTGCGTGCTCCACGACCCATCTTTGGTCAATTTCCATGCTCGTCTTAAAGATATCTTTCTGCCACTCGTCAAGTATATCGAGGTGTTGAACGGATCCATCGCTCGCAATGATACTTGACCAGATATCTTTGTAACTGAGCTTTGGATCGTCATTACACTTCTCCTTTATAATCTTATCCAGATATTTGTTTTTATTGAGAAAAGAACCGCTTAACGTATCCTGACGATAAGCATTTGCACGATAAGGTTCAATAGATGGGCTAGTATTCCCCATAATGATACTACTAGAAGCGTTAGGGGCGATAGCCATAACGTGACTAAAACGCAAGCCAGTGCCAACAGCATCAGGAGCCTCCCCTCTTTCCGCTCCCAGATCTTTGTTAGCTTCATCTAACTTCTTTCTGATGTGTTTGAAGATTTGCATATTTCGAGACTTGGCAAGAGCCGATTCAAAAGCAACATTAGACTTCTGTAAATAAGCATGGAAACCAAGAGCCCCCACACCAATACTACGCTCGCGGCTTGCAGAATACTTGGCGCGCTTGACATGTATAGGAGCATTATCAATGAAATGCTGAAGTACGTTATCCAACACTTCTGCAACGTCCCTGAGAAAAAGTTTGTCATTTTTCCAATCATCGTAATACTCCAAGTTTACTGAAGATAGACAACACACAGCTGTACGTTGTTTGTCTGTTGGAAGAATAATTTCAGAGCAAAGATTTGATTGCCTGATGCTAAGACCTAAATCTTTTTGAAACTGAGGCATTGCTTTATTAGATGTGTCAATAAAGTGAATATATGGTTCGCCAGTCTGCATTCTGATATCTAAGATACGCTGCCACAACTCTCTTGCGGGTACTTTATCTCTTACTTCACCATCGTGTGGATCTCTTAACTCCCAAGTGTCATCAGCATCTTTATCTAACATACATTTTTCAACTAGCTGCATGAAATCGTCGGTGATGTTAATACCGTGATGGAGATTTTGTGTCCTCATATTAGGATCACCTGTTGGTTTTCTCATTTCTAGAAAAATAAGAATGTCAGGATGGGATATATCAAGATAAGCAGCATAACTGCCTCTCCTGGTTCGACCTTGTCTATACGCAAGACTAGATGCGTCGTAAGTACGCAAGTGAGGCATAACCCCAACGCTTTTGTCATCAGCAGACCTAATCCCAATCCCAATCCCAACACCACCTCCTAACATCGATAACCAATTTACTTCTGCAAGAGTATTGACCAAACCTTCTGCAGAATCGTCGAGGTATGGTAAAAAACAAGAAATAGGGAGCCCCCTAGCACTACGACCAAAACTAAGAATAGGTGTGCTATAGCTGAGCCAATGCTTAGAAGAATAGTCGTAAAGACGTTGGGCATGTTCTTGATTGGAAGAAAACGCCTTCGAAACATATGCAAACCTTTCTTGCGGAGATACCTCATCATCACGCATATAACTTTCTTTGAGACGTTTAATTCCTAAATCGTCAAACAATTCGTCTCTCGAATAGTCAACTTCAATACCATGGACAATTCCTGGTGTCATATACTGCTCCAAATTATTATTGCTGTTTAGTTTCTTTTACTTCTTGTGGTTCGTAATACTCTTTGTATTTTAAAAGTATTACTCTTTGTGAATTAATGATATTGCGAACCTCAGCAATAGTCAATGAGAGTTGTTCATATCCATCATCTGTCAAAGCAAATAGGACTAGAGTTTTTTCTTGTTCTTTAAGTTTGTTCCAGATCTCGTCAATGTTTTCTGGTGTCACTACATACCAATCCATTGCTCTTGCTTCTAAAGGGGGAGGTAATTTTAAATTTAATCTAGTTCGTTCTACTGCTTTAGTTTGAATCTCTACTTGTTTAACCTCTGGTCTTGAAAATGGGTTGAAAACCCCACACCCACTAGTTAAGAGAAGGACTGAAGTCAGGATCGATAAGCGCAGGACACTCACGGTTTGCCTCTTTTGGTGATTTTGCTTGTTTTTCTTGTTCGTTCAATGGTGCACCAGACGCTAATTCTAAACATCGTAATGCATTAACTGTTCCACGATTGATTGCTTTGGTAGCTGCTTCTGCATTTGCTGCTGCTCTTGCACCAAAGTCACTAAATTTGTTTTGAAGATTGTCTAAATCTTTTTTCTGTTTATCGTTTTGAATTTGTAGTTCTTCGTTAGTTTTTTGAATAGCTGCAACATCTTCTTTCATTTGATTAATGAGCAATTGCTGCTCCATAATTCCATTTTCAAGTTTTTTATTGTTTTCTTCAGAGATTGCTAAGTCTGCTCTTAGACCCGTCACATACCACACACCACCAGCTAGTGTTAATACTATAATTAAAATAACAATTAATCTAATTGCTGCAAACATTAAGTTAAATCTTTCGCCATAGGAAATATTTTGCTAATAACTTCAGCACATGCCTTTGCTACTTCTTGGTGTTCTTTTTGAGTACCGTTAGCACTCCTCAATTGTATAAAATGAATCCAACTTCTAAGAGTACCATTCATATACAACCTAGATTCTATAAGACCTTCAGGCAACACAGCCCTTGCTTGTTCTTTTGCAATTCCATTGTCTATTGCCCATTTATATGTTTCTCTGGCATTGTCAATCAAGTGTTGTTGAAGATATTCCCACCTGTGTCTTATATATGCATCTTGAGAGTTTGAGATATCCAATTCTATGCTGTTTTGTCGATTCTTTTTATCTTGCAAACGAGCCTCTCTCGTTACAAAATTTAAATCTTTGGTTGGATCAGCATAGCGCTGCGAAAACTCTTGAAACGAGAAAGACCTGTGCCTTAGGATCTGCCTAGCGATATCTCTTGTTGTAGTAATTTCTAAGCAAGCACTTACCATCTCTAATGGGCTCCAGTGCTGGTTATTAATCAGATACTTAATTAGTTTTTCGTTTGTGTCTTGGTTAAGTTGGTTAGATGGATTGGATACTCGGGCGCAGTATGCTACCAAATCTTGTGCATCGTCTAAAATTAAAAACTCATCCGCTGCTTGCGAATAACTAACAATTCTTACTTGCATATTGCTTCCTTCACCTCGCTCCACTCTTTTTCACCGTGTAGAATAACTTCAGAAGTTGTCTCGATCCAAACCTTAGCACCACAAGAGAGAGGTTTGTCTGGACTATAAACAACCTTACTAGGACCAAGTACTTCTGCTTCCATAGCGTATGTGTTTTTCTTACCTTGTTTGACAGTAAGTACAGGCTCTGTCATTTCTTTTCTGTTGTTTGTTCTGATCACCGCTTGATTGACATGAATAATTGTCTTCACACTCTCTTCCATCCTACAAATTTGGCTTTTGCTGTTAAACCACTAAAAGTATTTTCTTTAATAATTTTTCTCACGTTCTTACCAACTAACACCATCTCATTTATATCTTTTTCTTGAATAGTCTGAGGCCAAATGACAACCTTGTACCCCCTTTCAATCGTCTTATCTATAATTTTGCATACTTCTTTGTTGCGAGGTTGATTGTCAAAGATTACTATTAATTTATCTTTTTCTAATGATGTAAAAGAGATTTTATCGAGCGAAGTTCCCGATATGGCAACGGCATTTTCAACGAATAAGCTGTCTATAGGACCTTCTACTACATAGATGTCTTTATTTTTGTCAACCGAGTCTAGACCGAATATAAGAGGTTTATCCTGTGTGACTTTTACTGTAATATACCTAAGTGTTTCGCCTCTTATTGCTCTGCAAGTGACAGCAGTAAGCATTCCTTCTTCATCGTAGAAAGGAAACACAATTCTTGGCTCTTCAGTCTTAATGCTTTCTTTGTAAGAGTCGTTAAGCTGAACAATGTCTTTTATGTTTTCAATAAAGTATATTTTAGAAAAAACTTGCTTTGGTATCTTTCTGTTTATACAAAATTGAACTGCCTCGTGATCTTCTGGCAGATTATCTAAGCGGTCGAGAAGTTTATCTAAGAGACGTTCTTCTTTGGCTTTAAACTGTGGTTCTTCAAACACCATCTCTGGTTGAGTGTTTGATAGTGGCTTACCTTCAATGTAACTCTCTAATGAATAGTCACTGAAGAGAGTAGCATCAATAGATTTAAGAAAAGTAGAAAAGTACATCGATGCATCGCAATTGAAACACTTATACATCAACTTGTTTTTATTATTGAAGAAGTAACCTCTAGCTTTACTTTTCTTCTTGTGAGAATCTCCACAAATAACACAGCGACAGTTATAGACTCCATCCTTCTTTTTCTTGAAGAGAGGAAGTCTATTACTAATTAATGTAAGGTATTTTTGATCTAGGAATAGTGACATATCCGAAGATTATATCACTAATAATTTGAATTTACAACTAAAAAAAGTTTTCTAACTTTATGTGAGCTAAAATATAACCAAACACCAATGCCCCACCCATCATCATCCAACGCCACTTTTCTAAAGTATCAATTCTAGAGTTTAACTCCTTATTGTGTACGGTAGAGGCAATGCTGTGTTCCTCAATTTTTGAAATGACCCGCTCCTGCTTATTTTCAAAGTCAGTGCGAAGGTCATCTCTCAAATCACTAATTCTCGAATGCAAAGTAGCGTAATTGTTGTCTATTTTGCCTTCAAGTTTTTCGAGTGTACCTGATAAATGACTCACATCGTTTTCCAGTATTGAAATTCGAGTGTTGTTATCAGGTTTTTCGGAATTAGCTGTTAGCCCCATTTGTATTCTTATTCCTTGTAGTCTTTGCTTTTACAGCTGGCTTGACTGATGGTTTTGAAGTAGATTTTGTTTTAGTAGCTGCTTTTACCTTAGCAACAGTCTTTTTTACACCATCTGTAGTATTTTCTACTGCTTTTTTGGCATCTTCTAAATCTACTTTTCCGTCATTATTTACATCTAGACCTGAACTCGATCTATTAAAATAAATCAGCGCAAAAACAACAACAGCAACGATTAGAATAACGATCAATTCTAAAGACATATTATCTCCTAAACATAGTATTTAATTGTTTATACTTCTTTTGCTTCTTTTTACTAACCGGTGGCTCACCAGTCAAACCATCAATTCCTGGAGTAGCAGCAGCATTGTTTGCTGCAACATCCTCTTCTACAAACTGTCTAAAAGTTAAAGTATACCCTTCTTTCATATACTTTTCTACTACATCCATCTCCTCATGTAACTGAGTTTTTATCTTATTAAGATACATCTCTTCTAGGTTCACTGGATCTCTATCATCGTTTGCGTGTTCTTTGATCAAAGCCAAAGCTGCTGCATATGATAATAATTTTTTGTTTTCTATAGGAACCTTTTCAATAATTCTTTTCAATCTAAAAACTAGCCTATGTAATACTGTGTAGGCATCTCTTTCATTTACACTATTTAGCTGAGACATTCTTTTGAGCTCTCTGCCTTTCCCATCAATAATACCAAGTCTGTATGCCTCGGTCTCAGCAAAAGGAGTAGTAAGGAGCTTCAAAATTCTAAAAGTGATAATAGAGTCTGTAAAACGTCCCATCTAAATTTTCCTCAACGATTCAAGCACTTTTTCATCAGCTTGAATCATTAAATTGTCTACTGGCATTAAGTTTAAAAAGATAAGAAAAGATTTAAGTTGAGACCAGTACTTCTGATCAATTTTAAAAAATAGCATATCAGTCGCAGCAGGAACTCCAAACAAATTATAAAGCACAACTATATGATTTATAATTAATCTTTCTTTTAAACCACTGCCTACCTTGTACTTCTTAAAAAGTCTTTTCAAATAGCTAAATTTTTTAAGATCATCCTGGAACTCAGTTAACCCTTTGCAACCAGGATTATCGTAATGTTTCATAGCATATAAGACAAAATTATCATCAGTCAATTCATAATGCATACTTAATAGGTTACGTTTGCCGTACCCCCTATAACAAACCATTTGCTGTTAGTATATAGCAACTGAGCGCTATGTCCTGCTTGCTCAAAAACTACATTTGCATTGGCTGCCAAGTTAGCATTATTAATAGTGTACGTTCCACCGCTTGAAGACGTCATAACAAGTATCTTTACTTGTCCATCGCTACCTGTTGGAATTTGAAGTGTACCAGAATCTCCTCCAACAGACAAATGTGTTATTGGAGTCGATAAAGAAATTATACCAGCCGCACCCAAAGACTGAGGTGTACTACCAACTGTAATTACGTCTTTGAGAGTAACATTAGCTGCGTTTGCAAAAACTGTAGCAGCAGTAATCTTCTTGCTGGTATTAGATTGAACAAGGTATAAGACATCGCTACCTCCCAAGGAGGTAGCAGATGTTAGATCACTTACTTTTGAATCAGCCATTTATTAAGGAGCTGTTAGGTTTGCAGAATCAGATGTGTTAGAATCTGCTCCACCGTCTCCACTAATAACGACACGATAATCAAATCCATTTACAGCAGCAGTTACATTAGAAATTGTAAGTGCGTTTGTTGTATTGCCAGAGTACGTAACATTCTCGTAAAGACCCGTATCGCCATCAGCAATGTTAACCCAAGCAGTGCCGTTGTTTTCCTGCCACTGGAATGTAATAGTTGCACCAGTTGGGTCAGAATCTGCAATAGCAAAGAAGTACGAAGTGTTAGAGGTCGTAACATTATCAGTTGGCTGCGTTGTAAAGTAGATGAGATAGTCAGCAGCAACTGTATCATCAAGAGCATCGACACCAGCACCTGAACCAAACAAACTTCCAGTTGCATTAGAAGCAAAGTTCTTAGACATAGCTACAATCACTTCAGCCTTATGTCTTGTTTGACTGTAGGCGTCTGTATAGGTTGTATAGTGAGTCCAGCCAGTGTGGCTAATGCCTCTAGCTTCATTCTCCGGCACACCAACCTCAACTCTATCAATACCGTAAATGTTTTGAATAGAGTAGTTGTTAGCTGGGAATGCTACGTTTGCAATGTACTTTGGACCTTGTTGAACATATGCAGGAACACCAGCTGAGTTGGTAGCTGCAATGTTAGTTAAAAATAAAGATGTGTCACTTGCTACGTTTTGAACTTGATACTTGTTACCTGCAATGATGAGATAATCACCATCGTCTACGTTAGATGTAAATTGCGTACTAATACCAAGAACAGAAGTACCATTTGCAACAGCAATGGTAACCGTTCCTAATATCTTTACGTTATCCTGATTTCCCCATGAGGACATTGTTTTCTCCTTTTAATTCATTCTTTCAACGCGTCTCATAGTGCCATGCTGGATATACTTGGTCTTTTTACCAGAATCCTTATCTGTCACAACATATTCCGCGTGTGGTTTTCCGTCTTTCGTACTATATTTAGGCAGTGTGACCTGGTTGCCAGCTTTCTGATGCATTTTAACTCTGTCCTCAATATCACTTCTCATAAAAGCTTCAACAACCAATCCTTCATCATTGTTGGCAAAAAAGTAATCAGCAATTTTCACTGCATCATCATAGGATTCTGTATACATTTTAGCTGCTTTGAGATAGTCAGCAAAAATTAATTGTTCTGGAAGCTCAATTTCAAAAGCATTCTTTTCTTCGATAAGCTGGTCGTAATCTTCTTCAACTTCTTCCGTTCTAGATGTATAAGATTTGCCACCAGATCTTGTCATTGTTCTTTCTCCGCTTGATAATGAGCCACGTGCAATCATTCTATTTCTATTCTTAGGAAGAGCAGGTGATTTAACTTGTTTAACTTCACCACCCTTTGCAAGGAAATCTTTCATGAGTTTATCGCCGTACTCGTTTTCAACTTTCTTATCAATACGAGGAAGTTTACCTGGACCCATTTCTTCAATCTCTTCGACTTCTTCTGGAAGTCTAGGTTTCCTATCTGTTTTCATACGAGCTATACTAGCCTTAACTGCCCGTTTAACGTTTTCTTTACCTTGCTGTTGCTCCTCAGGACTAGATCGTCCTGTAGTGTTATCACGAGAACGAATAGGTCCAACTTTCATTAATAATGGATCGTTTCTTATAACTTCATCGAGCTCTTCAGATTCTTCTTTCATGTGCTTGATTTTACCACCCATCTCTGAGAAGTCATCAAGCTCTGAATCAGATAAATGCTCACCAACCTTAATTCCGTCACTATAGTTTTTACCAACAGCGTGGACTTTGTATTTTGTTTGGCCATCCATTTCAACTGGCTTAACGTGAAGAGCATCTGGATGAACAGCAGCCTCTTCAACCTGCTCTTGCTCTTCTACCTCTTCATCGGGTTGTTTACCGCGAAGGATATCTAAAGCAGCTTGTTCGTATGATTTGTAGTGTTGGTTTTCCATTTGTTTACCTTAGTCCATTTTGCTAACTGGTGTTTTTGACCAATAGCGACAGGACCAATACCTCGCGCTTGTACGAGGTCCGGGGTTGTCGCAATTGTGTCTTGCTCTAAAACTTTTTCTTCGTTCTGGATTATCTCTTTTAATAGATAAGTTGGGATCTCCAAAACTAACTTTAATTACATTACCTTTTTCATTCTTAACATAGACAGCTCTTTTCTTTGGACCACCTGGCGTAAGAAAAGGCTTGCCTAAAGTTTTTCCATCTTTCTCTTCTGTAACTTCACCCCAATCTTCATAGAGTTCAGTTCCATCAGATTCAAATTCTTCTTCTACTAAACCGTAGTAAGAATCATCACATTCGTTACAGCAATATTCTTCTCTAATTTCTTTAAATGTTTTCATGCTACTGCTGACACCACCGAAGCAGCTGTTGCTACCCATTTCATTGTTTCTTCATCACCAGAAGCATCAGTAGCTTCAAAACCAGCTACTACTGCAACAACAAGTTCGTTTTTTTCCTCAGCTGAAATAGTTCCAGCTTGATAGTCAGAAATTATACCTTGAAACTCTCTAGCAAGTTCCCCTCTAGAAGTATCTTCATTAATGTACTTTACAATTTCATCGATATTCATCTATCGCTCCATGAATCTCTAATTAACTTCATGTTAATTTTTGTTAAATTGAGGTATCTTTTACAAACTGCTTCGCTCGATGTTGATGCTTTTTCTAAATTATCTCTCACATTTTTTGTTGCTATTTTTTGTGGATCGTTCCTAAATTCTGCATATCTATTAATCCAATCAGCAGCATCTACCAAAGGATCAAATCTTTCCTGTCTATCACACGAAGCCTTTTCTAATTCTCTCTCAAGATTAATGTACATACTTGCAAGAACTGGATCATGGTCTCTTGGCCAGTAATCTCTTACTTTATCGATTGCAGCACAACCCGATAAAGATACAGCTATAAGAAAGGTAGCAATTATTTTCATTAGTTATTTATCCATAAAAAAAATTAGGTTACCTTTTAGTTCTGTATGAAGAAAGACGCTTTTGTTCAATCGATCTTATTTTAGGCATCATTTTTTGAGCTAGAGTAGTTTGAATTACTTTTAATTTAGCAACTTGATCTTCAATGCGGTCTTTTTCTGCAGCTGAAAGCTGAGACTTGGGTCTTCCTTTTAAGAATCTTTGATAAAGAGCTCTTCTTGCTGCCATCTTTGCTCTGCGCTGAAGTGTAGACATATCAGATGATCTTCTTAACTTCATACCTCGAGCTACACCTCTTTTACCTCTAAAACGAGCAAATGTTTGTCGTTTTTTTATTCTAGCTTGCATTGAAAGAGCTTCAGATACGTTTTGATTTTCTTCTTCAACCAACTCATCTTTACTGTAGAAATCTTCAATATCTTCCCATGTTAAATCATCAGCCATTTTTTCTAAATCTTCTTCGGTGAGATTTATCTCTTCAATTTCTTTATCTTCTCTTAAATCTTTGTCAGCGCCATGGTAAGTACCTTTACCCTTCATGAGATATGAATTTACTCTAGCCATA
>Ga0222714_10004750_pt1 | contig 13190 bp, 15 predicted proteins | sample C33_3DmetaG_FD_165048 | JGI IMG/M metagenome (GOLD analysis project Ga0222714, IMG submission 165048) | Estuarine water microbial communities from San Francisco Bay, California, United States - C33_3D | ecosystem: Environmental > Aquatic > Marine > Unclassified | place: USA: California... | reverse complement strand
ACCACGTGTAAAATTAGTTTTAAGTTACGTCCCAAGCGCAGTCTTTCCAGCAATTATTTTTCCAGCTGTTTTTTTAAATTCTACAGGTCAGTTAGTATTTTTAGATAATCCAAAAGTTTTAGCTGCTTTAATTGCAGTATTAGTTGGCTATTTAACAGAAAGTGTAATTGCTACTATTCTATCTGGTCTTGCAGTTTTGTGGTTATTAATCTTTTTTATTTAATGGATGTTTAAAAAAGTTTTATCACTTCCAAAAACTGTTTGGTTAATTGGATGCATCAGCCTTATTAATGACAGTGCGAGTGAAATGGTTTATCCGCTTCTTCCACTTTATTTATCAAGTGTATTATTAGCAGGTCCGAAAGTACTCGGAATTATTGAAGGTATTGCAGAAGCAACTTCTAGTTTGCTTAGATTAGTTACAGGAGTTATTTTTGATAGGACAAGGAAGGCAAAGCCGTGGCTAGTATTTGGTTATGGAATTGCAGGAATTAGTAGACCTTTAATTGCATTTATTAGTTCATGGCCAGCATTACTTCTTATTAGGTTTGCAGATCGAGTGGGTAAAGGAGTTAGATCATCCCCAAGAGATGCATTGCTTGCAAATAGTACCGATAAAAAAAACTATGGCTTAGTCTTTGGTTTTCATCGCGCCATGGATAATGCAGGCGCAATTATTGGACCATTGATTGCTGCACTATTAGTTGGCATCGGTATATCATTACAGAATATTTTTCTATTAGCATTAGCTCCTGCAATTTTAGCAGTTTCATTATCTTTAATGATTAAAGAAAAAAAATTTAAACCTATTAAAAATCAAAAAATTAAATGGTCATTTCAAGGAATGCCAAAAATTTTTAAAAAGTATTTATGGGCTGTTGCCTTTTTTACATTAGCATGTTCATCAGATTTATTTTTATTATTTAGATTGAAAGAGTTGGGTGTAGAAAATTATCAAATTCCTATAATATGGGCAGGGGTCTCTTTAGTAACCACAGTTTTTTGTACACCATTTTCTGCTCTTTCAGATAAATATGGAAGGCTTAAGTTTTTAGCATTAGGCTGGATTGCTTATATTTTATTTTATTTATTTATGGCCCAGGCAAATTCTTTAAATTTTACTATTTGGATTTTATTTGGGTTTTATGGATTATTTAAAGCAGCTACAGAAGGAGTAGAGCGAGCATTTGTTGCAGATCTTACCAAAATTAACCAACGTGGTACTGCATTTGGTTGGTTTAATCTGGTAACAGGCCTAATGTTATTTCCCGCTTCATTTATTTTTGGCTTCTTGTATGAAAGTTATGGTGTTCAAATTGCATTTTTATTCTCAGCTATTTCATCAATCATTGCACTTATTATTCTTGCAGGCTGCAGAAATAAGTCTGTTTAATTTGAGTAATATTGATTAGTATTTTCAGATAGCTTAAAAAATTAAAAAAATGCTACGTGCTATATTTATTATTTTCTTTTTCCAACTTTTAGGAGAAGCAATCAAAAAATTTTTTGAAATGCGAATTCCAGGTCCCGTGTTAGGACTTATTCTTCTACTTGTTGTCTTAATATTTTTAAAAAGGTTTAAAACCGCAGCCATTACAAATTTAAAAGAAGATGTGATTAATACCTCCAATTATATCTTAAATTATCTTTCACTTTTATTTGTTCCAATTGGTGTTGGTGTTGTGATGCACCTTTCTTATTTGGAAAATAATCTTTTTAAAGTTTTAATTATTGTTTTTATATCTACTATTTTAACCATTGGTCTGACTGCATTTTTAATGGAAAAAATAAATAAACGAATTAATAAGAAATGATCGAAAAGGATAAGCTTTATAGTATTTGGGTTTATTTGCAGGCAGAACCATTATTTTGGTTAACCTTGACCATTGGTTCTTATTTAATAGGAGATTATTTTTATAAAAAATCAAAATTATTTCCGCTCGTAAATCCAGTTGCAATTTCAATATTTATTGTATCACTGGTCTTAATTAATCTTGATATTTCCTATGAACGATACTTTGATGGCGCTAAATTTATTCATTTTATGTTAGGGCCAGCAACGGTTGCGCTTGCAATTCCAATTTATAAGCAATTCAAAGTCATTCAAAAAGAAGCTTTAAGTATTTCAGCTTCACTAATAGTTGGAAGTTTGTTTGCAATTATTTCAACTTTTATTTTATGTGAAATTTTTAAAATAGATGATCAGGTTTTATTTAGTATGCTTCCACGAAGTGCGACAGCGCCTATTGCTATGGGTATTGCAGATTTAATTGGGGGAATTCCATCGCTTACAGCCATTATAACAATCTTAACAGGAATTATGGGTGCTTCTTTTGGAACTTTTGCTTTAGATTTTTTAAAACTAAAAGATATGTCAGCAAGAGGTTTTGGATTAGGTCTGGCTTCGCATGGAATTGGAACTGCAAGGGCTATGAGCAGAAATGAAACAGCAGGAGTTTTTGCAGCTTTAGCGCTTGGTTTAAATGGCATTGCAACCGCAATATTAGTTCCGCTATTATTTAAGTTATTAAATATTTTTTAATCATGGGTTTAAAAAACTCTCCAGATAATTATGGCCTTATAAGTAAAAATCTTCACTGGATTTTAGCAGTTCTACTTTTGTTAAATTTTTTTTTGGGATTTATTATGGGAGATTTAGAAAGAGGCCCTTTACGATCATCCTTATTTCATTTTCATAAATCAATGGGAATACTATTACTTGGACTAATTATTTTAAGATTATTGTGGAGGGTAATTAATACTACACCTATACATTTATCCAATAATCAACTTATTAAAATAATTTCAAAATTTGTTCATTATTCATTTTATTTAATTTTATTAATAGTCACATTTAGTGGATGGATTTATTCAACTGCAAGAGCAGGTCCCGTTGATGTTTTTGGATTATTTTATATGCCTGCAATTGTAGAAAAAAATGACGTTATCGGTCAAATAGCAAAAGATGTGCATATTTATTCGGTTTATATTTTCATTTTCTTTGTGGTAATTCATATTTTTGCAAGCATCTATCATCATTTTTTTTTAAAGGACAAAACCTTAAAGAGGATGTGGTATTGAAATATATAATGATTATCTATGGTTTCTTAATTTAATTGCTTTTTTTAAATATAGTATTAAGTTTAATTTATATGGCAACATACGAATGTCCAAAATGTAAAATGTCCGCAAACATAACTTGCGGAAAATGTGAAGCGCCTTTAAAAGATTCTTCATTAAAGTTAGATAATGGACAAAAAGTTCAAATCTGCGAGTGTCCTAACGGTCATGGAAAAATTAAAAGTCCTTTGTGCTGTGGCCAGGATATGAGCTGTCAGGTTGCCTAGTAAATATTTAAAAATCTAAAATTTATATAGCGTAGTAGAAAAGATGAGACAAGTTTACGTTAATGGAGATTATAAAAGAGAGGATGAAGCCAAAGTTTCAATCTTTGATAGAGGTCTATTATTTTCAGATTCTATATATGAAGTAACCTCAGTAATTAATGGAAAATTAATTGATTTTAATCATCATATGAAAAGATTAGATCGCTCTATGACTGAATTAAAATTTAAAAGTTTCATTAAACATAATGAAATCTTGGAATTTCATAGAAAACTTATTGAATTAAATAATTTGAAAGAAGGAATGGTCTACACCCAGGTAACGCGAGGGGTCGTAGATAGAAGTTTTGATATGCCAAAAGAAGCCATCAAACCTACAGTGCTTGCTTTTACTCAAGAGAAAAAAATTTTAGAATCTGATGCTGCAAAAAATGGAATTAAAGTCATGACACTTGAAGATATGAGATGGAAAAGAAACGATATTAAGACTACACAATTGTTATATGCAAGTATGGCAAAGTCTGAAGCCACAGCCAAAGGTTTTGATGATGCATGGATGTTAAGGCAGGGTTATGTAACCGAAGGCAGTTCTAACAATGCATGGATAGTAAAAGGTAAAATTATTATGACAAGACATTCTGATAATTTAATTTTAAGCGGAATAACGAGAGAGGCTGTTTTAAAATGTGCAAAAGATTTAGGGTATGAGGTTGTAACTAAAAATTTTGCATTACAAGATGCTCAGTCTGCAAATGAAGCCTTTGTAACATCAGCAACTGCCTTAGTAACTCCAGTTGTAAAAATCAATGCAAGCCAAATAGGCGATGGAAAACCTGGTAATTTTGTTAAAGCTTTAAGAGCAGAGTATATAAAGCAGGCCTTAGAGACTGCAATTTAATTCTAGGTATTATTAATTTTACTCGCCCAAAATTTATCTAAAAAGTAATACCACACTCCATTAATTATTGGCTCAACCAAAGCATCTACTGCTGCAAGTTCTAAACTTGAGCCAGTAATAAAAACATTACAAGTTGCAGCAATAATAATGTGCCCAATTGTATAAATAATTGCTCTTGCAATGCTTGATCCGATTAATTGTTTTTTTATTGCATTGAAGAACCCGCTATCAAATTCAGCCATAAGAAATAATATAGACCTTAAGTTTTTAAATTCAACGTGTAAGTTTGTTAATTATAGAATTATTATGTGAATCTGTTATTAAATTTGAAAAATGAATATTTCAATTTTATTTACAATAATTTTTATAATTTTTTACTTAATTCTTACAATAATCACCATTAAAGCGAGACGAGCTGCTCGGGTTGAGTATGGAGATGGTTTTAATAAAAATTTAACCAAAGCAATTAGAGCACATGGTAACTTTTTTGAATTTACAGTTTTTTTTATAATTTCTTCTTTTTTATTAGAGCTTTTAGATGGGGCCCTTATTTATATTTTTTTAGTAAATATTATATTTTTTTTAGGCAGAATTTCCCATGCGTACAGCATGTTTAAAGAAAAGTTATTATTCAGACAAATTGGAATGATGGCAACTTTAACTTGCTACGTATTTAATTGTATTTATTTATTATATTTATATTGGCAGTATTTTAAACAGCTCGACTAAGCTTATTCCTTAATATCAGTTTTTGGTTTTTGAAAAAGATCATTCATTCGTTTTATTCTTTTACTTGTCGTGTATTCAAACCAAGCTGGATTAATTGCGTGAACAAACGCAGTAACAAAAGACCATAAACACTTAAGCCCAATTTTCATGGCAAAAAACATGTGTTCAAAATAGCCTTTATTAGCAAGCTCTAAATGCCTTTTAATTTTGTTAATCATTTTTAGATAATAGTTATATTATACACTTAGCGTACCGAATTACATAATTTCAAGTATTCAATAAAAGTTTTTATTTTATTAACCCGCATTGAAATATAGAAAATTGTAACCATATATTTTGTATGGATTTAAATAAATTTACAGAGCGATCGAAAGAAATATTAAATTCGGCGCAAGTTTTAGCTATGATGCAAAATCATCAGCTATTACAGCCTGTGCATTTATTAAGTGGCATCATAGAAGATGATGATACAGCATCATTATTATTTGCACCTGCTGGATTGGATTTAAAAGGTACAAAATTAGCAATTGAAAAAGAATTAAAAAAAATACCCTCAGTTACTGGAAACTCAAGCGGAATAAGTGCATCAAAAGAATTTGTTGTTACCCTTGAAGAAGCTAAAAAAATTTCAAAACAAAAAGGTGATGAATATGTTCCGGTTGAAAATATATTAGAGGCAATACTTCAAACGGATAAAAATTTATTAAAATTATTACAAAACAATGGATTTAATTTAAATAAATTTAAATCAGTCCTTGAGACAATGCGTAAAGGTCAAAAAGTGACCAATGCAAATGATGATGCAAACTATGAATCTTTAAAAAAATATACAACTGACATTACAGATAAAGCTCGAAATGGAAAATTAGATCCAGTTATTGGTAGAGATGAAGAAATAAGACGTGCCATTCAAGTTCTTTCAAGACGAACAAAGAATAATCCAGTCCTAATTGGTGAACCCGGAGTTGGTAAAACTGCAATTGTTGAAGGACTTGCGCTTAGAATTATTAACGATGATGTTCCTGAAAGTTTAAGAAGTAAAAAATTATTAGCATTAGATTTAGGGTTATTAATTGCTGGTGCAAAATTTAGAGGAGAGTTTGAAGAGAGATTAAAAGCTGTTCTAAAAGAAATTACTGCTCAACAAGGCGAAGTTATTGTTTTTATCGATGAAATGCACACTTTAGTTGGTGCAGGTGCAGGTGATGGATCTATGGATGCATCGAACATGTTAAAACCAGCTCTTGCAAGAGGAGAACTACATTGTATTGGTGCAACCACACTTGCTGAATATAGAAAGTATGTTGAAAAAGATGCGGCGTTAACTAGAAGATTTCAGCCAGTATTTGTAACGCAGCCATCTGTTGAAGATACAATTTCAATCTTAAGGGGTCTTAAAGAAAAATATGAAATGCATCATGGGGTGCACATCTCAGACAATGCACTTGTTTCAGCGGCTGTGCTTTCAAATCGTTACATTACCGACAGATTTTTACCAGATAAAGCAATTGATTTAATGGATGAAGCATCCAGTAAGCTTCGAATGGAGATAGACTCAAAGCCAGAAAATATTGATGAGATTGATAGAAAAGCTATTCAGTTAAAAATTGAAAGAGAGGCTTTAAAAAAAGAAGATGACTCACTTTCAAAAATTAGATTAAAAGAATTAGATGAGAAAATTGCAGAGCTTGATAAAAAATCACAGGCCTTAACAGAAGTTTGGGCTAAGGAAAAAAATCAAATTCAATCTGTTCAAAAAATTAAAGAGGAAATTGAGAGAAATAAAGTTTTATTAAATAACTATCAAAAGAAGGGTGATTTAACAAAAGCCAGTGAGATTATGTATGGCAAGATCCCAGAATTAGAGAAAAAATTAAAAGAGCAAGATAAAGCTGCTTTAGGTCAATATAAAACATTAAATAAAGAAGTGGGTGAGAATGAAATTGCAGCCGTTGTTTCTAAATGGACAGGAATTCAAATTGATAAATTACTAGAAGGCGAAAGACAGAAAATATTGTCCATGGAAAAAGTAATTTCAACAAAAGTGATTGGTCAAAAAGAGGCAATTAATTCTGTCAGTAATGCTGTTAGAAGATCAAAAGCTGGAATTCAAGACCCAAATAGACCTCTTGGTTCATTTTTATTTTTAGGACCGACGGGAGTTGGTAAAACCGAATTAAGCAAAGCTCTTGCATCCTTCTTATTTGATGATCAAAACGCAATGATAAGAATTGATATGTCAGAGTATATGGAAAAACATTCTGTCAGCAGATTAATTGGTGCTCCTCCAGGATATGTCGGCTATGATCAAGGCGGAGCCTTAACAGAGGCTGTAAGACGAAGACCTTACCAAGTGATTTTATTTGATGAAGTTGAAAAAGCCCATCCTGATGTATTTAATATTTTTCTTCAAATTTTAGATGATGGAAGACTAACAGATGGACAAGGTAGAGTTGTTGATTTTAAAAATACAATTATCATTTTAACATCCAATCTTGGCTCAGAATTTATACAAGCTAATAAAAGTGAGAAATTAGATGAAAGAACGAAGGAAAAAGTATTGGAAGTTGTTAAAAAATCTTTCAGACCAGAATTTGTAAACAGATTAGATGATATTATTGTCTTCGATAGACTTCAAAAAGAAGAAATTAAAGAGATTGTTAAGATTCAAGTAAATAATTTAAAAAATATTTTAAAAGATAAAAACTTAACATTTTCAATCACTGACAAAGCTCTAGAGTGGTTAGTAGATAAAGGTTTTGATCAAGAATACGGCGCAAGACCTTTAAAAAGAGCGATCCAAAGATATATCCAAAATCCAATTGCAAATTTAATTTTAGATATGAAAGATAAAAAATTAGATGCGATTAAAATTGATGTAGATGATGATCAATTAATTTTAAATAATAAAATTTTCGCTATTAATTAAAAATCTAAGCCTACGGTAAAAGATACAAACTTATCTGCATTTTTTTGTTCTTTAAATTCTTTTGATTGAACGTATTGAGTAAGAGTTAATTTTAAGTTTTTATTTCCAGATATAGGTATTAAAGAATTTACGCCAACTGCAATAAGTCCAACAATAGGTTCTTTATTTACATGATGATTGTTTGCAAAGATGTTGCCATCCAAAGAAAAATCATAGGCAACACCTTTTAATTCTGCAAGCGCAAATAAATGAACGCCTAAAGGAATGGGCAACATTAGTTCTCCTTTGTCAGTACATGTTTCGGAGTTTATAGATGAAGGAGCTGTGTTGTCACAGCCAGGGTGAGAAGGGGTGCTTCCAAAATCATTTGGAATATTGAGACCATATCTCCCTTCCATGCCAATATTTAATGAGGTTTCGATATTACCAACTTTTAAGCCATAAAATCTTATCAAGTCTTTTGATAATCCTGGAGTGTAAGAATTATGTTGCAGATCAGACTTAACTTTTTTCTCAAACATTAACATTAAAGCAGGCTCATTATCTAACTGATTATTCCAACCTTGAGCTCTGTAGACATTAAATCGGTCATGAACAAAGTTTTGTGTTTGTTTTGCAAAAGATGCAGGACCTATAATTCCAAGAGTTAATTCTTTTGTATTTAATACTTGTGTATTATCAAATTTATTTTTATGTCTCTCATTTATTCCTATCGCTAGAGATAACAGCCCGGCATAGGGTCTGTCATCTTTGATAATAGTTTTAGTTTTATCATCTTGAGGTGTGTACATCTTTTGAGAGCCTACAAAATAAATATTTTTAGAAAATCCGACTTTTTTCTTAAGTAAGTCATTATCGATAAATGATAAAAGATTACTATGCAGGCGGCTTATCACTGGTAAACATTCACTTTTTACGTCTCCATTAAGATCATGCGTGACTCCAGATAAAATGACACCACTAGTGTAATTAGAGTCTTCGTTATTAAAATAGTCGTTTTCTATTCTAATATTATAGCCTCTAAAGCTGACTTGTTCATCATCTTTACAATTTGCAAATGACGGTGTCGAAAATACGATGAATAATAAAAAAAAGAGCGATCGTTGCATTAAAAACTTAGTATTTATTTTTGTAAAAAAAATTTTAATACATTATTCACAATTAAGACACAAATAGTTCAAAAAAATATTACATTTGTTGTCTATATAAAAGTTATGAAAACACAAAATAAAAAAATAAAAATGGTAAATGGAAACAGGAGCTTCCCAACTTTATCTATTTCTCAACAAACTGCGGAAGAGATGCTAACAGTTATGGGTGTTGTAGCTCTAGTTGCTGCAGTATTGACTCTACCTGTTGGAATATTTTTATTTACATACGGGCTGTAATGGCTCCTTATTCAAACGAAGAATTGGCATTTTTAAATAAAAAAGCTTGATTACAAGCGTTTAAAAAGCTTTTTCTTAGATGAATTTTTTAAACAACTTCTAACTTAAGTTATTTTTTTAAATAAGAAAAATCCGCTATATATAAAGGCTAAATGCCTAATAGATCCAATAGTGTTGAATTGTTCACAAAAAAAATATCTGACTATATGTCAGATGATTATCTTTATTTAAACTCTAATATTTCAATCGCTGAGGCAATTAAAAAATTACAACAACAAAAAAAATCCGTTATTTTAGTCAAAAAAGAAAATAAACTTTTTGGAATTATTACTGAGCAAGACATAGTTAGAAAAGTAACTTTTTTATCTGAACCCAATAAAAAAATATCTGAAGTTATGACTTCTCCAGTTATTTTTGTGTATGAAGATGACCTTCTTTTCCATGCGGTAGGAAAGATGAGAAAAAATAATTTACGTCATTTACCTGTTATTAATATGACTTCCCAAGTTGTTGGAATTATTCACGCTAACAAAGCTCTGTACGCAGAACTTGGAAACGTCACTAATCAAATTGATCAAATGACATTTGATGAATATGACTCTTCATCCCTAGTAAAAATTAAAAAACAACAAATTGATATTGCAGACCGCTTATTAGATGAAAATACTTCTTCGTTAGATATTTGTTATTTATTGAGTTTTTTGAATAACGTTATTTTTAGAAGATCTATTAGGATCGCCGAGCGAAATGTGAATGCTAAAAATATTATTGAACATATACCGGATTACACTGTTTTAGTTATGGGTTCAGGAGGTAGAATGGAGAGTTTTTTATCTCCCGATCAAGATAATGGAATTATTTATGAAAAAAGTGAAAAAGAAGATCCAAAAAAAGTAGATTTATATTTTGAAGAACTCGCAAAACATTTTACAAAATCATTAGATGATGCAGGCATTCCCTTTTGCAAAGGTAATTTAATGGCAACAAATCCAATGTGGAGAAAAAGCTTACCGGAATGGAAAAATCAAGTTCAAAGCTGGGTTGAAAATTTAAGTGAACAAAATTTAATATATGTAGATATGCTTTATGATTTCAGGTCTGTTTTTGGAAAACCAGAACTTGCTGATGAGTTGCGAGCTTTTATTTTTGATAAGTTAATTAATAAAAAGGTTTTAAAATTTTTGTTTAAAAATGAAGAAAATAGGCAAGCGGGACTAACTTTTTTTAATAATTTTATTTTAGAAAAAAAAGATCCAGAAAATAAAGGGTTATTGGATTTAAAAGGAGCAGGCACATTACCTTTAGTTGAAACAGTTAGGATCTATTCTATTAAAAATAGGGTCAATAGAGCAAATACTCTTGCTAGAATAGAAGAATTAAATCAACTCAAAGTCTTTGATGATCATGAAAGAGATTTTATAGAAAGTGGTCATCGTTTTTTAACCTATATCTTATTAAAAAATCAGGTTTCTCTTGCTAAACAAGGCTTACCAATAAAAAATTTTATTAATCCTAAAAATTTACTTTTAAGAGAAAAAGAACTTTTAAAAATATATTTAAAAAAAATAAATGAACTAAAAACTAGAGCAAAGGCTGATATCAGTGAAGAATATCTTTAATCGAATACGATCATTTTTGGAAAATAGAAAAGCTTTGCAAGAGCAGACTATTGACCAGACTATTTTTACAGTCTTGGATACAGAAACAACTGGACTAAATGTAAATGAGGGTCATAAAATTGTATCGGTTGGAGCAATTAAAATTAATAATTACCAGTTGTCAGAGGAGCAAACTTTAGATGAATTAGTAAACCCTGAAAGGGATATTCCATTTGCTTCAAGAAATATTCATTACATCACAGAAGATAAAGTAAAAGACAAACCTAATATTTACCAAATAGAAAAAAAAATTAATGATTTTATTAAAAATACTATTTTAGTTGGGCATAACATTGATTTTGATATTGGTTTTATAAAAAAAAATGCTGCCAAGTCTCCCTTGGCTATTACCATAAAGAAAATTGCAAATATTGATACAATACTTCTAACTGCTGGTCTTTATCCGAGTCTTGAAAGTTATGAATTATCTTTTTTATGCAATCATTTTAGAATTAAAACATTTGATCAAGTTAGGCATAGTGCATTAGGAGATGCAATTATCACAGCAAGATTATTTTTATTTTTATTAAATACTGCAAAAAATAGAAATAATATTCATAGTATTGGTGGTTTAATTAATTTGTGTAAGCAAGGAAGACAAATTCATTATCTAATGAAAGATTTTAATAAAATTCACTAAAAATAAGTTTTTTAAAATTTAATTATTTTTTTTAATTTTACTTATAATTGATTTTGTACTTTCGGCACCCTGAATAACGATCTGATCATTCAATGCGATAACAGGAACTCCCGAAATCCCTAAAGAATATGCGTTCTGATTTTTTTTTAAAATATCATCTATATTTTTTTTACTTTTAAAAGCTTTTTCAATTATTTGTTTATTTAGGCCATTTTTAATGCCAATCGACATTAGATTTTCTATATTTCCAATGTCACAACCATCAATAAAATAATTTCTAAAAATATTTTCAACAATAAACTTTTGCTCTTTTAAGTCCTTTGAAAGATCAATTAATATATGTGAAAGAACTGTACTAGGTGTAATTTTTATTTTGTTTAAATTAAAATTTAAACCCTCTAGAGCAGCCTGTTCGGTCATATTATCATACATTGGTTGAGCATTATCTTTGCTACCAAATTTTTTTTCTAAGTAATCAGATCTTTTCATGCCTGATAAAGGCATATTAGGATTTAGTAAAAAGGGGGCATAATGAACTTCGAATTTTTTATCTTTAAACTCTGCTAAAGCTTTAAATAATCTATTATGACCAATGTAGCACCAGCCACAAATTGTGTCTAAGAAGATCGTAATTTTCATGTTATCAATTTATAATATAAAAATTTACAAACTAGACACATTAAATATTAAATGAAAAATATTGGTTGGAATTTTGATAATAGCTACACGTTATTGCCAAAGCAGTTGATTTCAAAAGTTTTACCAACTACAGTAAAAAATCCAAATATTATCATTATTAATCATTCTCTTGCTCAGCAACTTGGATTAAATTTTTCTTCATTAAATAATAATCAATTAGCAAGATTATTTACAGGAAATGATATTCCAGAAGGGTCAGATCCTTTAGCTCAAGCTTACGCCGGTCATCAGTTTGGACATTTAGTTATTTTGGGTGATGGACGAGCAATTGTATTAGGTGAACATATTACTCCAACGAAGCAAAGATACGATATTCAATTTAAAGGTTCAGGAAGAACGCCTTATTCAAGAGGCGGAGATGGCAAAGCAGCTCTTGGCCCGATGTTACGCGAATATATTATTAGTGAGGCCATGTATCATTTAAATATCAAAACAACCCGAAGTCTTGCCGTTGCAACCACCGGCGAGAATGTGATGAGAGAAACAGTTTTGCCAGGTGCAATTTTAACAAGAGTTGCAGAGAGTCACATTCGTGTTGGTACTTTTGAATATGTTGCAATTAAACGAGATATTCCAACTCTTAAAAAACTTTTACAGTATTCAATAGAACGTCATTATCCTGAAATAAAAGATTTAGATAAACAGGCTCCAGAATTTTTAAAATTAGTCTTAGAAAAACAAATAGATTTAATTACAGATTGGATGCGAGTTGGTTTTATTCATGGGGTCATGAATACTGATAACATGGCAATTTCTGGCGAAAGCATCGATTTTGGACCGTGTGCATTTATGGATTATTATAATCCTAAAACTGTTTTTAGTTCTATCGATCATCATGGTCGATATGCATTTGGCAATCAGCCCTCTATTGCACAATGGAATTTAGCCCGACTTGCCGATGCTAT
>Ga0222714_10004747_pt1 | contig 13195 bp, 20 predicted proteins | sample C33_3DmetaG_FD_165048 | JGI IMG/M metagenome (GOLD analysis project Ga0222714, IMG submission 165048) | Estuarine water microbial communities from San Francisco Bay, California, United States - C33_3D | ecosystem: Environmental > Aquatic > Marine > Unclassified | place: USA: California... | reverse complement strand
ATTTAATCCTGCAAATCTTCTCTTTCACCGATTGCTGAGAATGTGTCAAATGTTCCAGTTACCTGTGCCATTATTATTCTCCTTAACTAAGTAAATCATTGATGAGTGATTGGGCATCTTCAATTCTTCCAGAAGATTTCAATTTGCCCATTTTCTGCTTACGCGCATCAGCTTTATCGTCATTAGGTGAACGTCTTGCGCCACCTTTTAGTTTTAACTTAGGCGCACTAGCCACTTTCTTTTTAGTATCAACATTTGATGATGTTTTATCGAACAACCATGCTTTACGGATAGTTTGAATCCACTCCGCTTTGCCAAAGTTGATAGATTGAATATCATCTTCAGAATACCCCATTGATTTCATATAGTTTGTCAATTCAGGTGCTTCTACTTTTTTAACTTCCGCATCAGACCATTCAGGAATTAACTCTTGCAGTCTTTCTCCCTCGCGTTGCACGTGTTCAGAAAGTTTCTGCTGTTGAATAAATTGGTACTGCTCTTCAGCGATGTTACGCGCTTTGGCTCGTTCATCAGCTTGCGCTTTTTGCCTCATGTATTCTTGAGGGTTATTATCCGCTAAAGATGCCCAATCTATTTGGTTATCATCTTGGACTAATTGGTTTAAATGTTGTAAGAAAGGTGCTAGTTGTTGCTGGTAAGCATCCCTTTGTTGTTTGACTTGCTCGCGCTCTTGTTCAGTTGCTTTAAGCTCGTCAGACAATTTCATCGACTTCTGAGTAATTACTGATTCAAGTTGGTAGTTTTTAACTAGCTCTCTTAGAGATGCTTTTCCTTCTTGACCATTTACTTTGGTAGGTAACTCAAGATTATATAAATCGTCAGTTTCTACACCGTAATGTCTAGCCAAGTTTTCAAGTGTTAAATCTACGCCTTCGTCAGAATTATCTTCTGTTGACTCGATTTCCGTATCTTCCGCATCTGATTCCTCATGTTCTTGGGCTTCCTTAACTGGTTCGCTTTCCGATTCGTGCGGTGCTACTTCCTCAGTTTCAGCGTTGGCTTGAGTTTCCTTTTCAGGTTCAAGCTGTTCACCTAATAATGATTCAGTATTTAATAAATGTTGTGCTGCTGATTCAGCATCAAATGTTTGTAATGGCGCATTTTCTGTAGCCATAAAAATTCTCCTGCTATGGGATTTGTGTGTCTCACGACACTCGAATTGTTAGTCGCAATATTTGCAAGTTTGGACGTTTGCGCCCTTATATCTTCCTTTTACTGCGTTATTACCTGATATTTTTGGGTAAACCTTTTTAGTGGCAGAACCACCTTTTCCGTAACCAGAATAGTTACCCATTTTCTTAGGGTCTTTAATCATGGAACTTTCCTCTATATAAGTTGTTTTGCTGCAAGTTTTCCTGTGTTAATCACATCGTTTATAATGCGCTCAAAATTATTGCTGACTTGCAACAGCATAATTAATTGAGACTGTTCGGTGGTTGCGTGTTCACCTTTTATGTTTGATCTTGAAAGTTCATTAACGATACTTTCTTTTAATTTTGACATTGAGTCTTTAAATACTTTTGATTCTAATATTCTTTTGGCTTCTTCGCCTCTTACTATTTCTTCTTGTGACACTCTTTCAGTCCTCTATTGTTGATCTCCGAATCCTGGTCTACCAATGTCTATTCTATATCCCTCTAACATAGCCTTAACTTCGTTATTCATAGCAGCAATGTGTCTTTTGGTTTCCTCTTGCATTGATTGAGATTCCATTTTCATCTGCTCTTTTAACATATTAATTTTAGCTTCGTAATCGCGTTTTTGTTGTTCCATAGCAGCGTCAAATTGTAGCTTCTGAATTTCAGACTGCTTTTCTTTTTCAAGCTGCATTTGCTTCATTTGCATAGCTGCTTGCGCTTTTACTTTTTCTGCTTCAATTAATGCTTCGGCGGTACGATCACCATCCTGTTGTTGTGGAGGTTGGTTAGGGTCAGGTCTGGTAAAAAATTCTTTTTCTGATTTAAACCCAGCGTTATTAACCATTTTAGATAGTGTGTTATAGATTTGGTCTAGTGTCGCCAATCCGTAAGGCAGTCCCTCTCTTTGCATACCAAGAATAGTCATCAGTTGTTGTAACTGTTGATCTTTATTTCCTGTGCCTAAACCAACATTAACACGCACATCCATTTTGTCATCCCAATCACGGGGGTTCATTGGAATCCATTGGTCGCGTAGTTTAATCATTCTTTCTTTGCTTTGATACTTGACTAACAATCTAAGCATTTTAGAAAACAAGTCTTTAACACCTGTTTCAGCAAATACTCTAGCAATTAATTCAATCTTCATTTGAGCAGCGTCAAAAGCTCTATTTACTGCGCCTGTTTTAGCTTCTTGAAGAGTGTTTGGATCAAGACCTGTTATATTGTCATCAATGCCTGTGCGGTCTTTCTTAACTGTGTCACAGTATTCCAACATGGAGTAAGCTGCGCCTGTCATGTCGGCAGGTGCGAGGTTAGCCCAGTCTGATTGTGGGTTATCCATTCTTACCACACCACCAGGGCGAGAAGTAAGCATATCATCTAAATTAACACCATCGCCTACTGCGGTGCGACCATTAATAATTAGATATAGGTTGTCTAACGCTTGTCTCCAAAGGGTAGACTTAATTAACTGTACATCTTCAGTTTTATCAAATAATGACTCGCCGTAGAATTTATGTGGTAATGGGTAAGGTGTTACTGAACAAAAAGGAATGAAGTCTGCTTTTTCATTTTCAAGGATTTTATACGATCCTGTGCCTGCTGTAACAACTCTACGTAATTCACTTTTTCCATCGTTGTCGTAGTCATATCTGATGTAACATTCGTAGACCCATATTTCTCTTTCTGATCCATCTCTATTGTCTGCGTCATAAGGAAACTCATCGTCTTTAGCAAATCTAGCAACTTTTTCTGTATTATATTCTTGTTCATCGCCTGTTGGGATTTCTTCAACAACGTCTTTAGGGTAGCCCTCAATAATTAATTCAGAGGTAGTTGTCTTTCTGCGTTGAGCGCAAAACTTCAAATCATTAATATTTGATACTGCTCTGCGAGTAACTAAGAAATCTTCTGGCGGAACATTCTCAACTTTTGGGTAACCTTTTTCTACTTTCTTGGTAAGCTGAACATCAAAGTGCATCATTGGGTCAATGCCTTCAACATCAATCTCTTGAAACTCACCAATTTCATTCATGATGAATTTTTGAATACCTGTTATCTCTATGTCAGGGTCTTGAGATAACATCATTAACTCATCTGCGTTTAGCTTTTCATACTCTTCGTCTTGCTCGTAGTCTTGAACATCCCAATAAACTTTAACAATACCGTTTTTTTGAATAAGAGCGTCTTTAAACCAAGTATAGAATAAATTAAATTTATTATTGTCTTGCTCTAAAACGTAATTACAAAACTCTGTAGCTTGTTTAGCTTGTTCTTCGTTATTAATGTTACGAGGAGTGAATTGAACATACTCATCACTAGCCATAAAGATACGAGCTAACTGAGGCATGGTAGCGTCAACAACATCAGATACGTCTCTTGATACTACTTGTGAACGACCTTCTACTTCGTTTCCAAATGGTTCGCCAAGATAATATTCTAATCCTATACGACGATCTTCAGATACTTCACCTGATAAATAGCCGATAGAAGATGAGATTTCACTTTCTATTCGTGCGCTAAGTTCTAAATCTACTTTTGGTGTTTTTTTAGCCATTATTTAATACCGAATTGCATCCTTAGTTTCTCTAACTCTTCTTTAAATTGTTTGCCGTATGGCATATCCCTACTCCACTCTTTCATTGTTGGGAAATCTGGATCGCCACCAAATAAATAGCCACCTACAACCTGATCAAACCTAGACATATCATGCCAATCTTGAAATGGTCTTTTTTCAACATTTTCACCCATGTTTTTCGGGTCTGTAACATATCTGTATGATTGATTAGCCCAGTCAAGATATTCAGGATTTTGTGCAGCATCATAAAGACTTTTATATGTTTCTGGAGATACATTTTTTAAGTTGTGAAGAGAGTCGGCAAGTATATATTTATTAATTTGATCTTGAGTAAGTGGTTTGCCCAAAGCCTCTTCAAACTTTTTCTTATTTATAAAAACGGTTGGTTTTTTATTTGGAGAATCTTCTCCCATTTTTGTTTCCATCCAGCGAAAATCTGCATCATTAAATTCTTTTTCTGATTCTTCGTCAGAAGCAACAACAACGCTTTCTAAAAGTTTTTCTTTTAAAGATGGTGTAATTTGCGTAGAAAATAAACCAAATGCTTCTGGTATATCTAATAAACCGTTCATATTATTTATATGGTTTTGGTGTGCCTATAAGTGAGTCGTCAAATATAACGTAATTTCTTGATCCTTCTTTTACATCTACATCAAACCCTTTTTCTTTATATTCTTTAACTAAAGAGTCAACTTGATTTTTTACTGCTGGGATAGGCTCTCCATAGGGCTTACCTTTATACATTGCTTGAACTTTATATGGGAAACCTCTATTCGCCCCATCAAAGTATTGGATGCCTTTGATGCCCTCTTTAAGTAGTGCGCCACTTGCCATTTCTGCGCCTACTGGTTGCCCTCCTAAATGCTTAATATCTGAAAATTTATGATATATGTCTGCGCCCGTTAAATGTCCATACGGATCAAAATCGTCCGCAATATCTAGCAAGCCCAATGGATCATCACCATCTATAATTTCTTGCATTTTTGGCGACATTGGTGCAGCCTCATCAACACTTGCTAATAATCTTCTCAAGTTGCCCTGTATCGGTTCTGGCATATCAGCCAAAGGCGCATCCCAATCTAGTAAGTTCTCTGGTTCGACGTCTAAATTTACGGAGTATATGTTTCCAGTATATTCTGGCTTATTCCAAGCATCTTGGGCGTCACGAAATGCTTGCTGATATTCTTCTTTTGAAATTCTTACTCCATCGCCTTTTTCGTAAAAGCCTCTACTTTTTTGATAAACTTCGCCTGTATCTAAATTTTCAAAAAAATCTGCTTTTGGTGGCATCATGCCTCTTTTTGATAGTTTTTCTTGATAGAATTTAGCAGTTGAAGGACTGTCAGCAAAATACAACCCATGTCCATAGGCTTGTGCGCCTTCACCTGTGCCAATCTTATCCATCGAGAATTTGTCAACGGTGTGAGGTGTGCCGTGAAAAGCCCCAATAGCACCCATTTGGTCTGGGTACATTCTAGCTAAATCTGATACTGCATCAAAGCCTTTACTGCCTAAACGTAGCGCAGTACCTAATATAGGAACTGCCCCTGCTGCTGCTAATAAAGACATCCAGTAATTGCCTTTCTTGTATTCATCTACTGCGTCTTGAGCAGACATGATTTCACCGCTTACTGGCGCAACACTTAAAAGACCTTTACCTAAATCTCTTGCGAGCAATGCTTCTGGCGTGTCTAATATGTCTAATAAACCGTTCATACTATCGCTAGTCTTGGTAATTCAATATGTTTGTTTTTCTTTATAGATGATCTGATAAATGTCATAATTAATGCTTCAGCGAGGTCTGGAGAGTTCACGCCTCTCTTTTTTAATTCTTGTTTACTTTCTACTCTTATCTTCCCTGCGGATGATATTTGATATAAAGGAATTGATAGCTCAACTGCTAACTCTCTTTGCATTTCGTCATCAGGGTCAAGTGATACGTCTAACCCCTCAAACCATTCTCTTGCTTCCCACCATAACTCGTCTTTCATTCTGACAAATCTTTCTTTGCTTGATGGGCTTTCAGCAACATTAACTTTCTTAGCTGGGAGTCCTAATTCTTTAAGTCTGTAAAAGAGTGGTGCGCCTATACCTACGGTGTCAACATTGATTGAAAAAGGTCTTTCTAACTTAGGGAGTCTTTGGTATTCATCGTAAATCATACCTGCAACTTCCATTGGGTTTTTTGTCAGCCACGCTTGTACGGGTTTTAATTTTTTATCAAGTAATACGTTGCCTTTTCGTTTAACAAGGGCAGTACGGTCGCGTCCGACGCCCTCAGCCACATCCACACCCCATATAATAGGTGCATCATATCCTTCAGCTTCACGTTTAAATGCGTCATCAATTAAGTATCTTGGAATAACTGCGTCATCTTCTTCTTGTGGAAACTCACCCTCTACACGAACACGCCATGCGTTAGAGCCTTCACCGTATTTTTTCTTAACATCCTCTATGTGACCTGTTGACCTCTCAACGGTGTAAGAGGGAACGTGCATACAGTAGAAAATGTCTCTTAATGTATTGTGAGAGTCGTAAAAGTAACCTGTGCCTCTGGTTGGGTTTCCAGTAAGGACTAATTTAGTTCCTGGTTGGGATAATGACCCCATACCTGACTCAAATGTGATATCAGGAATACCAGAAGCCTCATCACACATTATAAGTGTTTCTTCACCACGAAACCCTTGTATTGCTTCAGGGTTGTCTTTAGTAGCAGTACGAGCAGTTGCAAAACTACCCATTGCGTTATTTTTAATATAAGTGGCTTGTACGTCAAACTGGTCTGCCCATATTTTAGGCATCTTATTTACCCAGCGTTTTGCCTCTGCCCAGTTGTTATCTTTTAACTGTGATTGAGAGTTGGCAACTACTAAAACACCACCGTTAGGTCTAGTCTGTAGAAACCAAAGTTTAGCAAAACAAAGTGCTGCGGTTTTGCCTACGCCATGACCACTTCTTATTGATATACGGTTTTTTTCAGTATTACCGTTAGCAAGTGCGCTCAAGAACTCTTCTTGCCAAGATTCAAGGACTACATCCTCCCACATTGCGTGAACGTACTCTACTGCGTCATCACGCCATATCTCAATAGGGTTTACTTTTTCAGCTAACACGATTTAAAAATATTCTCAAAAAATTTTATTTAACCATTTCAGGGTTAATTATTGTTCGTGACACTTCACCAAAGTTCTTATGGTAGGTTATTGCTTGAGCTTCTCTACCACTCATCCAACCGCCTCTTGATGCGTATGCGTCTTTGGCTGCAAGTGTTCGATGTTGCTCTATCACCATAAGGTTAGACTCTTTTACGTTACGATTATGAAAGTGTCCTTGATGACCGTATCTGAATTTAGTTCTGCCAAATATTTCTGCGAACTTAGCGGTGAATACAGTATCTACATTTGCTATCTTTCGTTTATGTCCATGATGGAAAAATAAACTTGTCTTACCAAACTCGTAACAATAGTAGGGGTCTGGGTTAAGATCGACAGTTACTCTTTTTTCGTTTTCGTAGTGAGCAGATAACCATTCTCTCAACCACACACTCGAAGCAGGATCATGATTACCCTCTGCCATAATAACGTGAACTTTTTTATGCTTTATGAGTAAGTCGTTAATTATTCTACGAAATACCCTTATCGTTACTCTGACTATTTTTTGAAATCTAGTGTCAGCGTCCAGTACGTTGTGATGGGCTGGTGTTACCGCGTCTAAGCCATCAAAGTGTACAAAGTCGCCAAGATTACAAAGTATTGCTGTTTCGCTGTTAGGAGTTATTTCAATAGCTTTAGAAAACCAATTATAAAGTAGTCTTTCGGCTATTTTTAAATCCCAGTCATCACCAGCTTCCTCATCCCATGCCAACATACCCATGTGGTAGTCGGTAATCACATAAAGGTTTAACAAGTCCTTATTCGTGATTTTTGGTGATTTGATTGGTGCTGCTTTTGGGAGGTCGTCTTTAAATGCCTCTGATGCTTCTTTAAATAACTCTTGTTGCTTTTCCCAGTCTACTGAGGTCTTAACCCATTGTAGGGTTGGATTACCCTCATTGTCGTACAGAGTAGAAGTGCCTTTTACCGCATAACCTGGCGGTAGTTCTTTTCTTTCGTGTAAGAAAGCGTTTTGTTTAGCTGCACTTGCTTCTAGGGTCCTGATCATCTTTCTTGCGTTAGATGGGTCAATTCTTACCTTAAAAGCTGCATCTTGAAACCTATCTGAGACCCTCAGAGCGTCTAGTAGGGCGATTTGCTTCTCTGTGCTTGCGTAAGGGCGTAGCACTTCATAGTCCGGCATAAAGCCTCCTGTCAGCCTGTATTTTTAGTCTCGACTCTTAGACGTTTTTAATTTTAGCAAAGGCTAGGGTTAATAAACCTGCGCCAATACCTGTAACAATAGCTTCTGTTGAAAAGCCACCAAAATTACTAGGGTGAACGATTATATCAGCAATAGCCGTACAAAGTCCTGTCACACCAGCGATTATGTATTTGTTTTCTAAGTAGTTTGGTTTTGTAATAAGTACGATAGTCGCTGCGACAGCAGATATAAAGCCTGTGTTTATAGCGGTCAGAAGATGACCAATACTAATCACAGAAGCATCACCCTGAGACATGACAAACGCACAAGAGGTGGCAGCGTCACGGAATCTTTCTAACCAGAGTGGTATATGTTTAGTTATTTTCTCCATTTCACTTCCTTAATTTTTTTATAAAATTTTTTTTACCACTTAACCTTATCAGCCCAATAAGCAGCAGACATTTTACCTTTTGCTATATTCTTAGCGTGTCTGGCTTTAAATGCAGCTTGACGTTTAGTGGGTTGGCGATCACCAGTAACACCCTGCTGACCAAATCTTATAGTTTTTATTTTACTTCCCTCTTTAGCCACAACAACGTGAGACTTCTTAGGGTGGTTAGGGGTTCTTTTGGGTTTGTTGTAACCAGATACGCCTACTTTGGATAATCTTGGGTCTTTATTTGCCACGTTTCACCTTTACGCATTTATCCTTACCATTTTTAGTTCCGGCGTACTTATAGCCTTTCCAACAGGCTTTACCATCTACGCCTTTCTTTTTATTTCCTTTTTTTGCCACCGGACTTACCTTTATGTTTCTTTCCACAAGCCATATGTCACCTCAATGAGAATTATTCTTGTTTAGTTTGTTAAATTTTGTGTGAGTATGGAAATTGGGGGACTCCCCCTTATGTACTCGGCTGAAATCTCCCCCTTATAACTTTTAGTTATATCAAACCAGATTCTTATTCCATTTAGTTATATGCGTCTCTCGCTTTGATTGCGCCACTTTACACTATACCCATACATTGACATTCGTTTGTCTGGAAAATTGCTGTACGACGCTCTCAGGCGTTCTAGTGTAGTTCCTTATCTTCCTTTCTGGCTGTTCGCTTAGCTAGATACTCCTGGGCCCAGGATTCAGGACTATTGCTTTCAACGGTTACCTGTTGGTTTTCCTTCCAGAAGCCCGTCAATGTTGCCACCCTTTGTACATTTTGCCCTAGTTCACCTGCTTTGCCTTGTTCCTCGGCCATGTCTGCAGCTTTAATTAGTCTGTTTGTTAAGTATTCAAGAGTGACTTGTGTTCTTTCAGCATTCTTAGCCTTTATCTCATCAAGCCTAGTTGCAATCTTGTTATTATATAATAGAGAATGTGCATTTCTGTTTATAGTATTCTCGTTCATGCTTTTAACATTATAAGCTTGTCGATAGGCTTCAGATGCGTTACCAGTCTCTATATATACTTCTATAAACTTATTTTGTTTCGGTGTTAGCATGATTAGTTATATCCTTTAGCGTTTTTATTACTATTTATTCTTTGTGCTTTTTTCTGGTTCATGTATCATTATTTACATCTTTTAACTAAATCGGAGAAAAAAATGATTAAATGTTCATATAAAAAAATAGATTTTCAAGGCTTGCCCTGCTACTTACCCGTTTTACATGTAAGTAATGATGGATATAATAAAAAATATGTTTCTAAAGGTGATCCGTTAGTGTTCAAAAAAGATGCGTTAAAATACGCCCATATCTGGAAAAATGAAAGTTTAAAAGCCGGTTATATTACATATAATTAATTTACTTACTGCCTTTTATTCTTGCCCGCTTTTCGCGGGCTTTCTTTTGTCCAAATCTTTAGGATGAGCATAGATATTATGCAACGGCGTATTAAATATGCGATCATAGTTATCCGCATATTTCTTTTGATCTGTTGGTCGTTGTTTTGATCCTTTACTCATTTGGTTATATATCCTGGGTTTTTTATAACTATATATTCTTTTACTTTTTTTTCTGGTTTGATAATATTTCCACATGCCGTAATTCACGGCTTAATTGGAGAAAAAAACTATGCAAACAAATAAAAAAACAGACATCCAAAAACACGTTGACTCGATAGCCGACGATTTAACAAATCCAAAAGAATTAGATCAAGAATATATAGATGATTACCTTGATCCTGATTGCTACCAGCCTGGTGACGTAATATCTGGCTATGATTATTTAAACGATGCGCTTGATATTCAGTACATTGTATCAGGTAACAAAGAATATCTGGGTGCGCGTGTTCTAGTTTCTTTTGGCGGTCCGAATATCTGGATCAATACCTTAAATAATACCATCGAGGGTTATTGGTGGGCGGATTCCGCCTTTGCATCATTTGAAGATAATATCGGGCTTAATGACGCATTATGTGAATTATGGTATTGCTCATAACCAAAAGGAAAAAATATGCTAATAAAATCAGAATTTAACGCGAATGATGCTCATTTATCTTTATTTCATGATGAATTTGACAGAAAATATACTTTTATAATCCGCCATGATGAAGGTTTAACCTTTAAAACTGAATATGATTCTTATGATGAAGCTAACAAGGAATATTTAAAACATTCAGAAGTTTAATCTAAATTAACTACTACCCTTTATCTTTGCCCGCTTTTCGCGGGCTTTTTATTATCTACATCTTTGTGATGTGCATAGATATTATGCAGCGTCTGGCTAAAGATTCGATCGTAATTCTCGCTATACTTTTTTTGATCTGTCGGTCTTTGCTTGCTGCCCTTGCTCATGGTTATATATCCTGATCTTTTTATAACTAAATATTCTAATGATTTAAGTAAATATTGTTTACTTTGATACCCTGTTTCAATACTATATTCACATGCCGTAATTAGCGGTTTTAATTAAAAGGGGAAAAAACATGTATTCAAAATATACCAGGATCACACAATTAATAAATTCAAATGGTAATGCCGTTAAAAATCAATTCGTAATAGATGGCGAATACCTAGGGCAATCAGGGAAGTTTTTTCAATCTTACAAAACAATAATTGCCTTTAAGCCTGCCGATGGTTCAAGCATTACACTTGATCGTGCATCTTGGGATTATTCAAATACAACGATCCGACACAGAAACACATTCACCGGATACTATTCTAAGCAAACTAAAAACATGATCAAAGATGGATCAATAATCCTTGCTGATCTTAACCAATAATAAAAGGGTAAAACTATGCAAACTCATGAAATTGTAACTTACACAATAGAAGAACATCCAGATAAACAAGCCTGCTATGATTATGTCCGCGAAAATTGGCACGATCTGGGCGAACTAGATATGTATGACGCTGTAGAAACCTTAAAGTCTGCCGCCGATTATTTTGATCTTGATCTTGACTACTCAATATCAATAGTGCCTGATCGTGGCGAATTCATAAAAATAAATTTTAACAATGATGATATTTCTAATATATCCGGTGTCAGGCTTTATAAATATTTAATTAATAACTTCCCTAAAATAAGAGAAGATTGCCCTTTTACTGGTTGCTTTTTCGATGAAGATTTTTTGCAGCCAATTCGTGAATTTTTAAAGCGTCCATTTGATATAGATTTTAGCGATCTGATTAGTGATTGCTGCGATAACCTAATTACGTCACTACATGACCAAGGCGAATATTTATATAGCGATTCCGGGATACATGAATTGCTTGAAATCAATCAATATCAATTTACTGAAAATGGCAAATACTGGAATTAATTTAATTGGAGAAAATTATGCAAAATTTAATAGTAATAACAGATCAAGAAAATCAATTTATAAATGCATATATATCTGCAATATATTTTACTAATTGTGGAGATAGTGATCAGCCCAGTTATGATTCAGAATTACACTCAGACTGTCGACGCGATTGCATTATTGATTGCCTTGCATTTTTGCGTCAATCTTTGCCCTACCTTGATTGCTGCATGGATTTTGATCAAGCCGGTCATGATTTTTGGCTTACCAGAAACGGTCACGGAACTGGATTTTGGGATCGCCCAGAAATATACGGCAAATATAGTTCCGAATTATTGACTAAAAAGTCTGAGTCTTTTGGCTGCTACGATCCTTATTTTATAATCGAGGCGAAATCATGAAAAATCTACTTATTAATTATTTTTTATTGTTTGCGCTTGTCATTTTACCGCATCTCATTTTGTCTTATGCTTTTGGCGGTGTCTTATGATTAAATACCGCATAAAATATAAAGATAAAACACTTGAAACGCTTTATTTTGAATGTATGGCTGAAGATTTAGATCACGCCATCGAGCAATTAAACGATCATGAATTAACATTAAATGGAGTTTATAAGATCAATTTTGTTTCTTATGCCTTTGGGGGTGTCTTGTGACAATTTTAATTGCAATCAGCGTTTATATTCTTTACTCATTAATAACTTTTTTTATTGAGTGGATCACTAAATAAAGCCCCTTTTTTTGTGTCTAATTAGCCGCCTAGTGCGGCTTTTTTTATTTGTTCCCATGAAATCGAGTTAAGTTTAAACTGTCGACTTGCTGCCCTAATTAAGGCGGTGTCGCGGTTTTTCTGATCATACACCATTGATCCGCTATCTTCGGCGATAATGTTCGGCACTCCAAAAGCCATTGCTTCAATTCCTGATGTACTGTTGAAAGTGATCAACTTGCCGATATTATGATTCTCTATTGCGTTCTTGAGACTCTTACAAGTGCATTTTTTAGTGTGTTCAATCGGCAAGCTGCCGCCTTGAAGCGGATGAAGTCTCAACCATGCGTTTTCGTTTTGTTCGATCTTTTCGTTCAGCCAAGCAATATGATCGTGATGTTGTACTGTTGAATCCCTGGTGCATTGCCCAATAATCATTGTTTCGGCGTAATTGTTTAATGGTTCAATAACAACGCCACAATCGATCAATTTAGCAATATTATTGGTTTGCCATTCTTTTCCCCAATTATTTAATCCGCCAATATTAACCGAATAGTATGCCTCTGGCGTGTGATCTCTTTTGCCAATATAGCCCATTTCGATCAATATGTGGCATGGCGACAATTCGGCAATATCTTTAATTTTGTTGGTATTTGGGTTTGCTTTTTTCCACATTCCCCAAGTGACATGAGCATCGTACCTTAAATGACTT
>Ga0222714_10004746_pt1 | contig 13196 bp, 8 predicted proteins | sample C33_3DmetaG_FD_165048 | JGI IMG/M metagenome (GOLD analysis project Ga0222714, IMG submission 165048) | Estuarine water microbial communities from San Francisco Bay, California, United States - C33_3D | ecosystem: Environmental > Aquatic > Marine > Unclassified | place: USA: California... | reverse complement strand
GGTGCGCCGTGCATTCCACAGCGCCTTCTTGTACCACGCGTGCAAGGCTGGCATGGACATGGGTATCGTGAACGCGCAGCAAGTTGAGGAAGATGTGTACGAGAAGATTGACAAGGAGTTGTTGGAGTACGTCGAAGATGTCCTCTTGAACCGCTGCAGCAACGCAACCGAGCGTATGCTTGAGTTTGCCGCGACGCTCGACCCGAAGTCCCATCCGACTGCGCTCCGCAAGAAGGGTGACACCGGTGGCGTCACCAAGGCTGCTGGCAGCGGAAAAGAATGGCGCAACGAACCCGTCGCAAAGAGACTCGAATACGCCCTCATCAAGGGCATCGACGAGTTCTGCATCGCCGACACCGAGGAGTGCCGAACGAACGGTAAGTTCGCATCGTGCTTGGAAATCATCGAAGGTCCGCTTATGGATGGTATGAATGTTGTGGGTGATCTCTTCGGCGCTGGTAAGATGTTCTTGCCGCAAGTCATCAAGTCTGCCCGCGTGATGAAGAAGGCTGTCGGTCACCTCATTCCGTTCATGGATGCCGAAAAGGCTGCCTCGGGCAGCACGGAGTCGAGTTCTGCGGGTACATTTTTGATTGCCACTGTTAAAGGTGACGTGCACGACATCGGTAAGAACATTGTTGCCGTCGTTTTGGGTTGCAACAACTTCAAGGTTATCGACATTGGCGTCATGTGCCCGTGCGAAAAGATTATGGACGCCGTGGTCGAAAGCAAGGCTGACATCTTAGGTTTGTCTGGTTTGATCACGCCATCTTTGGATGAAATGGTTGACGTAGCGAAGGAGATGGAGAAGCGCGGTTTGAAGATTCCTCTTCTCATCGGTGGCGCGACGACATCCAAGATGCACACAGCGGTCAAGCTTACGCCAAACTACTCTGGCGGTGTCATCCACGTCCTCGACGCCTCTCGTGCAGTGCCGGTGGCTCAAACTTTGATGGACAAGGTGAAAAGCATTGAGTTCTTGGATGATATCAATGAAACGTACGCCGAGATGCGCGAGGAGTTCTACGCGGGCTTAGAAGACCGCAAGTACCTCTCCATCGAAGCCGCGCGCGCCACTGTCAAGCCAGTTGATTTCACCGTCGCCCCGAACGTGCCAGTGACCCCCAAGTTTACCGGTACGCGAACGTGCATCGATGTTTGCATTGACGATGTCATTCCGTACATCGACTGGAATCCATTCTTCCAAGTGTGGCAGCTTCGCGGTCGCTACCCGAACCGCGGCTACCCTAAGATTTTCAACGACGAAACCGTCGGCGCCGAGGCAAAGAAGCTCTTCAACGAAGCCAACGCTATGCTTACGAAAATTAAGGAAGGCAAGCGCGTCAAACTCAACGGTATCTTCGGCTTCTACCCGGCCAACTCCGTTGGTGACGATATTGTCGTCTACACGGATGAAAGCCGCTCGACGCCTAGCCACACGTTCCACACGCTCCGTCAACAGGCGGAGAAGGACACCGACGAGCCGTACATGGCGCTCAGCGACTTCATCGCCCCGAAGGACAGCGGCGTGAAGGATTACCTCGGTATGTTCTGCGTCAGCGCTGGCTTCGGTCTCGACGAACTCACCGCCGAGTTCAAGGCTGCTGGTGATGACTATTCGTACATCATGGCGGAGGCTTTAGCTGATCGTCTCGCCGAAGCGTTCGCCGAGTTATTGCACCAGCAAGTTCGTAAGGAACACTGGGGCTACGCTCCGGATGAAAAGCTCGGCTCCGAGGACTTATTGAAGGTGCAGTACAAGGGCATTCGTCCGGCGTGCGGCTACCCATCGCAGCCGGATCACACCGAGAAGGCGACGATGTGGGATCTGATGAAGGTCAAGGAGGAGATTGGCGTCGAGTTGACCGAGTCCTTTGCCATGCTTCCCGCCGCCTCGGTGTCCGGCTTGTACTTTGCCGGCGACTGCTCGCAATACTTTAACGTAGGTAAGCTCGCCCCGGATCAAGTCAAGGAGTATGCCGAACGCAAGAAGATGGAACTTTCCGTCGTTCAACGCTGGTTAGGACCGAACCTCAACTACGAACCGTAAATTTTTTATTTCTGCGACGACACTTTTATTAGCCGCCACGCACGAATTGAACTGTAATTGATTTTATGAATTTCAACAACACTCTAGTACACGCATGCAAACTCATTTCCCGCTCATCATCATCTAAACCGTCGCGACGTCGTGAGGAAATCAGACAATCGCACGGGCGTGAGAATGTTCAAACTCCCATCCGCCGCGGTGCTCTTGCGAATTTCAGGCGTCTCCAATTCGCCGTTCGCGTATCGATGCTCGTAAAAGCACGACGTACCAAAAGGACATATCCCATCGCCTCTATCAAAATGACGGCATGGAATTTTAGACAGTCGTTCACGGTAGGCTTCGGTGACTCTTAACTTTTCTTCTTCATTTCGAGGCCAACTCGTGGCTGGGGTGATGAAGTGCGATGAAACGCGACAAATTGGGCACGCGCGGGCGAGTTCGTTGCTCGAAGCCGACGCTTCAGCCCCGCGCTGCACGCCACCTTCACGCCAGTTGCGAATACACGACAAACAGAACGCGTGATCGCAATTATTGAGCAATCCAAATCGACGATCGGCGATTCGTGGCGCATGCATCACAACCTCCAGGCACACCGCGCACTCGATGTGCGACGACGCGTCGTCCTCAGCCGCCGCCTCGACGCCGCGCGAGACGTTCTCCCCTACGCCTTCGTCTCCTACGCCTTCGTGGATTGCATCAGCCTACGCGCGACAAACCACGTCGTCAGAAATTATTCAAAGTATCCGTAGCAAAGCGATGAATCATTACAAATTTACATTTTCCTTCAACAAAGCGAGCGCGTTTGCGCCTCTAGCGCACCTCATTCGAGTGGTTCAAATACTGATCAACCCCTTCCTCAAACGACACCCAATTCCCCACCTGATCAAAATACCCCCACTGATCGTCCCCACTGGGTCCAGTGCTCGTCAATCCGAGCAATTCGTCCTCATCTGGAAGCTGCGCCGCTAAAAACTCTCGCATCTCCGCGCCTTCGTCGTCAAACGACACCCAGTTTCCGTGCTCGTCGACGTACCCCCACTCCTCATCTTCATCCCCGTACTCGTCCTCATCGTACGATCCTTGGCCTTGCGCAACACCAGGGGTAAACGCACCGCTCCAGGCGCCCGCACCGACGAAGCCACCGCCGCTGGCGACGCCACCGCCGCCGTGAATCCCCATCCGTCCCAACCCGCGCGCGAGCGCATCCGCGCCCGGCGCGAACGCCGCCGCGCGTGCCGACATCCCCGATCCACCGCCGACGCCGCCGACGCCTGGTGCTCCGCCTCCACTGCTCGCGCTCGCGCGCACGTGCGCGTACCGACACCGATCGCCGTACGAACACGTGCCGCGTTGAAAGTACTTGCACGCATCGCCGTTGGCGCTGGCGCTGGCGCCCGCGCTGGCGCTGGCGCCCGCGCTCGCGGCGCCCGGCGCTGGGTCGGCGGCGTGCACGAAGCGGCACTGCGCGCCGTTGCGGCACGTGCCGGCGAGGTAGTACTTGCACGTCTCCGTCATGGCGACGGCGAAGCGCGCGCGCGTGAGTGACGACGTCAGCGCTCGTGGGCACCTGCTGAGGGACGCGCGGGCTCGGGCGAATCGCGACGCGACGCGGGGGCGAGGAGGCGGGCGACGGCGCGCGTTCGTGCGGTGGGGTTGTGTTCTTTCGAATGACAGCGATGCTAGGTGCGCGGCTAGCCCGCGACGGGGTTGCTTAAGGGGTAGATGGAGTTGTAGTGCACCTCGGCCCAAAAGGAAATCCAACAGACGCGCGCGCTGCGTTTGATTTTGGGCTGGATTTCGACCACAAAGTTGTCCTTGTAGGATGAAATGACGCACATGGCGATGCCGTAGGCGTCGGCGGCGGCTTGGAGGGTGATGTGATCGCCCCATGTGGTGTCAAGGCTCATGGTTTGGACGTATTGGTCGTAGTCTTCGGGGACGTACGGAGCATAGTCTTCGGCGGCGCGGCGAAGTTGGTTAATCACCACTGTGCGGCATTCGGCGTGACGCTCTTGATCTTGGAATAATTGATCGGCAATGGCACGGAATTGGCAGTTACCATCGCCTCGGACAACTTTTTCTCGCAATCCATAGAGCTTGAGCCGAGTATCGAGACGCGAGTGGTCCGTATCCGCTTCATCAGTCGTCGGCACTTGAACGATAACCTTGGGTTGGAAGTCGACGCTTGCTGCGCTATACATAATTCCCTGAGCAAATGAGTCTTCTGCCATCGATGGCGGAGGTGGAGGCGGTGGCGGTAAAAGGGAGTGCGCGTGCCGGTTGACGCTGCCGCTCGCGCCGACAACCGCCCGACTCGGCGGCGGAACCTGCGCATCTAGATGCGATGATACTGGACCTATCACGGATGATGACGACGACGAGACCGTGGTGGCGTTGTCAACATTCGTTGCTCCAGTCCGTAGTGGTGGCCCATCTATATCGCCACGTCCGGAGGACTGCGCCGCCGCCGCCCGAGCCGCGCTCGCCGTCTCGCTCGCGCTCGGCAATTTCGCCCCAAACATCGAGTGCTTCGACAGCGACGCCTCTGTCGGCCGAGGGACATTTAATGACGTCCGTTCCATCGCTGCTGTGACCCCCACTGCCGGTGTTGGCGCCGCATTACTCGCTACATCTAATCGCCCGCTCGGGCTCGCCTCTACGTGCGTCCCGCCTCGCGTCGCTGAAATCGGCGGTGGCCTCACTGGCGGCGCCCCTATCGCTATTTCGTTGTCCCCATATAGTCGCCTCCATGACTCTGCGGCTTCATCAATCACCGGTGCCAGCGTTTCCATCTCTCCTAGGGCATCTCTCGTCCGCGCCTCCTCGCGTCTCGCGCGCGTCTCGTACTTGCTCGAAGTCCAATCCGCGTGCTCCGTCATCGTATCTAGCACCAAAGACACGTACGCATAGAGCAATCGATAGAGTTGTGGGAAATTATCTTCCGCGCGGAACACTTTGGCCTGCGTGTGCGATGCGCGACGCGATAACGATGGTGAGTCGACGAGGATTATTAAATTCGCCAAACCAAAGGTGCCCGCTCCGAGAACGACGACGCGCGATGCGTGAGCGCAACAACAGCCGATACGAGGGGCATATTTGCGGGCACGTACCTGTAGCGCAATATGTTCAGCTGTTCTGAAGTAGACGTCTAACGACGCACGCTGGTCGACTTCTTGTCTGCGCACGCGCCTGCGAATCTCCTTCGTCGACGGCGGCGGTGGCGGCTTCGTCGACGACGCGAGCGCGGGCGCGTGATTCACGCGCGCCATGATTGAGACGCCCTTGCACCCACGTGCGACCGTGTGTGCTTGAGTACGTCGTGCGCGTGCGTGAAAGAATGAAGACTACTGAGCTAAATTACACAACTACCGCTTCACGTCGAGTCGTTGACTTTCGGAACCTCGGATGGCTCTTGTGTCGGCCGAAGTACGAACACCGCGTCGTCGAGAACGTATGCGCCAAACTTATGATCACCTTCCGATATATACGGCACCCGCGAGAGTTTGAGCAAATCAAAACCACTGGGTTTGATTAAATTTGTCCACAAGCTTTCGACGCCAGTTTCCCACGACCCCGACGAAGGCGCGCCGACAAATTCACTCGGTTTACCTCGCGTACCGTCTGCTCGTTCAACGAATGGACGAAACGGGACGACAATAGCGAGGATAACCACTCCTGTGGTCTTATTCACCGCCGCACGTAAATCGCGAAGTAGTGCCGTGGGAGCGTCCACGCGGTCGACCAAATTTAACGCCGAAACGACGTCGAAACCGTCCCTCGGTAAGTCTTCATGTCCCATCGCCCGCACTCGCTCGACCACACCCTCGACGGTGTCACTCTCGAGTACTACTTTGAAGTTCTTCTCACGCAATCGCGCCACCATCCCGGGCGAGCTTTCCGTGGCGCATACTTTATCTACTTTTGCGGCGAGCCGAGACGTGACGTCTCCGCAGCCAGCGCCGACATCCAACGCCCACTCACGCCCACACCCCGTGCCCGCTAACAGCGTCTCAACGTGCGACTCGCTAAATACAAACATTTTCCCTCGGCCAATCACCGCGTTAGCCTCAGTGAGCGACATCGTACGCCGGAGCTCGGTGCAACGTCGAGCCCGTCGCTCGTGCGTCCACGTCGACTTCTTCCGAGATGATATCAAGAACTCATTCGTCTCATCGTCGCGCTCGAGCGGTACGAACGCGTCTCGTAGCGCGTCTGACGTGAACCGACCGCCCAAGCACCCGTAATCTAGATCACTCGGCGTGAATACCGCGTCGCAGTGGGCGCATATGATGGGCAAGCGCTCCAGCGCGCCCGCGCTCGGCCATCCGAGCACGCGTCGCAGCGCGCCATCTTCGCGCGGCATCGACAGTGCGTTCGTTCGCACGTGTATTCTCGCGCGGAACTGTGGTTTGGCGATCGCCGCGGCGCGCATGTGGTGCGCCGAGGGATGGCGTCTTGACGTCATGCAGTACCACGCCAGTGCTCGCTGCTCGTTCGGATGATGTCGACGACGACGACGACGACGGCGCGACTGATATCGCGCGGTGCAAACGCGCGAGGCGTACTGACGCTCGTCGCGGTCGCAGCCGTGGTGCTCGCGACGTGCGTCGCGCGCGTCGATGCGGGCGTCGTGCGCGTTGAGGTTGGTGGATCGAGCGAATCTAGTGCCTTCGAAACGACGTACGTAGCGGTCGACGCAGACGTCGTCGTCGAGCATGCTTTGAGTGGAAGTGCGCGTGATGATGTGCGTGAGACGTCGCCGTCGGTAGTTTCGATGGTGGCGATGCGAGGCGGTCGTGAATATGGCTACGAGGACGTTGAGCTCGTATTCGTCGCTCGAGGCGCGAAAGCGGAAGACATTGACAGCGACGCTTTGCGTCGGATTCGCCAAGGGTTGACGTCTGGTGGTGTGTCGACGACATCTACTCGAGATGTTGTTTATGCGCCGAACGCCCACGGTGGCTCGCGTGTCGCGGACATCGTTGTCGGTTTGGGCGATCGTGAGACACCACGACGGGGTGACGCGCGAAAGGTGTTCGTAGCTAAGGCGTGCGGTGTGGCGGGTGCGGGTGAAGATGAAGATCCTCTTGAAACATATTTGCGCGCTCGAGCTGCCGGAAAAGGCGAAGTGGCCCAAGCGGTAGTGATGGCGTGCGAAGATGGCGACGCTCGCTCGACTGGAGAAACATTTGCTCAGAGCTTGGATACAATTGAACGCGCAGGCATTCGCGCACTCGGGATTTTTTACGGCGTAGAAGATAGCGTTGCATGCGGTTTAGACTCGCATTCTCCAACTGGACGCGTCTTGTTGGCCTTAGAGCAGGATGAATCCCCTGAATGCGGGTTGATGTGTTCGACGCAAGTCCACCTCATCACCGGGATCATCATCTTTTGGGGACTTTTGCTCACGTTGCTCTATGGTTGGGGCCTCATGACTGATCTTGACACTCCCCAGTATTGGGCTTCACCTGATGAAGACAAAAAAGAACAATAAAATGACATCGTAACTGGTAAATTTAGCTCATGTAACAACAACACGTTTCAAATTGACAAGTCGAGACGGAAATAGCGCCCGCGGGAGCCTCATTCCGTGAAGCACGATGTTGGGGACAACTCGTCAGAGCGACGACTTTGAAAACATCGAAGTTAATGAAAACTCTACCGCACCAACAAAGGTGCTTAGCACCTATGGTGGCGTAGATGCGGGAACAAAAAACTACTTCTTTCATGTACGGTGGACTGATTTTTGCACATGCGTTGAGTTTGATTATTTTCATTTATAGATCCTCTTTGCCGCTTCTGCGCTGTTACTAATCGTCAGTCTCCCGCTGGCATTTGTTTATGTTCCAGCTCTGAGCCCCATTTCGGATTACAAAATCGACAAAGGTGATAAATGCTGGGTGTCATCCTCGACGACGTGCGAGAATAATCTCAAAGCGTACATCTATTTTTGGAACATCACGAATCCAGATGCAGTCATTGCCGGAACCGAGCCTCCTGCGCTCGAAGAAGTTGGTCCTTATGTTATGAGTGATGTTGTGAATAAACGTCAGAACATCACGTTCTCTGATTACGACCGCGAAGTCTCATTTGTATCGACGCTGTACGGAGCAATGGACACGGACAACTTTTGTGAAAATTGCACTGTCGGCGATCAGGTACGACGATAACGACCCATTCTTATCAAAACTCACTAACATTACCTATTCATAGATTGTTTCTTTCAACTTGGCCTACATTGGAATGGTTGAATCTTATGGAAGCGAGAAGAATATCTTGGCCATGGCGTTACCAACGACGCTCTCGACGCTCGTCGCTGGCATCGTTGCGCTTTTTTCTGGCATCGCAAGTGATCCTACCCTCGGTCCGAACTTCCCGACGCTTGTGGCTGCGCTTCAAAGTGGACCTGCTGCTATGGAATCACTCGCGATCGAGCAACTCTTCTTTGCAACACCCCTCGGTGGAAACTCTGTCACGCAGCTCTCGGGGGTCGGCGTGCCGTCAGCCTACCTCACGGGATTTCCAGATGTTCCAGAGTTTGTTATCGCAGTCAACACTATACCAGGGATAACGGGAGTAACGGTCTCATCTCTTGCAATTCCAACTGCGACGTCTGTTGCCATGTATAACTCAATTATTGGAGACGCCACGGGTATGACTGCCGCGCAAACGTTGGCGGCGCCTCCGGGGGACATCGCGACGGCGTATTCCATCCCTACTACGTCTGCTCTGATTTGGCAAGCATATCTTGATTATGTCATGGTAAGCTATGGTGCAAACGCATTTCGGACATCTTTAGGTCCTTTTCTCGGGCCCACGTCGGGTGGTATGCTCGTCAAACGCTCCGTACATGAATGGATTTTTGGCTATACCGATCCCGTGGTATCTCCGACGTACCCAACCAGTGATCCCCGACGTTTCATTCGTTCTGTGACGAAAATTCGTGATGTGTCGACGATTGGAATCGATCATGTTCCTTGGACTGTGACGGATAAGTCGACATGGGCGTATGTATATGGCTCCACGCCGTACCGAATTGCTACCGGCGTCTATTCTTCAGAGGAGGCGACGGATATTTTACAACGCACCGACGGCACGGGGTCAATCACGTATCCGCATTCCGGACACATTGAAAAGGTCATCGGTAAGGATATCGTGACTGGTCAGTATGCCGCTATTAAGAATCTCGGAGCTGAGACTGACGTCACCGCGTGGGGAGACTTCGGAATGGGATTGGATTTGAAGCGCTCTTTGACTCTTCGTCGCCGAGCTGGGCGATCCGTAGAGAAGAATGACAAAGTGTCTGTGGAGACGTATGGTGTCGCATACGAGGACTTCTTACCTTGCCCTATCAATAGAACAAGTTGTGGCCGTAATACTGAATATCATGGCTCCTTCAACGTCAGTGGATTTACTCTTATCCCGACGGTGTACACACTTCCTCATGGACATCGCGCCAACCCGCGAGTATTTGTAGGGGACGGCGACATCTCTTCTTCTGACTGGCCTTTCGCACCAGATGCAACGAAACATGATATTGAGTTCTCCATTTACGAACGTACTGGAAACACAGTGGGCATGCGCGTGCCTATTCAGCCAAACTACAAGATTCAGCCAACAGATGTCTTTTACAGGACGCTCTGGACGAGCGCCAGTGGTGGGGCCGTTCATCTCCCAATCGCTTGGACGAGCTTGGAGTATGACATGACTGAGGATTTTTACACCTCGATCAAGGACACTATCACGCACATCGAGCTTCTCGTCGCAACTTGGACATACATCTGCCCCTCTATTTGCGCCATGGGATTGCTCTTGTCCGGAGTAAAGCTCTACGTTCGCCGGGTACTCAATCACCGCCTCTTGGACGAAAATCAATACATGAAGGATTGCACCCGTGACGATTCTCGCGCCATCGAATCTTTCAGCGAGAAACACGTCGTTCAAGACCTCAAGGCAAAAGATGGTACGCTCGGCTCTCGCCACAGTCGCTCAAGTGTCTCAGCCGCCGCCGGCGACGTCGTCGTTAATATCCCATCCAACGCGCGGTAATCGTGTCTCGTGGTATGAAAACGAACAAGATACAATAAAATTATATCACGATGTGAACTACACGAGTCTTGACCGCACAAACACGCCGTGTGCAGCGCTTAGTCGTCCAAATCTCACTTTAACCACTCCAACGCTGTCCCGTCGCTAACCAACTCTCCCACGCGTCAGGTCACCGCCTCATACTTTGCCTCTCTGCGTGCCCTTCGTCTGCTGACAAACGATTGCTCGCGACGAAACACGCGCGCACGACACATTTTCACGCGTTCCGACGAGCTCTCGTGCTGTATCCGAGCGATTTACGCACGTAATCCACGGCATTGCCCCAATTGACCACCCTCGCGATGGCGTCGGCACGCATGGAGATACGCGATGGGATCGCCATCGTGACCATGGTGAACCCGCCGGTGAATGCCCTGGCGATACCAGTTTTGCAGGGGTTGGAGAAGAACCTTCGTGAGGCGCAGGGCTCGAGTAAAGTTCGAGGGATTGTAATTCGCGGGGACAATCACAAGTTTAGCGGCGGGTTTGACATTACGCACTTACGAAAATCCACCCAAGGTCAGCCATCGAATGACGTGAGCGACTTTAACGCAATATTGTGCCAATTTGTTGAAGGCGGTAGCAAACCGACGGTGGCAGCGATCGAAACGCTGGCGTTAGGCGGAGGATTGGAGGTGGGGTTGGCGTGTAATGCGAGAGTCTGTACGCCCAAGGCGCAACTCGCACTTCCGGAACTTCGATTGGGCGTGATTCCGGGATTCGGAGGTACCCAGAGGCTTCCTCGCGTGGTTGGATTAGAAAAGGGATTGTCTATGATGCTTAAGAGCGAAACCGTAAAGGCTGAGGACGGGTTGCAGCTCGGGTTGGTTGATAAAATTGTTGACCCGTCTCGGTTGCTTGATGAAGCGTGCGCTTTAGCCAACGCTCTCGCTGACGGTTCGGCGAAACGCAACTTGAGCTTGTATCGCAAAGATAAGTTGCCGAATGAACAAGTTACTCAAGCTATTTTGAAAGAAGCGGGAAAGCAAGCGAAACGTGTACAATCTGTGATGCCACACGTGGCGTTGTGTGTTGACGCAGTCGCCGTCGGTTTATCCCAAGGTCCGGAAGCTGGACTCACTCGCGAGGCTGAGAACTTCAAGAAGGCTGTGTCTTCACCCGCTGCAAAGGGCTTGGTCCACTTTTTCTTTGCACAGCGTGCGACAAACGTCGTTCCAGGCGTCACGGATATCGGCCTCAAGCCGCGCCCGACAAAGTCTGTTGGTGTCGTCGGTGGAGGGTTGATGGGTAGTGGTATCGCCACAGCATGTTTACTCGCTGGTATCACAGTTGTGTTGAAAGAGATCAAACAAGAGTTTTTAGATGCTGGCGTTGGACGCATCCAGTCAAATCTGACGAGTATGGTCCGCAAGAAGAGAATGACAGAAGACAAGGCGCGTCAGTTGATGTCTCTCGTGAAGCCAACGCTTTCCGACGCTGATTTCAGTCAATGTGACATGATTATCGAAGCTGTTATTGAGAATTTAGATCTCAAGCAGAAGATTTTTGCGACTTTGGAGCAGGTGTGCAGACCAGACTGCATCTTGAGTACGAACACGAGTACAATTGATATTACAAAGATTGCAGCCAAGATGAAGAACCCTGAGAGAATCGTCGGCGCTCATTTCTTTTCCCCCGCGCACGTCATGCAGCTTTTCGAAATTATTCGTACCGAAAAGACTCCGCCGCAAATTTTGGTTGATACCCTGGGCTTGAGCAAGCAAATTAAAAAGACTCCAGTGGTTGTCGGCAACTGCACTGGTTTTGCAGTCAATCGTGTATTTTTCCCTTACACCATGAGCGCTACTGTCCTTGTCGACATTGGTTGCGATCCTTATGCGATTGATCGTGCGATCACTATGTTTGGTATGCCGATGGGACCTTTCAGACTCGGCGATTTGGTTGGCCATGATGTTGGCGTTCACGTTGGACAAAACTTCATCGACGACTTTCCGGATCGTGTCTATCAGTCACCGCTCATTCCGTCTCTGCTCGCCAGTAAGCGATTGGGCGAAAAATCTGGGGCTGGATTTTACAAGTATGACAAGTCACGTAGAGCGACGCCTGATCCAGACGGTGTTGCTCCGCTCATCGCGCAGTCACGAGCGCAGTCACGACTCCCCCTCGATGGATCTCCAGTACCCGCCGGTTTGTCTCCGGAGGACATCGCGGAGATGATCTTCTTCCCTGTCGTTAATGAGGCGTGCCGCGTTTTGGCGGAAGGTATTGTTGTGAAGTCGAGTGATATCGACACCGCGGCCATACTTGGTATGGGTTTCCCTGCCTTCCGAGGCGGTATCGTCCACTGGGGAGATAGCGTAGGACCGGCGGTCATCGCAAACAAGCTTCGAGGATGGGCAACCAAGTACGGTGGTTTATATCAGCCTTGTCCGTATCTGGAAAATTGCGCGATTCAAGGTAGAACTTTGGCTCAGGGACCGATCGATACGAGTATTAAGGCTCGTTTGTAATTAATTATACAGTTTTGGATGCAACTAAACGCGACTTTTAACGTCGTCACTACCTATGACCCGATGCAAATAGCGACCGCTGCGGCTAGAGTAATTTGGATCCCATTCACTACGTCATTTGTAAGCCAATCAAACCCCTGTTTGCCTTGAACGAGCCCACCGAGCATGCTTTCGAACGAAGTGGCCACAAAAGCGGCAAATACGCAAATCCCGACACTCTCGACGCTTTGCAACTGCCCAACCGCCATCGCAAGCGCGGCAAACACACCCGATATGACGAGACCTGCGACAGTTCCTTCGACACTGACGGCACCTTCGGTTCCTCTAGGGACGAGTGTGAACGGAGGCGTACTCATATATGTTGTCTTCCCATATGCTTTGCCAATCTCACTCGCAGTGGTGTCGCTCAGTTTGCTGCAAAAGCTGGCCACAAAACCGAGTCGCCACGCATCGAGTGGAATGGTAGTCATGCCCGACAACGCCATAATTGCGCATATAATCCCGGCTGTACCACTACCCCACACGCTACCCGGTCCGCGTCGTCCGCCGCGCGCCTCAGCGATCCCCTCGGCCTGTTTCTGCTTCAT
>Ga0222714_10004744_pt1 | contig 13197 bp, 10 predicted proteins | sample C33_3DmetaG_FD_165048 | JGI IMG/M metagenome (GOLD analysis project Ga0222714, IMG submission 165048) | Estuarine water microbial communities from San Francisco Bay, California, United States - C33_3D | ecosystem: Environmental > Aquatic > Marine > Unclassified | place: USA: California... | reverse complement strand
CGGTCATGCTCGCCGACAGGACGACCCACTCGCCGTCTGCCTGGGCCGCGCCGTGGGCCGGGAAGACGCCAGCGCCGGTCAGAACGCCAAGCAGGAGCGGGACCACGCGCGTCATGCAGGCAGCCACCGCGTCCCGCCGGTCACGACCACGCCTGCCCCATCACCCGCAGGGCGTTGCCGCCCATGACCTTCGCGATGTCCTCGTCGGAGTAGCCGTGCTTCACCAGCCAGCGCACGAGGTTGTGGGAGCCTTCGGTCGGGTTCTCGAGACCCTCGACGTACTCCACTTCCTCGAAATGCTGGTCGGGCTTCCCGTCCCCGCGCGACTCCTTGAGCGACAGGGCGCTCGCGTACGTCCGGTGCAGCCCCACGTGGTCTCCGTACACGGTATCCGGTCCGAAGCCGACGTGGTCGATGCCCACCAGCCCGACGATGTACTCGAAGTGCTCCATGAAGGCCTCGAGGTTGTGCCGCCGGTTGTTGCGGGTGAGGGTGGTGTGCGGCGCGCACTCGACACCGATCACGCCGCCCTTGCGCGCGCACGCCTCGAGCACGTCGTCGGGCGCGAGGCGACTGGAGTCCCACAGGGCCCGGGCCCCGATGTGCGACAGCACGATCGGCTTCTCGCTCCACTCGATGGTGTCGAGCGTCGTCTGGTCTCCACAGTGCGAGCAGTCGATGAGGAGTCCGACCTTGTTCATGCGCTCGACGGCCTTCTTGCCGAACTTGGTCAGCCCGCCGTCACGATCTTCCTTGAGGCCGTTGCCGAGCGCGTTCGACTCCGAGTACGTGATGCCGAGCGAACGCAGACCGAAGCCGTGCAGGAGGTCGATCCGGTCGAGGTCGTGCTCGATCATGGCGGCCCCCTCCATGGTGGCGACCCACGCGACCTTGCCCTCGTCGTGCGCCCGCTGGACATCGTCCACCCTCCGGCAGTGGATCACGAAGTCCTGGTGCGCCAGATCGCAGAGCCGCATCCCGAGGTCGTGCAGCACGTCGTCCCACTGCCATCCGGAGTGCGAGTGGATCCGGCAGATGCCGTCCATCAGGTTGTCGAAGACGCAGTCCCAGTACGAGGCTGCGAGGCCCCTGAACGCCGTCGCCATGCGCCCGTGCCGGGCGTACTCGGGCGTCTCCTCGATGCGATCCGGAAACACGCCTAGATGTTCGTGCATCGACACGAAGAGGCAGCGATCGACGATCGAACGAACCCGCTCTTCCTGGTCCGCGTCGAGCGCAAGGCGGAAGGGCGGCACGCGCTCGAGTTCGTCGGCGAGGTCGAACGCCCGGAAGTCGACTCCCGGCACGAGGTAGGAGAACGATGTGTACCCGTCGTACTTCTTCGTGAGGCTCATCGGCTGACCATGGAATTCACGGTGGAGGGAAGCCGACATACTGACGATTTCCGAGCTCCCCGGCCAACCGGCCGGTCCACCGCGTCAGTTTCCGACGTACTCGCGCTGGATGACCTCGAGGTCCTTCCGAACCTTCACGAAGGCGTCCACCACCTTCGGATCGAAGCTCGTCCCCCTCTGCGCGCGGGTGATCTCCACGACCTCTTCGTTCGGCAACGCCCGGCGGGTCAGCCGATTCGAGTCCGGCGGCCCGCCCCGGAAGCGCGGAGACGCGCCGCGATTCTCGACCCGACCCACAGGCCGCTCACGACGAGGTAGGCCGAGAGCATGCCCGTCATGAGGGCGATGAGGACTCCGAGGCACCACAGGGTGACGCCCATGAGCGGCCGGAAGCCGCCGTCGGTGCCCACCAACCCTCGCCAGGGGCGGCGTTTCGGGGTGTTCGACGCGTGCACGGGAGGGTCGATCCTTGGTTTGAGTTCCGACGGCAAAAATCTACCACGGCCTCCGGCCGCGTGTGAGGTGGTCGCATGAGCGCCATTGGTGGCGCCCCGCGAGGCTTGCAGATTTGGGCGACCGGAGGACCCCTGTCGCGAGTACCGCTCATCATGCTTCGCCTTCTCGCTGCCGTGAAGCCCGCCCGCGCGCGGACCGCGCTTCGCCTGGCCACAGCATCGCTGACCGCGGCGACGGCGTTCGTCGCGCCACCGCCCGCTCAGGCGCGCCAAGCCTCCGACCGCCCCGGAGCCGAGCTGCGGGTCTGGCTCGTCACGGCCGCACCCGGCGACGCGGTCTGGGAGCGCTACGGACACAATGCGATTCGCGTGCTCGACACGAGCACGGGTCGGGACGTGTCCTACAACTGGGGGATCTTCGACTTCCAGCAGGTGGACTTCATCCCGCGCTTCCTCCAGGGCCGGATGCTCTACAGCATGGCACCGTTCCGGACCGACGCCATGATCGAGAGCTACCGCCGCGCCAATCGCGAGGTGGTGCTCCAGGAGCTCGATCTCGAGCCGTCGCAGAAGCTCGTCCTCAGGGACATGGCCGAGAGAAACGCGCTCCCCGATCGCCGCGACTACACCTACCAGTACTTCCGCGACAACTGCTCCACGCGGGTGCGCGATCTGCTCGATGTCGTCCTCGACGGGGCCCTGCGCGAAGCATTCGAACCGATGCAGCGCGGCGCCACGTACCGCTTTCATACCAGGCGCCTGACCCAGGTCGACCCGCTCGTCTACACGGGGATGGACCTCCTGCTCGGACCCGGCACCGACGCCCCCGTCTCGGCGTGGGACGAGATGTTCATTCCGATGGTGCTGCGCGACGAGATCCGGGACCTCCGGGTGCGTCCGTTCGGGGGTCAGGAGCGTCCGCTCGTGCTGTCGGAGGAAGTCGTGACCTCGTCGACTCGGCCTGCGGAGCCCACATCGCCGCCCGGCTGGCTCTGGATCCACGCTCTGATCGGCGTGGCGCTCGGTGCGACGCTCGCATCGGGAGCCACCGAGCGGGTCCGGTCGTCGCGGCCGCTCCGGCTCGGCGTCGGAGCCGTGGCGGTGGCGTGGTCGGTGCTCGGGGGCGTGCTCGGGCTGATCCTCGTGGGCCTGCTCTTCACCGACCATGTCTTCTCGTACTGGAACGAGAATCTCTTCCTCGCCAATCCGCTCCTGCTGGGCCTCGCGGTTCTGCTGCCCCTGTCCGCGCTCGGCGAGGTCTGGAAGGTCCGGGCTCGCAGGCTCGCCCTCGCCCTGGCCGGCATCGCGGTGGCGGGCTTCGTCCTCCAGTTCGTTCCCTTCTGGCCCTTCTCGGGGCACCGCAACGCGATGGCGTGGGCGCTGATGCTTCCGGCGCACCTGGGATTGGCGTGGGCGCTCGCGAGGCGAGCCCCCGGGCCGGCCGGCGACAGACCCGCGCAACCCGGAATCATGGCCACGCACGCCTCGGGAGCATAATCTGGCGGCGTGACCACGGAACCACCCTCGAGCCAGGACGCTCGCGTGACCCCGAGCAACGAAGAACTGATCGCCGAAGCGAAGGAACGGCCGGCGCCGCTCCTTCCCCTTCTGCATCGCTTCCACGAGCGGGACGGCCACCTGAGCGAGGAGGCGCTGCGTGCCGTCTCGGAGGGGCTGCGCATCCCCGTGGCGGACCTGTTCGGGACCGTGACCTTCTATCACCACTTCGCCCGCGAACCCGGCGGGGCGGGCGCCCCACGCGTCTGCACCGGCCCCGTGTGCCGCCTCAACGGCGCGCTCGGGCTGCTCGGCAGCCTCGACGGCGCGACGGAGATGCCGTGCAGCGGCCGCTGCGACGAGCCCATTCCGGTGCTCCGTGGTGGACACACGCTCGTCGGCGCATCCGCGGACACCCTCGAATTCCGCGACACCCCGCTGCCGCCGCCAGCACCCGACGGGATCACCGAGTGCGTCTTCGCTCACATCCGCGATGTGGATCGGAAGACCCTTTCCGGCTATCGTCGGACCGGCGGCTACCGGGCCCTCGAGACGGCAGTCACGTCGATGACCCCCGAGGCACTCATCGCGGTCGTCGACGCGAGCGGCCTCGCCGGCCGCGGCGGCGCCGGCTTCCCGACCGGCCGAAAGTGGCGCGCGGTGCGCGAAGCCGAGGGCGGTCCGAAGACCGTGGTCTGCAACGCGGACGAGGGCGAGCCCGGTTGCTTCAAGGATCGCGCGCTCATGGACCACGATCCGCACGCCGTTCTCGAGGGCATGGCGCTGGCCTGCTTCGCGACCGGAGCCCCGCGGGCGTTTCTCTACCTGCGATACGAGTACCCGGAGACGGAGCGCCTGCTGGACGCGGCGATCCGGGAAGCGGAAGAGGCCGGCATCCTCGGAGACGACGTCTTCGGGACCGGGCACGAGATCCGGATCCATCTCGTCCGGGGCGCCGGCGCGTACATCTGCGGTGAGGAGACGTCACTGCTGAACTCGCTGGAGGGCAAGCACCCCTTTCCACGCAACCGGCCGCCGTACCCCGTCACGCACGGCTACGAGGGAACGCCGACGGCGGTCAACAACGTGGAGACGCTGGCGTCCGTGCCCCCCATCGTGGTCCACGGCGCCGACTGGTACCGCGGACTGGGCCTCGGAGATCACGCGGGCACGAAGGTGATTTCGCTGTCCGGCGACATCGTCCGCCCGGGCAACTACGAGGTTCCCATCGGGCTCCCCCTGTCGACGCTCCTGTACGAGTGGGCCGGCGGCCCGCCCGAGGGTCGGTCGATCCGGGCCGTGACGATGGCCGGCCTCTCCGGCGGCTTCCTGGCCGGGGACGACCTCGCGGTCACGCTCGACGAGCCGTCGATCCGGTCGAAGGGGTCGTTCCTGGGGGCGGGAGGCATCATGGTCTTCGACGACACCCGCGACATGATCGGGGTATCGCACATGGCCATGGAGTTCTTCGCGCACGAGTCGTGCGGGAAGTGTTTTCCCTGCCGCATCGGCACGCAGCGGCTCACGGAGAGACTGGCCGGAAGCGCCGGCCCCCCGGAACTCGACCGGTGGCTCGACGAGGTCGCGGATCTGAATCGGACCATGAAGGAGACCTCGGCGTGCGGGCTGGGACAGGCCGCACCCTTGATCACCGAGAGCCTTCTCCGGTATTTCCCGGAAGAGGTCAGGCAACACGTGCAGGGAGACTGACGGGATGAGCGAGACGACGGGACGCACCATCGTCCTCGACGGACAGGAAGTGTCCTTCGAGCGGGGCGAGACCATCTTCCAGGTCGCCGAACGGCACCGGAAGGAGATTCCCACGCTCTGCTACGACGAACGGCTGGACCCCTTCGGGGGATGCCGGCTCTGCGTCGTGGAGCTCGAGGGCGCCCGCAACCCGGTGGCCTCGTGCACGACGAAAGCCGAGCCGGGCATGCGCGTCACGACCCGAAGCGGCAAGCTCGAGATGCACCGTCGCGTGCTCCTCGAGCTGGTGGCCTCGGAGAACCGCGAGGTCGACGTCGACGAGCTCTCCGGGTACGCGTCGCAGGAAATGGCGACGCTCGTCGATCGGTACGATGCCCGCACGGGACGCTTCGCCGGCCGGAAGTCCGGTACCTCGCGTCCCGACGACCCGAACCCGTTCATCAAGCGCGACTACGAGAACTGCATCTCGTGTTACCGCTGCGTCCGGGTGTGCGCCGAGCAGGAGGGCGATTACGCGATCTCGGTCATGAACCGCGGCTTCGAGACCCAGATCACGACGGAGTTCGGCGGCCTGCTCAAGGACTCCTCCTGCACCTTCTGCGGCCAGTGCGTGCAGACGTGCCCGACGGGAGCCCTGGCGGACCTCAAGGCGCTTCGACACGTCGAGATCGAGGAGCCGGTGGAGAAGACGCGGTCCGTGTGCACGTACTGCGGCGTCGGGTGCGCCGTCGACATCATGACCAAGGGGGATCAGGTCGTCGGCATCCAGCCGGCCATGGACGGCCCCGCCAACGAGGGCGCACTCTGCGTGAAGGGCCAGTTCGCCTACGACTTCGTCCACCACCCCGACCGGCTGAAGACGCCCTTCGTGCGCGATGACCACGGCCGGCTCGTGCCGGCCACGTGGGACGAGGCGCTCGACCGGGCGGCTTCCGGACTCCTGGCTGCGGTCAATCAGCACGGCCGGCACAGCCTGTACGCGGTCGCCTCCGGGCGCGCGCCGAACGAGGCCGGCTTCACGTTGCAGAAACTCGTTCGGGCCGGGCTCGGCACCTCGTACATCGATAACTGCAGCCGTGCCTGACACGCCCCGACAGTCGCCGGTCTGGCGGCAACGATCGGGCGGGGCGCGATGTCGAACCCGCTGCGCGACATGGAGAAGCCCGATGTAATTTTCTGCATCGGGACCAACATGACGGAGTGCCACCCGGTCGCCGCGACCCGTCTGAAGAAGGCGATCCGCAACGGCGCGAAAATGATCGTGGCGGACCCGCGCACGATCGACCTGGTCGGATACGCCGACGTGCACCTCCCGCTGCGCGTGGGCTCGGATGCCGCCCTGCTCCTGGCGATGGCGCACGTCATCGTGCGCGAGGGCCTCGTCAACGAGGGCTTCATGCGCGAGCGCACGACGGAGGCGGAGGCATTCCTCGAGCACGTGAAGCAGTGGACGCCCGAGTGGGCTTCGACGATCACGGGCGTCGATGCGGCGCTCATCGAGGAAGCCGCCCTCCTGTACGGTCGGGCGGAGCGCGGCGCCATCTACTACACGCTGGGCATCACCGAGCACATCTGCGGCGTCGACAACGTGCAGAGCCTGTGTAACCTGGCCCTCCTCACGGGCAACATCGGCCGCGAGGGGACCGGCATCAATCCCATGCGCGGGCAGAACAACATCCAGGGCGCGGGAGACGTCGGCGCGATCCCCAACAACTACCCGGGCTTCCAGCCGGTCACCGATCCGGCCAACCAGGCGAAGTTCCAGAAGGCGTGGGGCCGCGACATCGATCTCGAAAAAGGGATCACCAAGGTCCGCGCGCTGGAACGGGCCGGCGAACAGATCCGCGCGATGATCATCGACGGAGAGAACACCGTCGTGACCGACCCCGACCGGGAGCACTGCGAGCACGCGCTGAAGTCGCTCGATTTCCTGGTGGTCTGCGATCTCTTCATGACCGAGACCGCCGAGCTCGCCCACGTGGTCTTTCCGGCCACCGGCTTTGCCGAGACGGACGGAACGCAGACGAACACCGAACGCCGCGTCCAGCGGCTTCGGCAGGCGGTGCCGCCCCCGGGCGAGGCGAAGCCAGACTGGTGGATCATCTCGCAGATCGCCCGGCGCATGGGCTTCCAGGGTTTCGATTACGAGAGCGCGAAGGACGTCTTCAACGAACTCTGCTCGCTCTCCAAGACGTACGCCGGCCTCGACTGGGACAGGATCGAGTTCGGGGAATACCAGTGGCCCGTCCCGCACGAGGGACACCCCGGTACGCCGCGCCTTCACGAAGACGGCTTCATCAACGGACGCGGCATCTTCAAGCTCATCAACTATCGGGATCCGGCCGAGACGGTCGACGACGAGTACCCGGTCTGGCTGACCACCGGACGGCGGCTTGCTTCGTATCACTCGCGAACGCAGACCGGTCGGTCGTCGGGCATCGACTACCTCCTCCCGGAGGAGTCGCTCGAGGTGCACCCGGACGACCTCGCTGCGTGGGGTTTCCAGGACGGTGACTGGGTGGACATGGCGAGCCGGCGCGGTTCGGTCCGCATCCGCGTCAGCTCGACCACGCGCTCCCCGCGAGGCACCGTCTTCAGCTCGTTCTCCTTCAACGACGTGCCCGTGAACATCCTCACGGGCTCGGGCTACGACCCGGTCACCGATACGGCCGAGCTGAAGGTCTGCCCGGTACGGATCCGGCCGGCCCCAATCGGAGGGGACGTGGCCGCGGACTGAGCGAGGACCGAGCGCGATGGCCAATCTCAGCAACGACGACGAAGAGGGGATCTCCCTCTTTCCGATGTTCAATATCCTCGCCTGCACGCTGGGCGTGATGGTGTTCATTCTGGCCACGGTGGCGACAGTCTCGCTCGGCGCCGACAAGGCGATCGAGATCGTCGAGGCGCCGATCGAGCTGCCCGACTCGTCCGAGATGACGGTAGAGGACGCGGCGAGGGGCGCGGCGGAGCGCCGCCGCCCCGTCTGGATCGAGTGGGACGGCGTCCAGCTCACGATCTACCCGTCCATGGAGACCGTCGGGTTCGATCGCGACCTCCGCTCCTTCGACAGCTGGGACGAGACGTACGCCTACATCTCCGAACGGCTCACGGGAACGCGTCTCGGCGCCTCGGTCGCTCAGGTCGGACTCGAGCCGGAGCTCCGCTACGTGGTGCTGCTCGTACGGCCCAGCGGGTTCGACAATCTGCTGGAGATCGGAAGCTACTTCGAGTTCCTCGGGATCGACGTGGCCCACGAGCCGATCAACCAGCAGTGGCAGCGTGTGCGGGTGAATTGACGTGTACCGCAAGCCACGCGGAGGCGGCTCGCAGTCGATCCTGAACCTCGACTCGCTGATGGACATCCTGTCCTGTCTGGTCGGCGTCATGCTCTTCCTCGTCATCTACACGGTGCTCGAACTCGGCGCGACCTCCTTCCAGGTGGCAGTCCCGGTGCCGCTGGACCCGCCCGCGGGCAGTCGCCGGGTCCTGGTTCTCGCCAACGGAGGCACCGTCCGGGTTCTGGACGCCGCGCGTCCGATCCGGGACCTCTCGACGGGCATCGACCAGGTTCCCGTGGATGCGATGCCCGAGTTCGTGCGCCAGGTGAATCTGAGCGCTCCAACCGACGCCTACTTCAGCTACACCCTGGGCTACGACGCCGAGATGGCTGCGGTCGCGGGACGCGACCGGTCATTCCAGATCGCCGTCGACGAGATCCCGGGTGAGCCCGGCGAGACGCTGCAGGAACTGGACTCGGGATCTCGCTACGCGAGCCTGCTCGGCGGCCTGGACCCGAACGACGTGTGGATCGAGTTCGGCGTCGACGCGTTCACGCTTGACGCGTTCCGCCGTGCACGCGACCTGGCCGAGGCCCGAGGCTTCGCCACCCGATGGGGTCCGCTTTCGCTCGATTTCCCCGTAAGCTTCTCCCTGGACGACGACGCGCAGGGCCCGGGCCCGCGCAGATCCCTCTCCCAACGATGAGGTAGTGAGCCGGTGACCACTCCCCCACCGCCCAGCGAAGGTCCAAACGACGCTCGGACAGACGAGCCGCTCGGACCGGGCGCCTCCGACGAAGCTGCTGCGGCGCTCGCGGCGCAAACCGCCGCCCGGGGTGCCAGCGCCCGCGCAACGTCGAAGCGCTCCGTGTTCCAGAGCCGGGCCATGAAGGCCGCGCTCCCGGTTTCTACGGCGCTGGTACTGACGGTTCTCCTGCAGGTCGTTCTGGACGCGGCGGTCCCTCCGGAGGCATACATCTTCCGGCTCTTCCGGCCGCCGGGCGGATGGGTGATGTCTCTGGTGCCGGGTATCATCCTCTTCTTCTTCGTCTGGACGATGGTCGATCTCGCCCTCAAGAACGGCGAGGGCCGGGCCAACGAGCTCGACCTCGACCGGCGCGAGATCCGCCAGCTGCCGAGCCTGGTGGCCCAGGAGTCCGTGCCGTCCATCCAGCGCCGCATTCTCGCCCTCGACACGCCCGACCGCCCCGTCGCGCGCAGGCTGCTCTGGCTCCTGTACTACCTGGAACACAACGCGGACGCGCAGCGCACACACGAACTCCTCCGTCACCAGTCGGACCTGGACGCCGACACGGCCGCGGCCGGGTACAGGACGGTCAAGCTCTTCATCTGGGCCATGCCGATTCTCGGCTTCGTCGGAACGGTTCTCGGCATCAGCCTCGCTGTCGGGGGCTTCTCGAGCTTCCTGACCAGCGACCTTGCCATCGATGACGTCAGCCAGGTCACAGCGGAGCTGGGCAACGTCGCGTCGGGACTGTCGTTCGCCTTCGACACCACCCTGCTGGGTCTTCTCGGTGGTCTGGTGGCGAACGTCCTGCTCTCAGCCATCCAGAAGCGTGACGAACGCTTCTTCACCAAGCTGGAGGAGCTGGGGCTCAGCATGGTCGCAAACAGCCGTCCGGCGGCCGCGCGCGACGAGTCCCCGCACGCCGCGGCACCGACCGCCGTCGACCCCAGATTCGAGTCGCTCATGCAGCACCGGCTCGAGGAGATCGGCGCGCTGGTCGACCGCACGCGTCAGGTGATGCTGGGGCTCAGCGAGACGTCGGCCAGGATGAGCACGGGACTCCACGAATCGATGTCGTCCATGAAGCAGACCGTCGACGAGCTCGGCAGAAACCTCGAAGGTGTCTCCGAAGCGCTGGCCGCGGGCACGGCTTCGCAGGAGTCGGTCGAGCAGGCCGTGCGCCGGCTGTCCGAGTCGATCAGCGCGTTCGGCGACGGCCTGGCCCAGCTGCGCGAGGAGCAGAGCACGCTGGCGCCGGTGCTGCGGCAGCTGGCCGGCCCGCTGGAGCTGCGACTCGTGCCCGGCACGACGCGCCCTGACGGCGGGAGCTCCTCGCCACGCTAACGAGACGGGGCCACGTCCTCACCTCGCGAAGCTCCACTCCGGGAGCCGGGCCTCGGTCCGCGACTCCATCACGGTGCGGATCCGCGCCACGACGTCGGGGTGAGCCGCCGCGAGGTCCGTCGTTTCGCCGGGATCTAGGTCCAGATCGTACAGCTCGATGGGGGCGTCCGGGTCGTCGTGCCCTCCGAGCCGGACCCCCTTCCAACGCCCGATCCGCACCGCCTGGGCTCCATTCCAGAGCCCGTGATATTCCCAGTACAGCGGCGGATGCTCGGACCCGGGTTGCGCGCCGAGGAGCACGGGAAGCAGGGACACGCCGTCGATCCCCGGCGGCGCCTCGACGCCGGCCGCCTCTGCAAACGTCGGCATCATGTCCCAGAAGGCCGAGACGTGGTCGCTCACGGCGCCTGCCTCGATCCGTCCCGGCCAGCGCGCGATGAGCGGTACCCGCACGCCGCCTTCGTAGACCGAACCCTTGAGTCCACGGAGTCCGCCGCTGCTCTCGAAGTACTCCGCGTCGACGCCGCCCGTGTAGGTCGTGCCGTTGTCACTGGAGAACATGACGAGGGTGTTCTCGGCGAGCCCGAGCTCGTGGAGCCTCGCCAGGATGCGGCCGATGTGCGCGTCCATGCGGGTGATCATGCCGGCGTACGCGGAGAACGGTCGCCAGTGCGGGAGATAGCCACGGTCTCCCAGGTACGGCTCTTCGTCGAAGGCGCCCTCGTATTCAACGAGCGACGAGTCCGGCACCTGAAGCGCGAGGTGCGGCACGGTGAACGGCAGATAGAGGAAGAACGGCTCGCCGGCGTGCCGATCCAGGAAGGCGAGGGCGTCGTCGGCCATGACGTCGAGCGAATACTCGTTGCCCCGATAGCGCACGTACGCGCGGGGATCGGACGGATCGTCCCCCTCGAAGCGCTGGTGCGGGTGGAAGTAGGGGTTGTCGAGCGGCACGCGCTCACCGTTCCGCCACAGGTGGGTGGGCCAGAAGTTGTGCGCCAGTTGCTGGTCGAGATAGCCGAAGAAGTAGTCGAAGCCCTGGTGATGCGGCTCACCCAGGGTCCCTCGGCCGCCGAGGCCCCACTTCCCGATGGCGCCGGTCACGTACCCGGCCTCGCTCAGCATGGTCGCGACGGTGTACGTCCCCGAATCGAGCGGCATCTGTCCGAGCTCGTCGGGGTCGGGGTAGCCTCCGACCTCGAAGTTGTCGCGGATCTGCGCGTGCCCGGTATGCAGCCCGGTCAGGAGCGTTCCGCGCGACGGCGCACATACCGGGCTGCCCGCGTAATGCTGCGTGAAGCGCATCCCCTCCGCCGCGAGTGCGTCGAGGTTGGGCGTCCGGATCTTCGTCTGGCCGTAGGAGCCGAGCTCGCCCCAACCGAGGTCGTCGGCGAGCATGTAGACGATGTTCGGGGGCCGAGCCGGCGGTTGGGGCTCACACCCGCCGATCAGGAACAGCACCAGGAACGTCAGCGTCCGACGTGCTGCGGGGCCGGGAAAAGTTGGAGACTCGAGGTGCATGGGTCCGGACTCTCGGGGCGTCGTGCGCGAGCGCCCTCGGGCCGCCCGCCGTTACGGTCGGGAAGATGCGCGCGGGCCCTGCCGGACACCAACCCGTACACGGGCGCACGACCGCCGTTCGCCCGCCCATGGCGGCAGCCGCGCCGTGTCCCTACCGTCCCGGGCAGCTTCCCCACCCCCCCGGACGGCATCGGGAGAGCCGAAGGGTTCCGTCGACGCCGAAAGACCCGATGGCCCTCGACGCGGATCTCGCGGGGTGGCGCACCGAGTCGAGCCAGCTGCTGCTGAAGCTGCAGTACGCGTTTCGCAGGTAGTCCTTCCGCCTCACACGACAACATGGGAGGTTGCATGACGGTGTCCCGACCGCGCGGGTCCTTCGCGCCCGTCCGCTCCGGCCTCGCCCGCCCCGGGCGTTTCACGATCTTCGGCCTGCTCTGGATCGCCGCGGCTTCGGGCACACCGTCTTCGTCGGCCGCGCAGCAGAGTCCGCTGCCGAGGGTGGAGAAGGTGCGCAACTACCTCCCGCACATGACGGTGCCGGAGGTGCAGGAGCTGCTCGGCCGCAGCGACATGGTGATCATTCCCGTGGCGTCACTGGAACAGCACGGGCTGCACCTCCCCATCGGCACGGACTATCTCAACGGGGTGGAGCGCGCGAAGCTCATCGCCCAGCGGGCCGACGTGCTTGTGGCGCCGATCCTGCTGCCCGGACAGTCGCCGTACCACATGGAGTTCGCCGGTACGATCACCCTGCCCTCCACGCTCATCCAGGAGGTCTACGTCGAGGCGGCGAAAAGCCTCATGCGCCACGGCTTTCGCCGCTTCCTCGTCCTGAACGCGCACGGGGGCAACGCGGCCACCACGCGCTTCATCGTGGATCGCATCAACCAGGAGACGGAGGGCATCGCCGTCGACCTCGGCGGCGTGCTCGGACCCTTCATGCCGAGGTCCGGCGCGGAGCCGGCTTCGGACGAGCCTGCCCTCTTCGACCGGCACGGGGGAACCGGGGAGACGGCGAGCTCGCTCTATCTGACGCCGGAGCTGGTCGACCTCGAGGCTGCGGTGCCCGCCGTGCTCACGCTGCCACCGCACATGGACGCCATGCTGCCCGCGGTCGTGGCCGGTGACCCGACCGCCCTCGCCGTCTTCCTCGCGGAAGGGCTCAAGGACCAGGCCACCGGCAAGGGCACGTCGGCCGCGGAGATGTCGACTACGGGGGTCTGGGGCGTGCGGGACCCGGCCGACGCGACGGCCGAGCGTGGCCGCGCGGAGACGGAGGCCATGGTCGA
>Ga0222714_10004742_pt1 | contig 13201 bp, 18 predicted proteins | sample C33_3DmetaG_FD_165048 | JGI IMG/M metagenome (GOLD analysis project Ga0222714, IMG submission 165048) | Estuarine water microbial communities from San Francisco Bay, California, United States - C33_3D | ecosystem: Environmental > Aquatic > Marine > Unclassified | place: USA: California... | reverse complement strand
ATATTTCATTTCCTATCTCGTTTCTTCTTTTCTTGAATTCATCAGTCTTGAAAATTAATTCACGTCTTTTTTGGTCAGATTCAATTAATCCATCTAAATCAAAATCAACTGCCCTTGCTTTGAGCATGTCTTGAATAATTTGTGGATTTTCTTTGAGTATTTTTGGATCTAGCATCACTCTATCACCTTTAATGCTAGTTGGATATGGTCCATAACTTCATCAATTGTTCCAATTAACTGCTTCATGTTTTTTCTACTTTCAAAATTAAAAACTAGTTTGTTATCAACATTTTGAACATCTAGACTCAATCCCTCTGGAAAATCCACATTATCTGGCTCTAGTGCTTTTTTGACAGTCTCTGCCTTTTCTCTTGTAATGTTACTGAGAACTATCTGTACTTGACACGTTAACGACATTTACTTCTAAATAATTGAGGAACTCATCTAATTTGTCTTTAGTTATTTTTGCACCAGCTGCAGCATCGTGACCTCCACCTATACCTTCAAACTTCTCAGCAGCGGATCTCATTAATTCACTAAGATTGATGTCTGATTTACATCCAAAGGATTTTCTTGATGAAAACTTGATCGTGTTCTCTTCTCCATTCGTTCTCAAAATTACAATTTTTCCTGAATTTTTTGGAGAACCTGCGATAAGTGATGAAATGGTACCTGTCATGGTTTCAGGAACAATGTCTTCACCATTGACCATTACGCATGTCTCACTCTCTGAAATTCTCCATCTTTCATTTGATAGGATGTTCATGTATTCTCTAATCATTTTTCTATAATCTGTCAAGATGGTCTCTCCTTCTCTTAGTATCTTGTTTCTATCTCCCATACATATTGCCATTCCAACTCCTGAACGACTAATCCTTCCACAAGAATTAAGCATGGTTGAAAATTCTCTACCATCTCTTAAGAAACTCCTCTTATCCTCTCTTGGAAATGTGTATGTATATCCGATTAATTCTGACATGATCTCAGTGGCATTCTTTCCAGCTGTAAATTGAGTGATTGATTCAATGACTTGTCTCTTTTCCTCCTCATCTAATTCTGCAGGAACTCTCCATCTACCTTCATCTTTTAACTTAATTCCAGATGAATTTAGTAGGGAAAGACAGGCATCTCTGTTCCAAGTTAATCCTTCAATAAATGGCTGTGAAGTAAATGCAAGAGCATCTGGAAGTGGTCTTGTTTCTCTTCCAACCAATAATAGGTCTAAATCAATCTCTACTAGTCCCTCTTCTTTAGCTGTGTTTGCAATCTCAAAATTCTTTCCAGTGAATGACTTTCTTTCTCCCTGATCTTGTCTGTCTCCTAGAGCTGATACAACTGCTATTGATGATAAATCTGAATTTTTTTCATCTAATGCCATGGCTGCAAGATATGCCATTCCACCTGCACAAATCTCTAATCCACCATCAATTCCATATTTCCATGCATTAATCACATTAGGATTTTCTTTCTCCTCTTCTGAAATTTGGTGATGATCCAAAACAATCCAGTTGTCTCCCAAGTTCTCATTAAGGTCCTTTGCAAAACCTCCACCAAGATCTGTAACAATATGGAAATCTCTAGAATCTGTTTTGAAAGAATTAACAACATTTCTGCTAAATTCTTTTGATGTCCTGACAGTACAATTTGCTCCAGCTCTAATCAGAGCTTTAGTAATTATACTTCCAGAAGTTAGCCCATCACAATCAATATGGGTAGTAACAAAAATTGATTTTTTTGATCTTATACAATCTGTAACTTTATCTTTGAAAAACGAAAGTGACTCATCAAGTGATTTTGTCATTACTCTAGTTGAGCTACTACTGATTTATATTTCCAAGTTGCTGGAATTCTTCCGATCTTTTTGTAATAGACAGATAGTCTGTGAACTTTGGCTTCAATCAATTCCAAAGATCTAACATTTCTTCTATCTCCTTTGTTGTCTTTGAGATGCTTTTGAAGGCCTACTGCTTTTTTGACAATGTTTTCCAAGTCTTCTGGCATCTCTGCTTTCAAATCATTTTCTTCTAAAATCTCACCAACTGTTTTTTTTGTAATTGGTTTGATTAGTGGAATTGAATGTTGATCTCTTAGTTTAATTCCAATTTGACTAGGAGTTAATCCGTCTTTGGAATATTTTACTACTAATTCCTCAATTTCTGCAGGACTTTGTGTAATCCATGAAGGTGCACGCAATGTAGCTGGTCTAATAGAATGTGACTTTCCGTGTCTGTGAGTGTGCATTCGTCCCATGATTTGGCTCACTTAAGAGCAGAATTAAACGTTACTTATACTGATCTCGTACATTATTCGAATTTTGGGGCTCAGAATAAAGTTTTAAATAAGTATTGTTCGTCCAACGGATTAGGTAATCGGTATGAATACAAAAGTACTATTAACAGCAACCATGCTATCTGTATTTTTCTTCGGTGCCATCGGTGCAGCTTCTGTTGCATTTGCCCAGTACATGGGTAACGTTGGTGACGAGGGACAAACCGGATCTTACACATTAGAGGAAGCACTTGAGATTCAAAGAAGAAGAATCGAATCTGCTGAAGCAAACCCAGGTTCTGGCTCAGGAACTCCATATCTTGATGCTAGTGGTGTCGTCGGCGCAGCAGTAATTGCAGGTGCTGTCTTTGGTGGTGTTGCAGGAGCTTTCTTCATTAGAGGAAGATCTGGCAAATACGCAGCAATGGGCAGAGGATAAAATACCTCACTTTTCTCTTATTTTATTATCTATTCCTAGTGTATACTGATCTCGTACTTTGCGATAATAAAAGAAATGTATATATCGCAGAAATTGAGCCAAAATATCATGACTCCTATCGTAGGAACTTTCCTAAGCATCCTGTCATCACTAACAGGACAACTAGGACCAAACTATGATCCATTATTCTATGATGTAATGATTTACATCTTCGGAACCATGATGTTCACTGTATTCCTTCTTGGAATTATCTCATTCTGGTTACGTGTTCACGGATGGGCATACAAAGACAACCGTGAGAGATGGGTCGACGAATTGGACAGACACTTTGAAAGAGAAGGTATCGGTCTTATTCCAGACAACGGAAAATACTGGTAGAAATACTACCTTTTTCATTTTCATTATTTTTAATTACTTAGAGCAATCTATCTTTAAGTCGTTTTTAAGAAACATACTATTTTTTACAAAGTCAACAATTGGCTAATTTTCTGGTAGGAAGTCCCTGTCCTTTGATTCGTCATATGCCTTTGACGTAAATTCAGCTCTGTAGTTATATCCGTCTTGCAGGGGATGATTGATGAAATGAGGTGACTCTTTACCATTAACGTATATTGTTGACTTACTTTGGTCCATGTCTCTTAGTGGAAAGTCCCACATCCACAAAAAGTGACCAATTTCAAATGGAAAATCCTCTTCCCATTCAGCGTAAATCGTACCGTCATTCGTTAGAGTGTACATAGTTCTTTGACATTCGCCGTCTAGACCTGAATTGATGTTTGCTGGAATTTCAGCTGGAATGCCATCAATTATCAACTCTAGGGTTACTTTGATTTTGTAAGGTGTATCTCTATCGTTAATGCAAACTTTGAGGGGATCATCTTGACTTAACTGACCCTGAATTATACTGCTTGCAACACCAACTGATATTGCGATAGCTGCAGTTATAGCTAGAAACTTTAGTGTCTTTTTTCTCTTGTATGGATCACCAGTTCCAGGCCATATCATGCTAGGATAATTCTAGCCAGATTCCTTAAAGTCCTTTCTCTTAGTCATAAACAATCTCGATTGTATCTAGTTGGTCTTGGTGGTCTGCAAGAAAGTAGGTGATGTCATCAGAGTCAATCTCCAGCCATTCTGATTCTCCCATGTATGGAAGGTAGTCTTCTACAAATAATTCTCCTGGACCCGAAAATCTCACCAAGACATTTTGTCTTTTTGGATTTATCTCAAAAGGGAGTTTGAGGACTTTGCCTCTTCTTTGATTTTGAACGTTTACTTTGTATGGGTCTTCTCTAAATTCTACTTCTCCAAAAAAGTAACTTTGGAAAATATCTAGTTTTTTAATTTTGAAATTCAACATTGTACTTTACCTACTTTCCTGTTATTGATAAAATTAAGTTTTTTTTACTTACGTTAATCGTAGTGATTATTAGAAAATGAAAAGGAAAAGGTTGGGTGGTTTAGATTACTTGCCAGGGTCGTGTTGCAAACGTAATGACATATCCAACACCAATCATAATTGATTGATATGCGATGTTGGTATATGGGATTGGTTTGATAATTGGTTCGCCTTCAACGACAACTGTTTGACCTGGACCAAGTCCTGGACCAACTTTGGCTACATTGAGTTGGGTGTGTACGTGGTATACACCTGCTTCAAGTGCTTTTGCAGATAGTGAATATTCGATGACAGAGTTTCCTGGAATGTCAAAGACGTTTCCTGGTGGGTCTCTGGCTAACATTTCCCATCTGTTACCTGCATTGGTTGACTCTGAGAAAATGGAAATCCATCCTCTAAGGTCTCTTTCTACAAGACTGACTAATGTTCCTTGAAGTGTCAAGGTTTCGCCAGTTTGCAGGGATTGTCTGTTAAAGGTTTCATCTTCAATTCTGATGAAACGACTCTGGAGTTGTGCTTGGACACCGTGTGCATCTGCAGTTGGAAGGATAGACTCAACCCAGTTGAAACCTAAAGTTCCTAGTGCAAGTACGACAGCTAGTCCGAATACGAAAATCTTTTTTTCGACCATAGTTATCCCTAATATTGTGAAAGACAATACACGTCGTTATATGTTTTACCTTCATTGCGAGGATCGATACTAAAATATATGATAATCATCGATGTTAAACACCGAAAATGAAAAAAAATCATTGTTATTTTTACACTAAAAAGAATATAAAATGAATTTATTTTATAAAATAATGCAAAATACATTAAAAATTTTATATAAATTAGACTAATTGTAATCTCTTACTTTATATTCTCTACATACACCATGGTTATCATGGCACAGATGCCCGCATTAATCCCAAAAGAAGTTGAGATTCAGAGACTAAAGAAAATCTGGCTCATCGTTATTGCTATGGGATCTACCGCAGCATCAGTCGAAGTAGATAACTTCGTTGATGGTTCTCTACATCAGACTTCTATCAGAGATAGTGCATTTACTCCAGCTCACTGGTGGTTATATTCCCACTTTGTAGCACTTCCACTCGGATGGGGTTCAGCAGCAATCTATGATAGAAAAGTTCCAGTTCTCAGAGGTCCAAATAACTCAATGAACACTGGTTTGAAAATGACCATTCTTGGTTACTTAGCAACTATGTTCACAATTGGAGTCAATGAGATGTGGCACTTCTGGTTTGTAGAGGAAATCTTTGCAGTTCCAAACCATTGGATGTTTAACATGGGTGTTGTAGTAGCATTCATGGGTGCACTTGCATACGTAGTCAGAGTATATGCTAGACTCGTAGAACTAGGTGCTGAGACTCCAGGTGAGAACCCATATGTCGCAGAGATGTACAAGATGGCCTTAGAAGGCAAATTGTATAGTAGATCTATTCCATAGACAAAATGTGCAATAGCACAATTTTTTCTTATTTTATTATTTTCTAGAAAGGACGTAGATCGTACTCTTCATGGCAGTTTAAGAAAGACTTAAAAGGATTCTCTATTAGAATAATTCCATAATGACTCTTCCAAAGGGATTCGGTTCAGGCGGTGGCGGTGGATCATCCAGCGCTGACGTAGAACGAATGATTGGACGACGCGTTGAAAACATGACTGGTATGATCACAATTTCATACTGGGCAGCATTATTAGCTACTTTTGGTGGTACTGCAGCCGGATACTTCTATTATCCATGGGCATATCCAACAGCAAGTGGCCACTTTGCATTCATCGTACTTGCAATCATTGAGGCAATAGGTTACATCTTCTGTGTTAAAGTCATGGAAGAAGGTTCTAACAAGAACAGTAATGGTATAGTTGGCGGCAGTATTGCAGCAACCGTAGCATTCGTAATATTCGTAACCATGTTCGTCGGTCGTTAAACAGAAGGCAACCCCTTCAGAACACTTCTTTTTCATTTTAATTTTTGAGAAATACCTGTGGTATTTGCCAAATCAGTGACGATCTCCATCAAACTCTAAAATTTTATATACTGACCCTTTCATCAACTTGATATGGTCTGGTTAAGACGATGTACACACTACTTGTTCATAGTAGTGGTTGCAGTTAACTCTACACTGTTAACAATTAATGCAGGAGACTACATCTTCTACACTGACTGGGCTTGGACTTCGTACACGGTATTCTCAATATCGCAAACGTTGATGCTTATTGTAGGTGCAACATATTACCTTACATTTACAGGCGTTCCAGGCACAGCAACGTACTACGCTCTGATTATGACAGTTTACACATGGATTGCAAAGGCAGCCTGGTTCTCACTAGGTTATCCATATGACTTCATTGTAACACCAGTTTGGTTACCATCAGCAATGCTGTTGGACTTAGTCTACTGGGCAACAAAGAAGAACAAGCACTCCTTGATACTGTTCGGCGGCGTACTAGTAGGAATGTCATTACCATTATTCAACATGGTAAACCTGATAACAGTAGCAGACCCACTAGAAACGGCATTCAAGTATCCAAGACCAACATTGCCACCATACATGACACCGATAGAACCCCAAGTAGGTAAGTTCTATAACAGCCCAGTCGCTCTCGGTGCAGGTGCAGGTGCAGATTTGGGATGTACATTTGCAGCATTAGGTTGTAAATTGAACACATGGACTTACAGATGGATGGCCGCTTGGTCAAAGTGGGACTAAAAACCCAACCTTTTCCTTTTCATTTTATTATCTACTTCTAGTGAAAACTTTAGAAAATTTTTTTGAAAAATAATTTTAGAAATCTAATAGTTTTTGATTAGGAGTTCAAAGTGACCTGTTCTCTTTTTTGAATTGGAGTTTATGGAGCGGTTAGCTTGAATCCTGTTTACTTTCCAAGGTTTTTCTGAGAAGATATCAGAAACTTGTTTTGAATCTGAATTTGATAATAGGACTTTACATCCTTTAGAATCTAATCTATTACACAGGTCTGCTAATCTTTCCAAATCTTTATCGGTAAAATCCTTATTTGTATAACTTGTAAAATTTGCAGTATTACTTACTGGTTGGTATGGTGGGTCAAAATATACTAGATCTCCTTTTTTGACATCTCGTAAAACTGCCTCAAAATCACGACATTTGATTGAGACTTGGGTTGTTTGTAGAATATTACTTACCGAGCGAAGATTATCTTCATTTACAATATTTGGATTAGAGTATCGTCCTAATGGGACATTGAATTTTCCTTTACTGTTGACTCTGTATAATCCGTTAAAACAGGTCCTGTTCAAAAAGAGCAATCTTGATGTCTTCTCAATCTCGCTTCTAGGATTTGATTCGCGTACAGAATAATAATATGATTTTGAATCCTTATGATAATTTTTTTCGTGATTTTTGAGAGATAAAATCAGATCATCAATTCTGTTTCGAATTGTGGTATATGCTAAAACTAGATCAGAGTTCAAATCAGAGATGCTGCATTTTTGGTCATTTCTATCAGTAAGAATGTGGAAGAGTAAAGCACCACCTCCGATAAATGGCTCATAATAGGTTCCAAAGTTCTCTGGTAAATTCTCGTTTAGTATTGGAATCAACTGGCGTTTTCCACCTGCCCATTTTACAAATGGTTTTGGGACTACGGGAGATACTTGGGAGTATACTTGTTTCAATACTTTGTATTGCAGAATTTTTTAACAATTTAGAAGATAAAAAAAATTGATCTAGGACTAGGTTTTTCCTAGTTGAGTGAGAAGTTAAATACAAACTTCGTAAATCTCTTGAAAATCCATTTTTGAATGATAATTTTGAAAATTGAAAAAGCTTCGAACGGGATCCGAACCCGCGACCTTTACCTTACCAAGGTAACGCTCTACCAGGCTGAGCTATCGAAGCACAAATTGACCCTGTAGAAAATCCTTATAATTCTTCATTATCGGGGCAAAAATCTGTAAACTGTTAAATTTCACACAGATTTTTACCATTTTGGAGGAGTAATCAAGCCTGGCCAAAGTAAGTGCACTTTGTGCTTTTGGACATGCAGGACTTAAGATCAAATAATGGGTGATCCTGTCTCTCAGGAGTTCGTGGGTTCAAATCCCACCTCCTCCATACACAACTATTTTTGTCTAATTCCTCTAGCGTTTAGAACTTCATAGACTTCTGGTATGGACCAGACAAAACCAACATGGACACAATCTTTCTCGTCACAGAGCTGACAATATAATTCACCTTTCTGAACTGCAACTTCTGCAATTCTATTTTTGATGTTGTCTTTAAGAATAATTCTATCATCATCAACTGAAATCTTTTCAATCTTTGGAGCGTATCTTGCAAAGGTCCTATCCTTTTGCATCATCTCCTCTAACATGTAAGTTACATATCCTGAGAAACTGTTGACTCCCTTCATTGCTAGGTCGTCTTTACTCTTTTGATAAACTTCTTGGAATTTATCATAGACAGTTTCAGAAACGGTAATTGATTTGAATCCTGCTTTTGGCAATTTACTTTCCTCTTACCGTACTTTAAAGTACCTTCTATATAACATTTTATTTTAAAAAATAGTTCTCACACAATTAATGAAAATTAGTGTTTATACAATACCTTCATCATAGAGCAATAATGGGAAAAGGATATTCTGAAGAAGATATTCGAGAAAAACTAATCTCTGTTTTGAAGCATTCTGAATCTGGAATGTCTGGTGTAGAGATTTCCGAACAAATGAAAGTTAATCGTATCACTATGACAAAGTATCTTAAAGTATTTGCAGCTGAGGGACTTGTCCGACAAAAAAATATTGGAAACATAACACTATGGTTTTTAGAACCTGGACAAGAATCATTCCACTTTCCAGATGATTATTTCAAAATAGCACCAAAGTTTCTTGATTTTCTGATAAAAGGAAATGAAGATCAAGTCTCTTCTTTAATTAGAAACTCTCTTCATTCTGGTGCCACCATAAATCGTTTGATACTTGAAATTATTTTGCCTGCAATTGACGCAGTGAAGAATCTGTTTGATGATGGAAAGATTGGTACTGCTGAGCAAAATCTTCTCAGAACAATTATTTCAAAATCTCTTCAAATATTAGACCAGATTCCTATAGTTGCCGACTCTAAAAAAAATGTAATTGTACTTTCTGCCGACTTTCAAAGTAGTTTAATTGCAGAAGCAGCTTCTACTGCCTTTCACTCTGATGGGTGGAAAGTATATCATCTTGGAGATATGTCGTCCGCCATCGACGTCCTCTTTGATCTTGATTTTCAGAAGTTGATTGGAAAAGTTTGGAAACAGAAACCTGGTGTCCTGATTGTAGTTGTTTTTTCACAAACCGATGAAGGTTTGAATTTCTTTGCTGATTCAATAAATCCAATAAAATCAAAATCTGGAAAAAATATGAAATTGATTCTTTGTGGAAGTACTTCAAAGAAAGCCAAAACTGAATCAGACCTAGTGACAGACAAACTTGATCAAATTATCCAATGGTCTCAAACAGTATATCAAAATCAAAAGTAATGGGCCCGATGAGATTCGAACTCATGACCTTTCGATTATCAGTCGAACGCTCCAGCCAAGCTGAGCTACGAGCCCACGAACAAATCTCTAGGTCAGAGTCATTTAAGTCTAATTTTCTTTCCACTTGATAGAACAACCAATTGAGGGGTCAAAGTCCTTTTCAATTTTTTGACCAGATACTAGTGTGTGTATGTTATTGATCATTGTCTTTTCAGTTGCAGTATCCTCAGGCTTCATGGCATTGTCAATCCTTCCATGAAAAACTAACTGTTTTTGAGCATCAAACAAGAATGGGTCTGGAGTACACATTGCTCCATATTTCTTGGCAATTTCTTGTGTCTCATCAACCAGATAATCAAATTTGAATCCCTTTTCCTTTGCAGTCTCTTTCATTGCTTCAAAACTGTCTTCAGGATAATCAGTAGAATCATTACTGTTAATTGCAATCATAGCTACATCATTACCGCATTTCTCATGCAACTCATTGAGTGCATCAACTTTGGCCTTGACATAAGGACAATGATTACACATGAAAATCACTAGATATCCCTTGTAATCATTATAGTCATTTAGGGCATGTTTTTTATCATCAATTCCTAAAAGTTCAAAATCCGGTGCTGAATCTCCAGTCTTTAACTTAACTTGGGATTCTAAAAGTACCATGTGCAAAGGTTCTTGTTTTCAAATAAAATCCTTGCCTAGAAGACAACAATTAAAATCCACAGATAAATCTAGACACGTGTGGGCCGGTAGTATAGCCTGGTAGTATACCCGCCTTGCACGCGGGGGGTCACGGATTCAAATTCCGTCCGGTCCACTTTTTGGTTTTATACGCGATCCATGCTGAATTTCGAACGGCTAAATGGATTTAAATAGGACAAGTTTGAGTTTTTTTCATGGCAAGCGCAGTTGATGGATGGCCTGTGTTCATTCCACTTATTGTTGGTTTAGCTCCAGGATTAATTTACTGGTTAGCAATTACCGCAAAGAGAAACTAAACTTACATCTCTTTTTATTATTTTATTTGTTTAGTGTAAACTAGGTTTAACGATGTTACCTTACTTGTTCACTATTTGATATGTTGTAGAAAATTAATCTCCTTACAAAACAATCATTGATGAATAACTTCACTCTTTCAGTTTTTTTGATTTTTTTGTTAATGCCACTTTCTCAAGCATTTTCAGCCGAGGTTACTGATACTCCATCAACACTTTCTGTATCTATAACCAGTGAAGCTCCTTTTGTCTACCAAGATTCTGAAGGATATACTGTTGTGGTGGGTACAGTCAAGAATCATAACACTCTGACTTCAGTGACTAATGTAATAATTCAAGTAAATTATTTTGATGATTTTGATCCTAGTCCAATAGAGGTCAACAGTGGAAGAACTATTCTTGAAGTAATTCCACCCAATGGGGAATCTCCATTTGCTATTCGTTCTGAAACACCTAACCCTGAAATCACAGAAGCATCAGTCACTTTGCTTGGATTTGATTCCTCTTCTTCAAAACAAAAAGGTCTTATGGTATATTCTAGTGAAATATCCCTTGATAATCGTCTGAGCTTTAAGGGAGTTCTGGAAAACAGCGGAGCTCCAAATTCTAACACCAATGTTTACATGGCATTGTATGATGGATTTGAACCATCTAGAATTTTAGAAGTAATTACAATTGATCTAGGTGATGTTGAATCTGATGATGAGGTTTCCTTTAATGTTGATAGACAAATTGATTCAAGGGCAATAGGATTTTTGCTGTTTGCAGAATCTGATGTGTTCTCTTCTAATTTTGTCGATGTGAAAATTCCAAAACCTCAATTACTAACAAAACTTGTATCTATCTCTAATGTGTCTGTGACAAATTCACAGGGTGATACACTTTCTATAATTCCAGTTGATTCTGTGGTAAATGTTAGAAGCCAAACATGGATTCAATTTGCTGCAGACCAGACTACAAATGAAACTCCATACACATATTATATTCAAGTCAAGGAGGCTGAAACTAGTAAAGTTGAATATATTGGAAAAGATGACGGCCGCTTTATTGGCACTGGATTACAGTTCCCGACAATAGATTGGATACCAACAAACACTGGACTCTATTTCATTGAGACATTCGTTTGGGATAGAAACAATATTCCAATAGCAGAACAGGGTCCATTTGTTCTCATTAATGTTCAGTAGTAAGTTTATTTTCAAATATATTCCATAATTAACATGTCTCAGTTTTCTCTTGTTGCTATGGGTGGAACTTTTGACATAATCCATAGAGGACACATAACATTACTTACAAGTGCATTTGAAATATCAGATAAAGTAATCATTGGTTTAACAAGTGATGATTTTGCAAAAAAGAGAGGAAAGACTCTTTATCATAACTATGAAACGCGATTGACAAATCTTACTGAAACAATCATCAACGAATTTCCAAGTCCCTCCTTTCAAATAAGTAAACTAGATTCCGATTTTGGTCCTGCTGTGCTGGAACCCGAAGTTCAAGCATTGGTTGTAAGCGATGAGACAAGCAGTCAGGGAGAAGTACTAAATGATTTGAGGGCTAAAAAGAAACTTTCTCCTGTGAAAATAATTACTGTCCCAATGCATTTGGCAAAAGACGGGACAAGAATATCTACAACCAGAATTAAAAATTCTGAAATTGATTCAGAAGGAAACTTGTTATCAGTTGACAAGTAGCTTGCACAACTTTGAGTAATTATAATAAAACAAAATTACAAGATTCATGCACATGGCAATAATACCTCATATGATGAAGAAGATAGATAATGATATTTCCAATCTAAAACAGGGACTCCATCCTCAAAATTTATCCTACTGGTTCGATAAAATCATCAAAGAGACAATTGAAATGGCACCCCCCTGGCTTCAAGACAAAATCAAAGTTCACCAAGACCCAATTTTGTTGATGAAATTTAATTTGGATATATCAAAACGTGCAGTTCGCTATTTCATGATTGCGGTAGATAATAATCTGGATGATATGCCATACTCTACAAGACTCTATTTTCTCAAAGTTCAAGAAATAATGTCTACTGAAATGGATAAATCCCTAGTTTGATTGAATTTCTTCATTCTAGGCATAAATGAGACCTCTAAGTATCTATAACCAAACGATTCCTCATAATTAGAATCATGGACCTTTACAAATCAAAGTATTCAGATAAGAAAAAATCTGGAATTAGACGAAGAGATGACGCATCTCGTTCTTTTAGAAATTCCAGAGATGATAGATACTCTAGAGATAGAAAAGAATCCGCAACAGTAACTTGTGCTGATTGTGGTGATCAATGTGAAGTTCCATTTGTTCCAAGAACTGATAGACCTGTTTATTGTAGTGATTGTTTTAGAAAAAATAAGCCACAAGATTTAGGAGATGATCAATATTCAAGAGATGACCGAAGAGAATCCAGAAGAGATGATAGAGGTTCTAGATATTCAAGAGATGACCGAAGAGAATCCAGAAGAGATGATAGATACTCTAGAGATAGAAAAGAATCCGCAACAGTAACTTGTGCTGATTGTGGTGATCAATGTGAAGTTCCATTTGTTCCAAGAACTGATAGACCTGTTTA